>Ga0163151_10001597_pt1 | contig 37570 bp, 33 predicted proteins | sample OliLakLV19MP5IB2_FD_145596 | JGI IMG/M metagenome (GOLD analysis project Ga0163151, IMG submission 145596) | Freshwater microbial mat bacterial communities from Lake Vanda, McMurdo Dry Valleys, Antarctica - Oligotrophic Lake LV.19.MP5.IB-2 | ecosystem: Environmental > Aquatic > Freshwater >... | reverse complement strand
ATGTCTTTCGCTTCAACCGGCGCAATACGCCGATGGCGGCGTTTCAAACCCTGCTCGGCATCTCCTGCCAGAAAACCCCGCTGGAACTGCGAAAATTGAAGCGACCGGAGTCAACCAGGTAAGCATTTGCGACAATTGTCGGAGAAACTTGTATTCCTCCTGCTTCTCCAAGAAAGTGAATCGCCCTTGCCAGGATTCTTCCATCTGGACTGGTTAAACATTTCCTGAAAAAGCCTAGTGCTCTTTCCTTTCCAGGATAAATTAGTGCAGCGCCCGCCACAGCTCCTTCTATGTCTGTAACGTTGGGATCTTCAAACGTACTTATTAATTGCGGCACAATGTGCGGAGATATCTCATCTATGAGATCCCCATAGTCCAAGCGTTCGTGGCCACCATGGGCAATCTTTACTCGCCATAAGTAGTACTCATAGCGCAACGGGTATTGGAAAACCCAAAGAGCTATAACCATTAGGCAACATGCGGTGCCCCCAATAACCCTCCAATTCCTTGTGATCATTGTCTTTTCAAGTTCTATTCGAAAACTTATCGACGCACAACAGGAGGAGTACCGTAATAACGGTTTGTAACATTATCGATACTGTTTCTTTTAACTCCCAATTCTGCGTTCTGATAAATAACGTGCCCCCCACCAACAGAAATAGCTGTATGATGCACACCGAGAGATTGATCATACCAAACAACAATATCTCCCGGCTGCACCTGGTCAATTGGTATATACTCCAGCTTGTTTGATGCGAAAGCAGGGTCAGCTAAATCCGAGACGATGGGGTATGTATAACCGTTTTCTCTGAGTACCCTAGGATAACCCGAGTAGTCTGGGTCACCTTCCATAAATGCCCTCGCAACAAACTCATTGCATCTATTCCGCGCCCCAAAGAGGCTACCCAGCCAGAATGATCTATTGAGGTTCTCCTGTTCACGAGCCCATTGGGCTCTATCTGCGCCCGTTAATCCTAAGGGATCATCAAAATTAATGGGATTATTTTCTGAATACGCGTACTTATTTGGCCCCCCTCTTAATCCAATCGGATCTTGGGATATAAACCGCTGTAGCACAGTCGAGTAGTATCTGGCCCGATAATAGGTCAGCCCTGTTCCATCATTCTCTCGTCCCGTGTACTGGAAAGAATTTGCACTGGTCCCGGCGATGGTTGTTTTCCCAAATGGCTCGTACCCATACGTCAAAGATGACGCGCCGATGGTATTCGTCAGCGCCAGCGTAGTGCCTAAAGCATCGGTATGATATTGCTCGTTACCGGTGGACGACTGCCGAATAAACGGCTCATCAATGTTCAGCGAGCGGAGATAATTCGCGCCAACGGCTCCACCTCCGATTTCCGCCGTAACGTCATTTCCATCATAGGCAAACTGGGTACTCACTCCGTTGATCGTCTTGCTCGCCCGACGTCCTAATGGATCATAGGCAAAGGATGCAGCCGTACCACCACTGATGCTGACAAGGCGGTTCCTGGCATCCCAGCTGTAGGTGTTCACACCATCGCTCGTGAGGTTCCCATTCGCATCGTACTGCAACGTAGCTCCGGCAAACGCCGTCTGTTCATTGGCCGCATCATACGTGGCTGCGGCTACGGCAGATGGAAGTAACGAGGCTGTCCCGTTATTCCTGGTCAGACTGGTTCTATTCCCAGCTCCGTCGTACTGATACGTGAGGGCTTCAATGATGCCGCTGGGTCCGATGTGGTTGATGGTGGCCAGCCTCGATGCCACGTCATAGGTATAGCTGGTGCTGGTGCCGTTGGGATACGTGAGGGACGTTCGCCGGTTGACGTTGTCATACCCCAAGCCAACTGCAAGCGCCCCTTGCGCCACTTGGGTTAACCTGCTCGCTGCATCATACCCATAGCTCACCGGCTGTTGACCATTGGCGATCATCTGGGTTCTCCGGCCCAGCACGTCGTACTGGTAGTTCACGCTCCCCTGTCCGGTGACTTCTTGGATCAACCGGTCAAGAGCGTCGTAGGCGAAGTCGATGGTGCCGGCCCCGGTGGCCGTGTCGGATGCTTTAGTCAGTCTCCCGACGGAATCATAGATAAAGGTGGTCGAGGAGTCGGGATAGGTGGCCGTCGTTCGCCGGTTCAGCGCATCGTAGACAAACGTCGTCTGTTGGTTCTTGCGATCGGTGAACTGGCTCAGATTCCCCGCCAAGTCGTACTGATAGGATTCTTGCCTGTTCAGGGCATCTTTTCTCGTGGCCAGTCGATCCATACTGTTATAGGTGTAACTGGTTGTCTGGTTCTTCGCGTCCGTGACCGAGAGCAGATTCCCGTTCGGATCGTAGGTAAAGCGAGTGATGCCTTGTCTCGCATCGGCGATTTCGGTCACACGATTGAGGCCGTCGTAGCGGAACTGAGTCTGGAGTCCGCGCGGATCGGTGAGTGCTGTCAAACGGCTCACCGCATCATAGATTCTCTGTGTGGCATTGCCGAGGGGATCGGTCGTCGTCACCAAGTTGCCGTTGGTGTCGTAGGCAAATGTCGTGGGCGGTTCGGTGGCGATCGGGCCTTGCACGCTGAGCGGCTGCCCGAACGTATTGTAGGCAATCGTGGTCACCTGATTGCGTGGGTCCTTGACCGTGAGGAGATTCCCGTTCGCGGGATCGTAGGTGAACTCGGTGATCTGATTGAGCGCGTCCGTGATTTTCTTCACCCGATTAAACGTCGGCTCATACTCAAACCGCGTGAGTTGGTTCGTTGGGTCGGTGATCTTCGTCACATTCCCTTGCCCATCATACTCGAACTTCGTGATCCGACCCAACGCATCCGTGCTGCTCGCGACCTGATTGGCGGCGGTCAGTTGCGTGCTGCTGGTCTGGCCGAGCGCGTCGGTCGTGCTGACCGGATAGCCGCGGGTGTTGAAACGGCTCGTGGTGGTGTTGCCGCGCGGATCGACCACCGTCATGGCCGTCACCGCCCCGCCGGTGATGGTATAGCCCGCTTGGAGATTGTCCCAGGAATCCACCGTCGGACAGGCGACAAACGGTAGCGTCACGGTCACGACGTTGCCTGTGAGGACCGTGCAGCCCGCGCCACTACTCGTCGCCCCAGTGAGCTGATAACGAAAGCGATATTCGGAGCCGTCGGCTTGGAGTTGCCGCAACACCCGGCCACTGGGGCCGTAGAAGTTCTGGAGATAGGTGATCCCTTTGGCATCGGTGATCTGGGTCAGCCGGTTGTTGCTGTCGTACTCGTACCACGTGGTGCCGCCTTCGGGATCGGTCACTGTGGCGAGGGTGCCCGCGCCCGCGTAGGCATACTGCACCGCTCGACCAATTGGATCCCTGACCTTCGTCACCCGCCCGGCGCCGTCATAGTCCAGGGTGAGTTGGCGGCCATCGGGGCCCGCGATGGCGGTGATGTTGAGGCCGCTCCTCTACCGGACAGGCGGACGGGACACCTATCAGCATTCATCGTCGAAAAGCATACCAATCTTTCTCACCTGGAATTGGTACTAAGCGGCCATCCTTCTGCAATGACTGCCTGGGATTTCTCGTGAATATATATCCCCAATCGTGATCCTTGCCATAGTGCATCGTGACCCAGACTGTTTCTTTATCCTCTCCCAACCTCGCTGAAAAAAGTCTGACGTTTCGACTCAGATGCTGAAGTCGCTCAAGCTGAGCCCTACTTTTGCCGTCTTGTTTTGCCACTACGTCCGTGTACGAAGACACCTTTTCTCCAAGGAACACGATCTGATCTGGGGTTTCATTGTAGCGATTGCCTGCCAGAATACCGGCTACGTTGTCCGTTTGCGCCAGGCTCAATACAAGGTCTCGCACTTCATTCAGCTCTTGACGGATTTGAGGGAAACTCAATACCAACGACTGCAAACGATCTTCGGCATAGTTACATCCCATGCTTGTCAGAAGAAAAGCGGCCAAGCAAATTCCCAGAATGTTGCTACTTGGCACTTTTCGACGGCGGACTTGGTTTATTGCAACGAGCCTTCCAATAGCCTTCATCATAGTCAGCCATTCCTTGAACAACCCAAGGATGTCCATCCTTGCTATCAAACCATGCGCCTGGTGGATATTTCTCCAGGTCAAAACCGTTCTCGAGAATATTGGCAGCACCAGCACCGCCCTGCAACTCATCACTATTGAGCCCGTAGGCTCTGCCAGTCAGTCCATAAAGGTAGTTCCCTGAAGCCACGTACTTTGGATCAATCTGCCCCCTGATCGAACTCCTTGACCGCTTGAGATCCCAATCCCCGCCTGGTCTTACGTGGTAAACCCAGGGATTATCGATCCAATTGTTCCTGTCTGATCCCCACTGTTGTGCTTTCTGTATTGCATCACAAACATCCAAGTTGGGAGGCATTAACGGCGGAGCTAGGCCAAACGGGTCAGTTAGCCTCGCAGGATTGTTGAAGACGTAAGTGTAGAAGTTGACATCGCCCGCATCAAGACGAAGCGGATCTTCGCTCATAAACCTATGCCTTGTTGATGAGTAGTAGCGCGCGCGGTAGTAGGCCAGTCCTAATCCGTCACTTTCACGCCCTGTGAACTGAAACGCATTCCCGCTAGTTCCAGTAGTAGTCGCCTTCCCGAACGGCTCATAGGTGTACGCCGTTGCTGATACCCCCTGTGCATTGCTCAGTGCGAGACTACTCCCCAGCGCATCGGTATGGTAGAACTCATTGCTCGTTCCAGTCTGTCGCACGAACGGCTCATCGATATTCAATGAGTGGAGATAGTTGGCACCCACCGCGCCACCACCAATTTCAGCAACAATGTCGTTCCCATCATAGGCGAATTGGGAATTCACGCTATTGATCGTCTTGCTCGTCCGTCGTCCGAGCGGATCGTAGACGAAATTAGCCGTGGCGCCGCCGCTGATGCCAATCAGCCGATTCCGTGCATCCCATTGATACGTGTTCACGCCGTCACTAGTCAGATTCCCGTTGTTGTCATATGTAAGCGCTGCTCCCGCGAACGCCGTCTGCTCATTGGCCGCATCGTAGGTGGCAGAAGCCACCGCAAATGGAAGCAACGACGCTGTCCCGTTGTTCCTCGTCAGGCTCGTGCGATTTCATGCAGGATCATAGGCATAGGTCAGTGCCTCAAAGATCCCGCTCGGCCCAATGTGATTGATATTCGTCAATCTTGACGCAACATCATAGCCATACGAGGTACTCGTCCCATTCGAGGAATACTGGGGTCAGGCCTGAGTATTGATTTATATACGCTCCACGCGCGCGGATACATAGTGGGCGCGAATGGGGAAATCACGAACTCCCCCTCATCGGATTCCCTCGATGTCATCGCCGCACACGTGATGATTCAATCCTGACTCCCCTATCCATCTTTGGCCTTAGCATCCAAATCCAGTCGCCTCACCTGGGCCACCATACCGCAACAGGCTCGCGGGACACACAGAATTCTCACATGCCGAAGGGGTGAATCTCGCCCGCATGATTCATGAGCACTTCTGCTGCAATCGCCGATCCGCTGCTCTTGCGCGTGAAGCGTCGGTCGTCCGGAAGTGGAGTTTCTAGTTTCAGGTTCCAAGTTTCAAGTTCGACCTCTGAAATTCACCAATGCGACTCACACAACTTGAAACCAGAAACATGAAACGCGAAACACTTACACGAGATACGCCCTTCGACGGGCTCAGGACGTCCCGAGCCTGTCGAGGGACGCTTCACGAGGAACGCGCTTTAGGACGATTTCGTGACGAACGGTCATGAGTCATGCGGGCTAGCCCGCATGACTCATGACCGTTGCTGGAGTCGTCGATCTTCACGCAAGGGGTTCGGGAGCGGGCAATGGAATGGCTTTTCTTTCACCACATGCCGCTCGCTCCTCGGCAGGATTCCGGCAAACGCTCACCACATACCGTCAGGGACCACCTCGGCCAATGCCGCTCATTGCCGCGCTTCGAGACTTATCTTGAGATGCAGGACCGCTTTGGTATGGATCTGACACACGCGGGACTCCGTGACTTTTAAAATTTGACCGATCTCCTTCATCGTCAACTCTTCGTAGTAATACAGGGAAAGCACGAGCCGTTCCTTCTCCGGCAATTGCTTGATGGCCTCGGCTACCCGCTCACGCTCTCGATCGTTGAGGATGATTGCCAGGGCGTCAGGGCTCTGCGTGTCAGCCAGCATATCGAGAATTTTGGGCCCGTCCGGATCCTGCATATTGATGTCGTCCAAGCTGACCAGGACGGCTCCCTGGGACCGCACAAGAAAATCGTCCAGCTCGGCTGGAGACAGCTTCATCTCCGCTGCGACTTCTTCATCTGTCGGGGAACGACCGAGGCAGTTCATCAGTTGAGTCTGGGCGCGTTTCAACAACGAGATCCGCTCGTGAACGGATCGAGGAATCCAATCCATGGAACGAATTTCGTCCAACATGGCGCCCCGAATGCGAAACTCCGCATAGGTCTTAAACTTCGCTTCCCGTTCAGGGTCGTACTTATCCATCGCGTCCATCAATCCGATGATGCCGGCCGACACTAGGTCGTCTGCATCCATGGACGGTGGAAGACGGTAGGCCAGACGATAGGCCATCGCCTTGAGCACATGCGCAAACTCTTTGATGATGAGTTCGCGCTGCGAGTCGGATGCGGGGCTGCTCTGCCGGCTCTTCTGTTGCGTCGCTAAATTGCTCATAGTCAATGTGCCTTATGTGTTCGTATTAAAATGCTTCTGGTTTCTAGGATTGTTTCAAGTTTACTGTTTCTAGTTTCAGGTTCGACCTCTGAGTTTCAGCAATCCGAAATGAGTAACTTGAAACCTTAAACTAGAAACCAGCAACTTCCATCCCGGACGAACGACGCTTCACACGTGCGAGCTAGGACATCGGGATCAGTTGCTGCCACAGAAACTGCACCGTACTCTTCGGCAGCTGAGGATCGGGCCACGCAGCAATCTTTTTCGCCAACTGGACAAAGGCTCGACTTACAGACGATCGTGGGAAACGTTCCGTCACGGCCTTCTGCTCGATGACGGCCATCGGCAGGTAATCGTCGAGGGGGATGAATCCCAGGTAGTCAAGGTTGATGTGCAAAAAACGCTCCGCGGCTGCATCCAGCTTGCGGAATGACTGAGTCGCTTCATGCTGACTTTTCACCATGTTGACCAACACATGAAATCGACGTTCACGGTACTGCCGGCATAACACCTTCATCAGCGCGTAGGCGTCGGTCAGCGACGTCGGCTCCGGTGAGATGACGACGACGGTTTCTTGGGCTGCCGAGGCGAAATAGGTGACGTTGGGCGAGATACCGGCTCCGGTGTCGATCAACAACACCTCCACGGCGTCGGCGATCTCCTCCAACTCAGTCTGTAAGATGAGTTGCTGGGAGTCGGTCAAGGATGTGAGCTGAGAGAGGCCGGAGCCGGCCGGTAACACCTGGATTCCAGCCGGGCCTGGGATGATGATGTCGGACAGGCGGTGCGACCCGCACAGCACGTGCTCTAACGTATAACGAGGCACCAACCCCAACAGGATATCGATATTGCCCAGTCCCAGGTCCGCATCCAAGACCAGCACTCGCTTCCCTAGTCGCGCCAACTCTACTGCCAAGTTGGCCACCACATTGGTTTTCCCCACTCCCCCCTTTCCGCTGGTGACGGCAATCACACGGGTGCCTAGGCGCCCGTGAGCCGTTGCCGGCATCCCTGCCTGCTGTTCATCGACCATGTTCTTCATGCCGAGCCCCCTCCTACGCTGGTTGTGGCGTCGTTCCATTCATGGACTTCGCTGGGTCCTGTCCTATGGATGACGAGAGGCCTGATGGTGTGAACCGGGCTGTGCCCCTGTCGAGCAACAGGTCCGCCAACCGCGCCGCGCTTGCAGGCTCGAAATCTTCCGGAACCCGCCGGCCATTGCTCCAATACGACAACGGCAATGACGTCTGGTACGCCAGCTCGAAGAGATTCCCGTATTCTTCCGTCTCATCCAGCTTGGTAAAGAGCAGGCGAGACGGCGCACAGACGCCGTGCAGCGCCACCGCGCGACGAAGATCCTGCATCCGTGTGGTGGCGGACAGCACCACATGTGTCTCGATCGATCCATGCTGATCGGCGAGTCGACCGAGAGTCAGGATCTGCTCCGTCTCCTGGGAACCGAACCCCGGCGTATCGATCATGATGAGGCTGGCCTGGCGATGACGGCGTATGCCTTCGATCACCTCCCCCGTGGTGTGAGCAGTCTCAAGCGGAACTCCCAGGACATGGGCATATCGGCGAAGGTGTTCGACGGCGGCCATACGGCAGGTATCGAGCGTGATCAAGACCACCGATCTTTTTTTCTCCAGCTTGTAGTGGGCCGCAAGTTTCACGATCGCCGTCGTCTTGCCCGCCCCGCTCGACCCGACAAACATCGCAACTTTGTAATCGTTCGCGGCATCCAGCAAGGGTCCGCTGACTCGAATCTGGCCCAGGAAGAGCGCGTGCAAGGCATCCTGAATCTCGCGATCCGATTGAAGCGACTCCTCGGAGAGACGGCGGCGAAGCGCGAGGCAGAGACTTTCTGCGGTCGAGAGACGCAAGCCCTGCGCAACGAGAAGACGGCAGGCGCGCGCCAATGGCGCCGAAAAACTCGATCCCGCCCTCTGCGATTCATCGGGCGACGAGCCTGGAAGACGCTGCGGAAAATCGAGGGATTCATGCGTGAGATGGTGAACGGCGTCCTGGGAATCCGATTGCGACGCCAAGTTCGACCGGGGGGGAGTTCGGATCTTCGCCTTGCCCGACTCCGACGGTCGATTGGAATGCAGCAAGGCGCTCAACGTGTCCTGAAACGCAGGAGCAGGCTCTCGTCGATTCTCGCCGAAGGGGACAGGATCCGGCTTGGCGCGAAGAGCCGCTCGATGATCGGGAGGGGTCGGGGCCACAGCCGAATCCGTCGCAGCGGTCACCTCCAAGAGGGGTCGCCCGAAGAGCGCGAGCGGTAAGCTCCCCCGCCGCACCCGTTTGGTGGAAAGAATGACGGCGTCCGGCCCCAACTCTTTCTTAATGGCACGGATGGCTTCGTGCATGGTTTCGGCATGAAACACTTTCATCTGCATGGTTCACCTCACGGTCATGGAAGTTCGACATCCAGCCTGATCGTGTCGAGCGATTGCAGCTGCACCATCGCATCGATTTCATTGAGGCCCAGCACCGGAACCGAATGGAGTATCCGGTCGGTCAAACGGCGGATATGCCGGCGCAACGCCGGAGAGCAGAGCAGGACCGGCTGTTGGCCCCGCGCCGCGACTCGTTCCGCCGCCTGTTTGAGCGCCGTCAACAGCCTCTGGGAGGTGCCGGGATCCAAGTTCAACATCCCTCCCTGGGGAAGCGCCGCGACTTGCTCGTTCAACGACCGATCCAGCCGCGGATCCAGCATGATCACGGGCAGGGTGCCGTCCGGAGCTTGATGCTGGCGCGTGATCGTGCGCGATAACGCTTGCCGCGCCATTTCCGTGAGCAGTTCAGGATCTTTCGTCATGGTGGCGCGGTCCGCGATCGCCTCGAGGATGGAACGGAGATCCCGGATCGGAATACCTTCACGCAGCAGGTTCCCCAGAATGCGCACCACCGTTCCTAACGGGAGCAATGTGGGAATCAATTCTTCGACCAATCTAGGATGAACCTTGGCAGTCTCGTCTAGCAGCGCCTGCACTTCTTGGCGGCCCAACAATTCATGTCCATGGCGCTTGATAATCTCGGATAAATGCGTGGCGATGGCCGAGGTGGCATCGACGACGGTATAGCCGGCCAGTTGCGCTTGCTCACGCGCCGACTCCGGCACCCATAATGCGGGCAACCCGAAGGCCGGTTCCTTCGCCGCGACGCCCTGGATGACGCCGCGCTGGGCCGTTCCCGGGTCGATCGCCAGCACGTGCGACGGCAGCACGTCGGATTTCGACAGTTCAACCCCCTTGAGCATGACGGCATACTCGTTGGGGCGTAACTGCAAATTGTCCCGAATATGGATCGGGGGTAGAAGAAAGCCCATCGTCTCGGCAAACTGTTTTCGCAATCCTTTGATACGCTCCAATAGCGCGGTCCCATGGGTGCCCTCAACCAAGCCGATGAGACCGTACCCAACTTGGACTTCCATCAAATCGAACGGCGCGACGTGGGGGGCCGCCTCTTCCGCGGTGGCGGCCGTCGCAGGAAGCGGCGCCGCGGGCGCCTGGTCGCCCTTCTGGGACAATCGGTAGGCCAACCAGGCAGCGGCGGCGCCTAGGCCAAGAAACGCCAGATGGGGCAAGCCGGGAATGAGTCCAAGCGTCAACAAAATCCCCGCCGTCGTCCCTACCGCCTTCGGCGACACCAGGACTTGCCGCATGATATCGGACCCGAGATCGCCGTCGGATGCGGCGCGCGTCACAATGATGCCAGCTGCGGTCGACACGATGAGGGCGGGAATCTGTGCGACAAGGCCTTCCCCCACCGTTAAGAGCGTGTACGTTTCCGCAGCCAAGCCGGGACTCATGCCCTGCTGCAAGACGCCGATCGTCAATCCACCGAGGATATTCACGAACACAATGATGACCGCCGCCACGGCATCTCCCCGAACGAACTTGCTGGCTCCGTCCATCGAACCATAGAAATCGGCCTCTTCTGCAATCTCCTTCCGTCGCCGCCTCGCCTCCGTCTCGTTGATCAGCCCGGCATTCAAATCGGCATCGATACTCATCTGTTTGCCCGGCATCGCGTCCAACGTAAATCGAGCCGCCACTTCGGCCACGCGGCCGGCGCCTTTCGTCACGACGACAAAGTTGATGATGACCAGGATCGCGAAGATGACGAGGCCGACCGTGTAGTTTCCGCCGACGACAAAGGTTCCGAACGCCCGAATCACCTCCCCCGCCGCTCCGGCTCCTTCGTTGCCGTGCAGCAGAATCAGGCGTGTGGAGGCGATATTGAGGGCCAGGCGAAGCAGCGTCACCAGCAAGAGAATGGACGGGAAGACCGAGAAATCGATCGGCTTCCGCACTTGCAAGCCCACGAGCAGGATGATGACCGACACGGTAATATTAAAGGCCAGGAGCAGATCCAAGAGAAACCGGGGAAGCGGCAGAATCATGACCATGATGACCGCCACCACGCCCAGAGAGAGCAGAATGTCCGGGTGCTTGACGATCGACTGTGGCGAAAGAGCTTTGATGTCGAGTGCCATAGGATCGATGCCTTACCGGGGCGCCTGTTCAGGCGTGAAACCCCGCGTGCGATAGACCATTGCCAGAATTTCTGCCACCGCCAGGTAGAGATCGGCGGGAATTTCCTTGCCGATATCCACGAGTTGATAGAGCGTGCGGGCGACAAACTTATTCTCCACGACCGCCACACCGTGCTGCCTGGCCGACTCACGAATCCGTTCCGCCAGGTACCCGGCGCCCTTGGCGACGACGATCGGCGCGCCCAGGCGCGCGGTGTCGTATTTGAGCGCGACGGCCAGGTGCGTCGGGTTGGTCACGACGACGTCGGCCGTCGGCACCGCCGCCATCATTCGCCGATTCATCATCTCCCGCTGGATAGTCCGCACGCGGCTCTTGATCTGCGGGTCGCCTTCCGAACTGCGATGTTCTTGCTTCACCTCGGCATGAGACATGCGCAGCTTGCGTTCCCATTCATACCGCTGATAGGCATAGTCCGCCCCCGCAACGACGACGATCGCGCCGGTGACCCAGGCGGCGACTTTGAACGTCAGCCAACCCATCACGGTGATCAGTCCCCACACGTCATATTCCACAAGTGCCGGGAGACGTCCGATCTCCCCTTGAAGCACGAATATCCCGATGCCGGCGATGATCGAGATTTTCAGCAGCGCTTTGATCAACTCCGAGAGAGATCGGAGCGACACGAGCCGAGAAAATCCCGTGATTGGATTCAACTTCGAGATGTCGAACGGTAACGACGATTTCCACAAGAACCCCGTCTGTGCGAGCGATGCGCCGGCTCCTGCGAGGGCAAGGCCGCCCAGAACCGGAATCAGCAGCAGAATCGTCGCGAGGACGACATCCACGATCAAGGTATGAATCTGATCGATCGTGAGAATCGCCTGAGCCATTTGCTCAAATGACCGGGACAACCTTAAGCGAATCATCTCAATCAGCTGTTGCATGCCTGGGCGCGCGAGGAAAAACATCAGCCCCACCCCTGCGACCTGCATCGCCGCAGTGGTCACATCGCGGCTGACCGCGATATTGCCTTCCAGACGGGCATCCGCCTTCCGCTTCTCGCTCGCCTGTTCTGTCTTGTTCTCTGTATCGTCAGCCATGTCCCAAGGCCCTCAACAGCCCCTCAATCGTCTCGTGCAATCCGATGAATTCTCGTTCAAGCCGCGAGACGATGAAGGGCATGGCCAAGCCCAAGACCAGCAGCCCGGCGGCGATGGTCAGAGGAAAGCTCAGCACAAAGACATTGATCTGCGTGACGGCGCGCCCCAACATTGCCAGTAAAATATTGATGAGGGCCAGGGCCACGAGGGCCGGACCCGACAGCTGCACCGCCACCACAAACATGTGTTGCGACAGGCGCAGCACTTCCTCTCCGATGACAGGCGACAGGCGCGCGCCGAACGGCGGGATGGACTCGTAGCTGGAGACAATGGCCGCCACGACCATCATGTGGGCGTTCAGCGAGAGGAACACCAACGAGGCGATGACGGTGAACAATTGGCCAACCATCGGCGTCGATACCGATGTCATCGGATCCAACAACTGCGCCATGCTGAACCCCATCTGGGTTCCGATGAGTTCTCCTGCGACCTCGAGCGCTGAAAAGAGCAACCGGACGGCCATGCCGATCACAAGCCCGATCAACAGTTCGCCCGCAAGGCCCGCCGTCATGGCAATCGCTTCATGCGGAATCTGCGGGAGATGAATCGCCGGCGCCGACACCAGGCTCAACATGACCACGAGCGCCACCTTGATCCGGGGAGGAACCGCGCGCCCGCTTAACATCGGAAACGCCGCCACAATCCCTCCGGTGCGGGACGCGACGGCCAAGAAGGACTGAAAGTCCGGCAGGAGCATATGCAGCGGTTGCGTGACGTTCATGGCCTGTTCAACGATCCAATCAATGCACGAAGGTCGGAATACTGCTGAATAGTTGCGTCATGAAGGCGGTCATGACGCCCAACATCCAGGGCATGAACACCACGATGGCCCCGAATACGACCAGCAGCTTGGGGACAAAGGTCAGGGTCGCTTCGTTCAGCTGCGTCATGGCCTGCAAGGCGCTGACCACCAGTCCGACAACCAAACTGAGACCCAGGATGGGCGCAGAGACGAGCAGCGTGGTCTCTAACGCCTGGCGCCCTAACTCTGTCACCATTTCAGGGGTCATACATGCCTCGTGCTGCGTGATGGGTGATGGGTGATGGGAACTGATCGCGGGATGATCATGAGTGTCCTGATGAACTTCTGTGTTAGACACATCACCGATCACCCATCACTGTTCACTGTTCACTGAAAGCTTTTCACCAGCGATCCGACGATCAGGTACCACCCGTCGGCCAGCACAAAGAGAATGAGTTTAAACGGAAGGGAAATCATGACCGGCGGCAACATCATCATGCCCATGGCCATCAGCACGCTGGCCACCACCATGTCGACGATCAAAAACGGAATATAAATCAAGAATCCGATCTGGAACGAGACCCGCAATTCGCTCAACATAAAGGCGGGGATCACGACGTGAAGGGGAACCTGATCGACCGTTTCCGGTTTCGGCAGCTTGCTGAGCTCAATGAAGAGCTCCAAATCCTTATCGCGAACTTGCCTGAGCATGAACGCGCGAATCGGCTGCGTGCCCTTTTGCCACGCCTCCTCCTGGGACATCCGCTCGGCAAGCAACGGCTCGATCGCCTCGCGATAGACCGTCTGCCCCACCGGAGCCATGACAAAGATGGTGAGGAAGAAGGCCAGACTGATCAGGACCTGGTTCGGAGGCACTTGTTGTGTGCCCAGCGCCTGGCGGAGAAAGGAGAGGACGATCACGATTCTGATGAACGACGTGACCATGATAAACAACGCCGGCGCGAGCGAGAGCACGGTCAATAGGGCGAGGATTTGAATGACGACCGCGGTTTGCTTCGGGCCGGTCTGTCCCAAATCGATGGTGACCGACGGGTTGGTCCCGCCTGCTGCATCGTGAGTGACGCCAATCCAGAAACACAGCATCAGCGCGACGAAGAGCATCGGCCTTCGGTACTCATGCCACCGTTGCATGAAACAATTCGCTCCCGCCGGACGGCGATCATGCAGCAGCATGGTCGCCTTTCTTCCCCGCAGACGTCTGGGCAGAAAGAATCGATCCCTGCACCGGAGCATTCATCAACGTGCCGGATGCAGCCCGGGACAGCCATTGCCGAACTTGCTCCTGATCGGTGATCCGGCCAAGGGACACCAAGTCCGTCTGGGTCATGCCGATAATCAAGATTTCGCCTGCCACAGAAACAAGCGAGACCGTTTTGCGTGGGCCGATGGAGCCGCTGCCGAGCACCTGGACGATCGGCGTAGACACCGGGGCGAATAAATTCGCCCCTCCAAACCGTCGAACCAGGGCGACCAGTCCGGCGATCAGAGCCAGCACAACGGCCAGGGCGGACGCCATGCGGAGGAAGCTGTCCCAAAAATCGACCATCTTCTCTTTGTTCCTTGGGCCTGTGGGTCTGTCTCGTCTCTCTGGTCTGTTCCGTCTGTCTGGTCTATCTGGTCTGTTCCGTCCGTCTTGTGACTGGGGTTGAACCAGATAGACCAGACCAACCAGACAGACCGGAGAGACCCCTACCCGAGCTGCTGCACCCGCTCGACCGTGCTGATCACATCGGTCAGGCGAATCCCATACTTCTCGTTCACCACCACGACTTCGCCTCGCGCAACCAGCTTGTTATTGACCAACACTTCCATCGCTTCTCCGGCAAGCTTTTCCAGTTCGACGACGGAGCCCTGTCCGAGCTGCAGCAGCTCGCGAATCGCCATCTTGGTCGATCCCACTTGCACGGTCACTTGCATCGGGATATCGAGGATAAAATCCAAGTTTTTTTGAACCGGCACGGCTCCTTCATTATCGACCGGCGGAAACGACGCGGGCGACGGCGAGGCACTCTTTGGGGACCCCTTCATCTCGATATCAGCCATAGACTCTTCTCCTCAGCGGCAGGGCTCGCTTATGCAATGACCTTGGTCACACGACAGGCGTGGTTCCCCTTGAACACACCAGGACTCCCTTGAAACTTCAGATATCCCTCGACATAGCAATCCAGCGGATCGCCCGGCCGTTGATCCAGCACCAGCACGTCCCCCGGCGTAAAATTCAACACGTCCCGCACCTGGACGGAGGCCGTGCCGAGACGAACGGTCAGATTGAGCGGACAGTCTTGCAGCCGGTCGCAGAACCGGCCAGCCCATCCTCCGTCCTGCTCGACATGATCGGAGACCAACCCCGAATAGAGCCGTTCCTTAATGGGCTCGAGCATGGAGTAGGGGTAGACGATGAACAGATCGCGCCCTGTCTCTCCGATCAAGACTTGCAGGGTCACGACGGCGACAATCTCGGATGCGGAGACCACCATGGCAAATTGGGGATTACTTTCCGAACGAACATGCTGGATCTTCACCGGCATCAGCGCTTCCCAGGCCTTTTCGAGGTCGAGGAACGCTTGCTGAACCAGCTTCTTGATGACGCGCAACTGAATGGGCGTAAAGTCTCGGCCTTCCGGCTTGACGTGCGTCTGGCCTTTGCCGCCAAAAAAGTAATCCACGATCAGATAGACAAGAAACGCATCCATGACGAACAGCCCGTTGCTGCGGAGCGGCTCCATGTGAAAGACGTTCATCGAGGACGGCATGGGAATTTTTTTCACAAAGTCGCCGAATTTGATGATCTGTGTCCCGACGACCACGAACTCGATGGTGTCGTGAAGCAACGCCCCCCACGTATTCGATTGGCGACGAATGAAACGATCGTTGATCAGTTCGAGCGTCGGCATGCGCCCGCGGATAATGCGCTCTTGATTGAACAGATCGAAATGCTTGGCCCCTGCGCCGGCCGGCTCTTGGGCATTCGAATTGGCGGCCACTTCGCCGGCGCTCACCCCCTTGAGGAGCGTATCGATTTCGTCTTGGGAAAGGATTTTTTCCATAGGATGAATCGGCTCTTCGGCTATTGCACGACGAATTCCGTGAAGTAGACCGTCCGCACGGACGGCTTGGGAAGAATACTGTTGATCCGTTGCGTAATTTCATCGCGCAACTGGAACTTCCCCTGTGTGCTCCGGATCGACGCGGAGTCCTTACTGGTCAAGAGCACGAGAATCGTATCGCGCACTTGAGGCATGCGGCCGGTCAGTTCAGCCGACGCCACCTGGGAATCGAGTTCCAGTTTGACGGTCAGTTTCAAATATCTGACTTCCGCCATGTCGGCCAGGTTGACGATGAAGGGCTCCACATCGAATATCAGGCCAGGCTGTGCGGCCTTGGCTGCCCCTGATTTCGCTTCGGCTGCCGCAGGCTTCTTCTCGGCTTCACTGCGGCTCTCTTCTTTTGCTGCGCCGGTTTCTGATTTTGCCTCCTCCCCCCCATGCCCTCCGCCCATGAGTTTGAACATCAGGAAGGCCCCCCCGCCTGCGAGCAAGAGCGTGGAGACGACGACGATGATGATGATGACCATTTTCATGGACATCCCGGGTGTGGCGACGACCGGGGCTTTCCCACCCTCGGCGGTCGCTGCGGCTGCATCTGCCATACAATCCTCCTCTGGTCGAACGGTGACTGGAACAAAGAGATAGCAATGCGTATGCCACAAGAATCGCGCGCGGCATCCTGCGCGCGATGCGAGAAACGCTAGGCTGGATGCGGAGATTCCTCGTGACAGGGGGAACGAGGTCTACAGGGATACACGACAGGCTGCCAGGCGATTGACGATGTCAAAACCTTGACGTACACCGTCGCTCAAGAAGCAGAGGGAGGCATTCCCTCCGGGCTGAGTCATGCGCCGGTGCGCGCATGACTCGCCCATAGCAGAGGTCTACCGTTTGAGATTGACCAGTTCTTGAAGGATCTCATCGGATGTCGTAATGACGCGGGAGTTGGCTTGAAAGCCTCGTTGGGCCGCGATCATATCGATAAAACTTTCTCCGAGGTCGACGTTGGATAGTTCCAACGTATTGGACTTCAACTTCCCCAATCCTGCGCTCTCCGGCACTCCCGTCACCGGTTGCCCGGAATTGCCGGACTCCGCAAACGTATTGTTGCCGGTCCTGGTCAATCCCAGCGGGTCAGGAAATCGCGCCAGCACCACTTGCGCCAACGCTCTCAACTGGCCGTTGGAAAACCGTCCATTGATCACACCGTTCCCATCGACCGAAAAAGCCTGGAGGGAGCCGGCCGCATAGCCGTCTTGCGTCAGTTGAACCACCGCAGATTGAGAACCGAACTGGGACGTGCCATCCAGTCCGTTGCCGCCTTCGGTCGTCACGCTGGTGCCGAAGTTATAAGTGAGCAGTTGATCGGCCGTCGCGCCGTTAAAGTCGACTTGCAGTTCTCCCGGCGCGGCCCCGACTGCGCCGGCAGCCGTTCCGGTATCGAACCGAAGGGCCACACTCTCGCGGTCCAGCGTCCCATTCGTTCCAAAGGTCAAAGTCCCCGCTCCGACCCTGGTGATCCCGAGCGTGGCATCGATGTTGGCCGATGCATAGTTGGCCGTCACCATATCGTTGCTGTTGGCCGTCACGTTATAGTTCCAGGTATTGGTCCCGAGCTTGGTAAAGTAGGTCGTAAAGAGGTGACTGTTTCCGAGAGAATCGTACACCGTCATGGAGGTCGAGAAGTTCGAACTCCCCGTCGGATTGGAGAGGTCGAAGTCCGTGCCGGTCGTGGAGGTACCGGCCGGCATAAACAGGTTCGCGGCCAGGGTGTCGCCGGCAACGGCCGTGATGGTCACCGCTCCGGTACTTGCCGTCGTGTTATCCGTCACCCCGGTCAGTCCGGAGGCGAGGGTGAAAAACCCTGCCGAATTGACCGAGGCGGTGAAGCCCGAATAGGCAGCGGCGCGGAAGGGATCGGTGGGCGTCAAAGCCCGCACCGCGTTCTGAATCGCCGTGGCTAAGGCTGCGTTCGTCGCGATGCCGGCAGCCACGGTGACGGTCTGCACGCCGTCGCCGTTCAGATCAATGTTGAATGAAAGATTACCGGCGGCGGTGGGCACGGCAATAGTCGCAGGCGCGGAGCCGACGATATTCCCTCTCACTCCCGTAATCGGCGTCGCTGAGTTCAAATTTGCGGCAAGGAACGCCAGAGTGGTCGCGCGCGGCGAGGCGGTGGTGGAGGGAAGGGCCACATCGCCGATCGATCCTGTAATCGTCCCGGTGGTGTCGGCGAGAAATCCTCGTAGTTTAAACCCGCTGGGATCGACGACGTTGTTATCCTTGTCCAACCGGAACGACCCAGCTCGGCTGTAAAAGGTTCCGCCCTGAGCATCTTGGACAATGAAGAATCCGTTGCCGTCGATCGCCATATCGAGGACGTTCGACGAGGTGGCCAAGGAACCTTGTGAGAAATTGCCTTGCACAGAGGTCAACGCCACGCCGATTCCAGTCTGGACTGAACCGGATCCGCCCGATATCGACGAGCTGATCAAATCGGCAAAGGTCGCTTTGCTCGACTTGAACCCGACCGTTTGCATGTTGGCAATGTTGTTCCCGATCACCGATAGGGCGGTGCCGTTGGCGTTGAGACCGCTCACCCCGGCGAATAATGCGGACAAAATACCCATGATCGACCTCCTTCTTATTTCTGTGACAGATAATGTCGGCTTGTCCCTGCTGTCCTAGCGAAATTCGATGACGGACCCTGGATCGATGGTGAGATCGCCGGCCACCAGTTTCGGCTGCCCCTCTACAAGCCGAATGCCGGTAATCGTCAGTCGAGATGTCATCGTGGCAGGCACCGCCTGATCCTGGGCGTCATACGCGGTCACCGCATAGAGATAGGTCCCAGGCTGCATCATCGTGCCGTTCTGATCTCGACCGTCCCATACCGCATGTTGCGCACCGGCGTTCTGCGCGCCGAGATCGAGCGTGCGAACGACCTGACCCGACGCATTCATGATGGCCACCTTGACCGAGACGGCATCCCGGCTGACGCTGTAATCGAGCGGAGCCGGCGCTGCTCCCAATTGGGCGAATCCGCCCTTGATGCGGACATCTCGCCCGATCAGCGGCAACAACGAATACTGCAGACTCGCTTGCTGCGCATCGAGCACTTCCTGAAGTATCTTGCTTTGATTCGCGCTTTGTTCGAGTTGACTGAACTGAGCCAACTCGGCGACGAATGACGAGCTGTCCATCGGCTTCAGGGGGTCCTGGTTCTTCAACTGCGCCACCAGCAGATTGAGAAAATCGTTTTTGCCGAGTTCGGGCGGTTTCAGCGTCGTCTGTGGCGGCGGAACCGTCGACGGTGTCGTTGCATTCACTATAGCCATGATGCGTCTCCTTTGATCGCGCGTTATGCAAACAAGCTGAGTAGACCGGTTCCTGTCTGGGAAGACACCGGAGTCTCAGGTGAACTTTCCTGTGGCCGAGGATCTCCCTGCTCTTTGGATCTGCCGCCCTGAGCCTGCGACGGCCACTCCTGCCCCGACTGGTTTGTTCGTTCTTGATTGACCTGAACTTGAAAACGCCCTACATCTAAACCGGCGGCAGACAGTTGTGTGCTCAATTGCTCCTGCTGGCCCATCAGCATCTGGCCGAGTTCGGCGCGATCGGTCGTCATGAGCGTATGAATCGTATGGTCGGACAAGACGACCCGCACCCGAAGTTGGCCGAAGTCCGCCGGAGCCATGTCGAACTGCACGGCGTGGGTAGCCGGAACCTGTGTGATCTCAACATCCGGACTGGGCCTCAATGTCTGGGCCGGGGGAGGAACGGTCGGTGCGGACGTGGCCTGGAGGTTCGCCGGCGCGCCGCCTTGGCCCTGCTGATACGACAGGGGCTGAGATCCTACGTTGAGCGGCTCGCTCCCAGATGGCTGCGGCATACGCGACAGCATCTCCGACGAATGAACGTCGGGACGAGAGAACCACTTCAGACCCTCTTCCTTCCTCTGTCCGCTGAACTCTGCGTTGGAGCCCTCAGTCTGGGTGGGACGGGACAAGGCTGCCGCTGTGAGGGTCTCGGGAGATTCACCCTGCATATTTTTCTGGTGAAGCGACGGTTCGACCTTGTCCAGAGTCTGCTGCGCCGACAACCGGTCCACCGGTGCTGTGGTTGCCTCACCATTCTGGCGAATCGGCTGAATCGTCACCGTCTCGGCACCATGGGCAAGATCCTGCCCATCTGCGGCAACCTGCCCTGCTTGAACCATGGTCTGAGGCATGACGTCCGCCTGGCGCTCCATGATCGGAAACCCCTGATGAGAGTCGTGCCTCTCAACCGCCTGGCCCTGCAGTGCTGTGAGCGGTCGGCTGATGCCGGGCTTCTCAACAACCAGGACGGCATCGGTAGAGTCTGGTTGCCGCTCGGACATCGGCGGGGATGGAGGTGTAACAGCATCCTCTGCAATCGATGTCCTCGCGTGGCCGGTCATGTCATCGAAAAATCCAAGTTCTGGACGCACAAGACCGGCGGTCTCCTCAGCCGACTGATCCCTCGGATGGATTGCCGGCACTCGAGACACCTCTGAAAGCCTGGCAGTCTGGTCTGTTGATGTGTCGACAGCGACAAGATCCTGCGTGACAGCAGCCGTGGACAGCGGCGCCGCCACCGCCGCTCCAAGAAGCGAAAGCAGCAGGGGATTCGAATCGGAGGTTGTCGTGGACAGCTCGTCTTCCGGTTCCGGCTGAGCAGCCTTGGACTCTTGCGCCACATCAGCAGTGGGAACATCGGACATCGCAGTAGAAGAGATGTTCTTCATCTCAGATTGAGAGGCACGAGGCTCTGGATCAATGCTGCCGTTGGGCTGGTGCGACAAGCCACGTTGAACGGTCGGCTTCGTCGTGGCCGGACGATCGTCGACTTCAGATCGAGAAGCACGACGCGTCGCTTCCTTGCTCTCGCCGGTCTTGCGTAACGGGCTACGGGATAGCGGCGGTTTCGTGCCGGCCGACGGATCGTCGGCCTCAGAATGCGGAGCCCGAGACGTTGCTTCCTTGCCGCGATTGGCTTTCCCTGATACGGCATGGAGCAGAGTTGCGAATCCCCTTTTGTCCGAGGGCGATCCAAGCCGGTCCCCGCCACCGAAGACATTCAGTTCTCCGCCGGCGAGCTGCAGGTTGATCTGTATAGTGGGTTGTCTCACATCCATAATCTCGGCTTCCCTGTGGTGATACGATGCGGTGCGTCGAGCCAAGACTACTTCAAGGCTCGTGCCACTCAGAATGGGCCGATTCATGTCGTTTGGCGTAGGGTTTCGTCTCGTCGATGATGTAAAGAGACCGGCAGGAGAAAAAGTTGCCGAGTGGTTCGGCAAAGAGTACCGGGGTAGAACGGGAGGCAGAAACAGATCAGGGTTTGGAGAGCAGTTGTTCGGTCAGTCTCGCGGCCTTGTCGACTTTTATTTGTGCGAGGATCAATCCGGCGGTTTTCCCCTTTACCAGCCGAAGAATCTCCAGGGCTTTCCGATCCGGCATCCGCTCGATTCGTGCCGCCGCTTCCTCGGACGGCATGCTTTCGTACATCTTGGTCAGATGTGCGTAATTCTGGGTACGCGACTCAGCGGCTTGTTTGGTCCGGCCCTCACCAGCTTTCTCCTGCTGCTCCTTGAGACGAAGACGCCGTTGTTCGGCAGCCTCGACTTTGCTCAGTATCCCTTCAAATTCATCCCTGAGAATGGTCAACCGTTCCTCGGCGGTCCGAACGGCCTTCTCGCGAAGATCGATGTCTTCTTGCCGCTGCTGAAGCAGGGCCACCACTTCCTCCGGCACATGTAACGCCGGGCCCTCTACCGGCGCAGACTCTGTCGATGGAGACTCAGGCCCCAATGTCTTGGTCTCGTCCGGCGGCCGTAATTCAGGTGGCAGGCTCTCGGAATCTCCGGCTGCAGGGAGAGCTGTCCGAGAACCAGCAGGCGCTGCCGTCTGAGCAGAAAACGCGTGGTTGAACTGGACCATCGTCCAGCCCAGCGCCATGAATACCGCAAGCAAGACACCGACAAACCAGATCCACGTTCCCCTCCCGATGGGCGAACGAGAATGCCCTTTCGCGCGAGAGTATGGAGGGCGTGTGACAGTGAGACAATCGCGGTTCTGGTTCATCCTCAGCCTGCTCATAGAGGGTTTTGCAGGCCGCCCATCGCGCCGGCGCGACGCGCGGCCTCATCCATTTGCATGTGCTCGAGCCGGTGCTGCATGGCCAGAGACTGACTGCGTTGTCGTTCCGCAAGCCGATCGAGTGTCCGGCGCTCCTGCATCGCATCCCGCAAGTCCTGCTGTTTCCGATTCCACTCTTCACGAAGACGCGCTTCAACCTGCCAAGCCTGCGCGAGCGAAGCAGCCTGGGCGTCACAAGCCGCCTGCAGCTCGATAAATTCCTCCAGCGCCATGCCCAGGCCGGCTTTGGCGACATACCCTTCGGACGTCGCCTGCATCTGCGCCTCAAGAGTCCGGCACGTCATGTCGGCATCCTCTAGGTGTTGGCGAGCCACAAGAAGCTCCATTCGCGCCACCTCTTCCACTTGCGCCCGATAGCGCCGCACCGCGTCGAGTTTCATGCGGTGCTCTTCACCAGCGCGAGCAAATCCCGAACCGATGTACCGAAGTCGGACGGTTGCTCAATGTCCTGGCGAAGAAAGCCGTTGATCCCATCCTGCGCCGACACGGCCCTGTCCAGTGCATGATTCGTCCCCGTCTTATAGGCGCCCAGGAGGATGAGATCCTCCGATTGTTGGTAGCGGGCCATGAGCTCGATCATCGACCTGGTTGCAGCATAGTGGTCGCGACCCACGATATCTTTCATGACACGGCTGGTGCTGTTGAGGAGATCGATCGCCGGAAAATGATTGCGCGCGGCCAATTGCCGCGAGAGCACGATATGCCCGTCGAGAATCGACCGGACCGTTTCTGCAATGGGATCGGCCAGCTCGTCGCCGTCCGTGAGCACCGTATAGAGACCGGTGATCGTCCCGGCGCCGGGCCCTGTCCCGACTCGTTCCAGAAGCTTGGGAAGAAACGTAAAGACCGACGGCGTATACCCTTTTGTGGTGGGCGGTTCGCCGATGGCGAGCCCGACCTCCCGCTGGCTGTGCGCCAACCGGGTCAGCGAGTCCATCATCAGAAGAACCTGTTTCCCACAATCGCGAAAATACTCCGCGATGGCGGTCGCGATGAGGGCGCCCCGCAACCTTACCAACGGCGGTTGATCCGACGTCGCGACGATCACGACCGACCGCTGCAACGCGCCGGGGGTCAGATCCCGTTGAAGGAATTCGTTCACCTCTCTGCCTCGTTCGCCGATCAGCGCAATGACATTCACGTCGGCTCTGGTGTAGCGGCTCATCATGCCGAGCAGCACACTCTTTCCCACGCCGGCGCTGGCAAAGATCCCGATCTTTTGACCTAACCCGCATGTGAGGCAGGCATTGATCGCCCGGACGCCGAGGTCGAGGGGCTTGGTGATGCGGGCGCGCTGGAGCGGGTTGATCGGCGCCGCATGGAGCGGATATTGACGCTCGGCCACCAGGGGGCCTTTTCCATCGAGCGGTTCTCCCAGTCCGTCCAGCACTCGACCGAGCAGAAGGGGGCCGACCGGAACCGACGCGCAGCGCCCTTTCATCAACAGTCTGCTGCCGGGACCGATTCCCCGCATCTCCCCAAGCGGCATCAGCAGGACTCGCTCTCCTCGAAACCCGACGACCTCGGCAAGCACGGTTCCCTCCCCATCCTCACGCGTGACTTCGCACAGCTCTCCCACCGAAGTCATGGGACCATAGCCCTCGATCACAATCCCCACCGCCTGTGCCACCCGGCCCGAAACCACCAGCGGGTCTGTCTGTTCAATCAGCTCAACGAGGTTCACGGCGACCTCGGTTCTGTAATACCTCGCCGAGACGCAGTAACTGTTGGTCCAGCGAGGCGTCGACCAGTCGATTCGTAGATTGCACCACACAACTTCCCGGAGAGAGGGACGCGTCGCCTTCAATATGCAACGTCAATCCTCCTTCTCGATCACGACTCAATCCCACTCGCGCCGCTTCGAGAATCGCGACGTCGGAGGGATGCGTTCGCACCGTCACGACGCACGATTCGCGAATCGTGGCCAATGCCGATTTCAACAACGCTGTTACGGCATCCTTGCGTTCAGCAACCGTGTCCCGCAAGATGCGTGTCGCCAAACTGAAGGCCAATGCCGTGACATCTGCTTCCATCGTCTGACTGAACGACTTCCACACCCCGTCGAGCCGGCAGACCGCATCGGCAAACAAGGCCTGCTCCTGTCGCTGGACGACGGCCTTTCGCTCGCCCGCCCGTTGCTCACCCTCGGTAATGCCTCGGTCGTAATCCGACGGACCGCTGGTGCCCAGGAACTGATGCCCTGTGCCGAAGTCGGTCAACGCAAGGTGCTGAAGATGCACCCCTCCGGCGAGAACGACCGCCTTTTTCAGGACCGCGTTTTCGATGCGCAGGCGGTAGAGCTCCATCAGCCGCTTGACCGTCAAGAGTACGACATCGATTTGGAAAGGTTTCATGAGAAACTCCGCTGCGCCGGCCTTCATCGCTTGAACCGCGAGATCGATCGTGGCATATCCGGTCATCACCGCGCCGATCATGTGCCGATCGAGGGCGCAGGCCTGCTGAAGCAAACCGATGCCGTCCTGATCCGGCAATTTGATATCCGTAATCAGGAGCGAGGCAGGAGCGCTCTTCAGTGCCGTGAGCGCCTCCTGCGCAGAGCCAACGGCGCGGACGCTGTACCCCTCGGACCGTAACAGCTCAACCAACAATCCCTGGATCGACACCTCATCGTCGACGACTAAGACAGACCCGCCTCGCTGCCACGGAGCGCGCGAGGCCGGCTGTGATACGGCAGATTCCAGGCTCAAGGGACCGGCCATTTAGACCAACGCCTCTCCGGCGCCTGCGATCACGATGCGCCCTTCCTCTTCCAGTTTGCGGCACACTTTGAGGATATTCTGCTGGGCTCTCTCCACATCCGTGACCTTCGCCGGTCCCCGCACCTCCATATCCTCCTTCAACATATCGGCGGCTCGGATCGACATATTTTTGAGGAACTTGTCTTTGACGTCCGGACTTGCGCCGCGAAGCGCGACGGGAAGGTCTTCTTTGCTGACCTCTTTCATCAGCTCCTGCATCCCGCGATCGTCGAGCTTGATGAGATCGTCGAACACGAACATCAATGCGCGGATCGCATCGGCTAACGTCTGGTTGCGTTCAGCAAGCTTCCCCATGATGCTGCCCTCGGTGTTTTTGTCCAGTCGAGTGAGAATATTCGCGATCACCTGAGAACCGCCGATACTCAAGGCATGGGCTCCGGTACTGGCCACCAATAAATCTTGCAGTGAACCGCTGAGTTCTTCGAGCACATCCGGCTGGACCTCTTCCATCGTCGCCACCCGCAACGCCACATCCGCTTGCAGCTCGGCGGATAGGCTGGTCAGGACCTGACCGGCCTGCTCCGGCTCCATATGCGCCATGACGACGGAAATCGTTTGAGGATGCTCGAACTTGAGCATTTGCGATACGCTCTTCGCATCCACCCACTTCAACGCGTCCAACCCCGGGTACACTCGGCTGTTCATGGACTCAAGAAGCCGAGCGGCCTTTTCAGGACCGAGGGCTTTCGTCAGGATGGTTTTGATGTATTCTTGTCCGTGAAACGAGACTTCGCCGGACGCGCTGGCCCTCTGAAAATCCTCCATCACGCTCTGTTCTTCTTCCCGCGTAATATTGGCGGTCTCCTTCATGAAGGTTCCCAGTTTGCGGATTTCTTTTGGGTCGAGGCTCTTCATGACGAGCGCCGCGGCATCTTCACCGATCGCTCGCAGAAGAATCGCGGCTTTCTGCTCACCGGATAGTTGTACGGCCATCGCGAACAGTCCTCACTACTGATTGCCCTTCAACCACTGCTTCACAATCACCGCCGTCGAATCCGGATTACTGCGCGCCAGATCGACCAGTTGGGAGCGCGCTGGTCCTGCCAACGCCGCTTCGACCTGGCCGACCGAAGCCGGCAGCGTCGGCTGGTTCCCCTGGGCTGACGGCGCTCCCGTCGTCCCCAGCATGCTCAGAAGCGGACGCACGACCATGAACAGAATCACGGCAAAGAACAGCCCGCCGACTCCGTAACGGAGATAGGGCATGAGGGAACTCGTCGAATCTGCCGCCGCCTCGATGCCCAGAGTGGACGGTTCTTCAACTGCGATATCGAATTGCACGTTGGTCACCTGAACTTGATCCTTGCGTTCCGCCGAATAGCCCATCGCTTTTTTGACGATTTCTTCAATGCGCTTCATGTCTTCTTCTGGTCGCGCGACATACTTCTTCGGCTGGTCGGCAGCCGCTGTCCCGGCTGCAGAGGCCTTGCCCCCTTCGTAAATCCCGTCCACCAGCACCGCGACAGAGAGTTGCTTGATGCTTCCGCTGGATTCCACGATGCGGGAGACGGTCCGACTTATTTCATAGTTCACGGTTTCGTTCTTGGTCTGATTGCTGGTCGAACTCGATTGAGTCGGCTCCTGCTCCGTCCCGGGCGGTATATTGGACTGGACGCCCGGCACACCACCGGATGTGCCATTCAAACCGTTGGACTTCTCCTGGCCCCGCTGTTCGCTTCGCACGACTTGACTGTTCGGATCGTACCGCTCTTCCGTCGTTTCCACTTTACGGAAGTCGAGTTCGCTCGATACCCGCACCACCGCTTTATTCTGGCCGACGATTCGCTCCAACATCGTTTGAATGCGCGTTTCAATATCCTTTTCCACCGTCCGCTGATATTCCAACTGCGAGCCGGTGAGCCCAGCTGCCTCGTCCCCTCCCGCCGTGGATGACAGGAGCCGCCCATGGCCATCCACCACGGTGACATCCTTAACTTGGAGGCCTTCGACACTGCTGGCGACGAGATGCACGATCCCGTTGACTTGTGTCTTGGCCAGCGCTTGCCCGTTCCGCAGCGACACCACGATGGAAGCGCGCGCGCGATTGTCGTCGTTCCCGAATAACCGCCGTTCCGGTGTGGCAAGGTGCACGCGGGCTCGCTCGACCTCCGGCATCTGCGCAATGGTCCGCGCCAACTCGCCTTGCAGCGCGCGACGATAATTGAGTTTCTGAACGAAATCCGACATGCCGATCGACGACCGATCGAATATTTCAAAACCCACTCCACCTCCATGGGGGAGGCCCTGGGTCGCCAACTGCAAGCGCAATTCATGGACTTGCGCGCTGGGGACAAGGATGGTGGTGCCGCCCCCGGTCGTTTCATACGGCACCTTCGTCTCTTTCAGTTTATCCACAATGCCTGCCGCGTCCTCTGAATTGAGGTTCGTGAACAGGACCTGCATGTCGGGCTGCTGAGTCCAGAGGGCGATGGCGATCAAACCGGCAATAGAGCCGGCCAGCGCAACCAGAATGATCATGCGTTGATTGATGGAAAACTTGGACAGCATGGACGACCTTACTCCTCGCTACCAAAAAGGCGCATACTAGACAACCGAAACTACTTACTTCGATCATCTACTCACACAGGATGCTCAAAAAGCCCGTCCAGCAAGGCCGCAGCCGATGGAAGCACCGGAGGCGTAGCCCCTGGCTACGTTGAGGATGCTTTCGAGGCGAGAACGATGCTGGCGGGGTTTTTCAGCATCCTGTTAGATCTGCATCCGCTGAATGTCTTCATAGGCCGACACCAGCTTGTTCCTGATCTGCATCATCAGCTGGAAGGACACATCCGCTTCCTCCAACGCGACCATGGTTTGATGGACATTTTGTGTCTGTCCGGTCATCAGCGCCTCAGTCGCCTGACTCGCTTCCAGTTGGATGTCGTTGGCCTTACTGATCGCATGCTGCAGCGAATCCATAAATCCAGTGGGGGGCGCGCCGGCTGCGGCTTGAGACAGGCCGGCTCCGCCCCCGAACGCCGGTGTTGGAGGCGCGATCGCTTTGATCTGATCCATGACTACCTCCCAATCTCCAGCGCCTTACTCGTCATGGCGCGGTTCGCGTTAATCGCTTGTACATTGGCTTCATAGGAGCGGGATGCCCCGATCATGTTCACCATCTCTTCCATGACATTCACGTTCGGCATCTTGACGAACCCTTTTGTGTCTGCGTCGGGATGGCGCGGATCGTAAATCACCTGCCCGGGTTTTGAGTCTTCCTGCACACGCAGCACCTTCACGCCATCGAGCGCATGGGCCCCCGGCCCCGTCGCCACCTTCCGTAACGCCCGTTGAAAGGGATTGGCAACAGGTGTGGACTGAAACACCACATCCCGGCGTTTATAGGGACCACCTCCAGGCGTATGGGTGGACTGTGCGTTCGCCAGATTGCTGGAGATCACGTTGAGCCGCTGACGTTGCGCATCGAGGGCGGAAACGGACACTGCCATACTCTCGCTCATTTCCATAATACAACCTCCTTGCCATCGGCCGTCAGCTTTCAGACCAGAGCTGATGGCTGATGGCGTAAATCTGTTGCTATCGGGCGTCGCGGATCGCAGCCATCAGCTGCCGAAAGCGGATCGCCATGATCGTTGCGGCGCCGTTGTATGCACCGGCGTTATCGGACATTTTTGCCATTTCCAACTCAATGTTCACTGAATTGGCATCCAAGGGAAGGTCCCCCGCAGGCACGTCGCTGAGTGTCCCGACAACCCGTTGAAGCCCCTCTCCGCCTATACCGATGTGTGTGCCTTGCGTCACCGCGAGCGTCACCGGTCCTTGACCGCGCTGAGCCGCTTGCAGCGAGTCGAGGAAGTTGAAATCAGTGGCGCGATAGCCCGGCGTTTCTTCGTTCGCGATATTCGAAACAATGACCCGCTGCCTGGCCCCTCGCAAATCTAGGGTGCGATTGAGCACTTGCATGGTGTGATCGAAGAGCGTCATGATATTGTCTCCCCTGTTTTCATATCCCTCGACATGGCCGTCATTGTTGCAATCGCGATGCCATGAACGGCCACCGGAAGGCCACTGCGACGGCAGGTCCGCCGATCGTCTCGCTCGACCCGCTTCTGCCGATCGGCAGAAGCGGGTCGAGCGCTTGCTGCCCATGCCACTCGTGAACCGCTGGCTTACTCCGAGACCTGACAACTGGGCCCTCGATATTCTCGAAGCTTGTTTCGCAAGGTTCGAATGCTGATGCCCAGTTCCTTTGCCGCATGAGTCCGATTCTCTTTCACCCGGGTCAGAGTTTGAAAAATCAGCTCACGCTCCATTTCCCACAAGGATCCATTGACGGAAGACAGCGGGACGGATGGGACCGGCGCACAGACCACCGGTTGGCCATTGATGTCCTCCAATACGTGTATGGGGAGGATCGGCCCGTTCCCGGCTAAGAGAACGGCGCGTTCCATGACATTCTCCAGTTCGCGCACGTTCCCTTTCCATCGTCTGTCCTGCAGCGCGACATAGGCCGCCGGAGAGACCGTCGGGTGCGGAACACCGTTGCGCGCAGCGGAGACGGCTGCGAAATGCCTCATCAGCAAGGGAATGTCCGCCGGCCGATCCCGCAACGGAGGCACGGTAATGGGAAACACATTCAACCGGTAATACAAATCCTCCCGAAACCGCCCCTCCTCCACTTCCCGGTAGAGCGAGCGATTGGTCGTGGCGATGACACGAATGTTGACGGATACCGGCTCACGCCCTCCGACTCGATCCACTTCTCGTTCCTGGATCACCCGAAGCAGCTTGGCCTGCAAACCGACATTTATTTCACTGATTTCATCCAGCAGCAAGGTGCCGGTATGCGCCATCTCGAACTTCCCGATCTTCTTCATGATGGCGCCGGTAAACGCCCCCCGCTCATGGCCGAACAGCTCACTCTCCAACAGCCCGTCCGGTAACGCCGCGCAATTCACGGCGATAAACGGACGGTGCGCGCGCGGGCTGCGACTGTGAATAAAGCGGGCCAGCAATTCTTTCCCCGTGCCGCTTTCTCCATGAATGAGGACCGTCGCTTGGCTCGCGGCGACTCCCTCAACGGTGCTCAGAAGACGAGCCATGCCGGGGTCTTGCGTCAGGATCGACCGCTGGTCGATCGGCGCAGGCGACAGGGCCGACGCATCGGCGCCGCGGGCCTTCAGATTGGCAATCACCCGATCGAGTAAATCGCTGGAGAAGGGCTTGAGGATGTAATCGCTCGCTCCGTATTTCATCGCCTCCACTGCCGTTTCCACTGTCCCATAGGCGGTCATCAGCACCATCAACGTGTGCGGCGAGCGGCGCTTGATCTCCTTGATCAGATCGAGTCCGCCAAGACGCGGCATTTTCAGATCCGTCACCACTAACCAGGGCTTGTACTCGCTGACCCGTTCGACGGCATCGGCGCCATCGATCGCCCCCTGCACCTCATACCCTAAACGACGGACAGACTCCATTAAGGCGATCCGCATGGAAGGATCGTCATCGACGATCACAATTCGATCGGCCGGCGCAGGGATACGCATCGCAGAGTCTCCGGTGTCCTGTCCGCTCATGCCGAGGCCTCCTCTTCTACACGTGGCCGCTCATCGATCTTCTCGGAACGGCAATACCGGTTCAGGGGCATCTGAACGGGCGAACGGCCGTCCGGCATCGGACTCGTCTCTTCATGATTCGGGAGAGCGATCGTGAACGTGGTGCCGCGTCCCTCCGCACTCTCAACGTCGATTCGACCGCGATGCCCTTCGACAATCGCGTGCACGATGGCAAGCCCTAATCCGGTGCCTTCATCCTTCGTCGTAAAGAACGGATCGAAAATTCTCGAGCGCTCTGCCGGTGGAATGCCGGCGCCGGTATCCGAGACCGCCAGGCAGACTCCGAATCTTCCGCTAGACGATTCTGCCGTCGTTTTTGCGGACAGCGTCAGGGTTCCACCGTTCGGCATCGCGTGAATGCTGTTCAGGATCAAGTTGAGAAGCACTTGCTTCATCTGCCCCGCATCGCACCAGATTCGAGTCGCCAGAGGATCGACCTCCAGGCGAATGTCGACTCTGGCGCCGGCAACGGCATGAGCCCCCAAGGTCAACGCATCCAGCATGAGGGCTTCCGTCTCATGCTGTGCGCGGTGAGAACAGTCGGGTTTGGTGTAGAGCAGAAGATTCGTCAAGAGACGATTCATCATATGGACAGACGACGAGATATGCTCCGCATATCGTCGTAGCCCCGGCGCGTCATTCAAATCGCGGCACAACATCGACGCAAACAGCTCGATACTGCCGAGGGGATTCCGAATTTCGTGAGCGATCCGCCCCACCATCTCACCCATGGCCGCTAAACGATTGCGGCGCTGCAGCCGGTCCTCCAGTTCTCGTACCGCCGTCACATCTTGAATCACTGCCACACTGCCGGCATGGCGGCCATCCCTCGCCTGCAACGCCCGTTGAGAGAGCGAGACGAATGCTCCCTGCAGTGTCGTCAGCGGATACACATCGTCGTCCAAGCGCGCTTCCTTGAGACAGGCGGCTAAGGAACGACCGATAATCTGCTCGCGCGACAGCCCCAGCAGTTGCTCGCCTGCTTGATTGCAGCGCGTGATCGTTCCGGCATCGTCCATCACGAGCAAACCAGTCGTCAGGGACTCGACGATTGCCGTTAAATGCTCGCGCAGCTCTTCATTGATACCTAAATTTTTCCGCAGCGCCTCGTTACGGTCGGCCAGCTCTACGTCGAGCTGTTCCAGCCGAGAGGTCAACGTCTGATAGGATTGTTGCAGCGTCGCCGCAGCCTCGTCGAAGCTCCGAAACGCTTCCTGCAGCAACCCACTATCCATGCGTACCAAGTCAGGCTGTACGTTCATCGCATCAGTCTCCTTCCTTCTCGCTGGTGAGTCGGAGACCGGCCAGTATGCCTGCCGATGCCCGAGAGAACAGTGGATCGCCGGTTCCTGCGCCGGGCGTCAATACGGCCCGCACCGGACCAAGCAGTTTCTCTGTGCCCAGGTTTCTGACGATCTGCAGGCGCGCCCATTCGGCTTGATCCGGCGCCGGATGGGAGGCCAGTACCAGCTGGTAGAGATCCACGGCCTGCCGATGCTTGTTGAGCCCCGTCAACAGATCGGCAAATTTGAGACGGTCGCTCGGCGACTGGATGAATGTATGGCGTGCGGCCTCTTCGAATGCCGCCACGGCTTTTCCGGTTTGGCGATCGTCCGCAAGAGTCTTCGCCAGCGTCAGCTGCATCCATCCCCGCTCCTGCTCTTTGGGATGCGCCAGAAGCCACCGCCGCATCAGTCGAATGGCGCTGGGGCGGTCTCCTTGCTCGACCATGGCCGTGATGAGTTGCCGCAAGACCAACATCGATTGTGGGCTTTGCGGATACTGGAGACGAACGCTCTCAAACACGTTCCGAGCTGCTGAGGATTCATGCCCGTTCATATAGCTCTCGCCCAAACCGATGAGTGCGGACTCGTGGAGCGGGGCCACCTTCCGATCCCGCACCAATTTTCGATAGAGCCGTCCGGCTTCGGCTGAAAATCCCAAGCGGCGATGCGCGTCAGCCACTTCCAGCAACAGGCGCGTGCCGAGATAATGTTGTTCCGGAGCAGGTCCGTGGCTATGGAACAGTGTCGCCACCCGAATATCGTTCTTGGCCTTCACCGCGGCCTCCAACTGCGGTCTCAACATCGCGGCAAGGCGGAGTCTAGCCGCCTGAGGCCATGGATCCGGTTCGGCGACGCCCGCCCGCCTGGTCACGTCGAGATAGGTCTGGACGGCGCGCGTGGGCGCGCCTCGTAACTCGTGGTGCGCAGCCAATTGAAAGAGCGCCTCGCTGCCGAGGGCGTCATGCGGATGCTCCTTCTCGATACTCTTGTAGAGGGTCTCGCCTGCGGAGGACTCCAGATAGGAGGCGCCGGCTCCCCGGATGAGGCCCTCCACCTTTTTCTTCAAGAAAGACGAGCCAGCCGACACCGCCAGCTCCTGTTCAACCCGTGCCAGATGCATCCTGGCGATCTCGGCTTCCGGCGTGCCGGCGTACTGCGTCTGAGCAGCGAGATAGAACATCTCCGCTTGTTGTGGCAAACCCAACCGGTGATGAATGTCCCCGAGGCGAATGAGTGCCGCACCGACATGTGGGTACGACGGATACAGGTTATAGAGAAGCATGTCGACGTCGCGAGCGCGCTGCAGCTGATGCATGTCGACGAGGACTTCGCCATACTGCTGCAAGCTCTGAGGATCGCGTTTGAGAAGATCCGAGGACCGTTGATAGAGCCTGTCGTATAGCGATTGCACCTCTCGCTTGCGCTTCTGCCTGTACAGCGCGTCGGCCAACCCCAATGTCGCCTTCCCAACAAGACGATCGTCGCCCGAGCGTTTTCTGACCCTCTCGAACGCTCCTTCCGCTTCTGTCCATCGCCCCAGCTCTCCCAATATCGCCCCTAACGCGAGCAGGGATCGATCCACATCCTGAGCAAGCAGCGCGTGGGACACGGCATATTCATAGGCGACAATCGCTTCCTGGAACCATCCCAACTCGACATAGAGGGCGCCGACACGCCACATGGCGCGTGACGCATTCGAATCTTTCGGATACAGCCGAATCAGTGTGCGATATTGCGTCATGGCTTCCAGCCGCCCGTGATTGCTGGAATCCTCGATCAACGTGAGCTCCGCCAAGAACGCCTTCGCCGCCGTCGCCAGCGCGCTATCTGAATCATGTTGAACGAGAGCGGCAAAGCCTGCGCGAGCCAGGGCATGTTCTCCCTGTTTGAACGAAGTCACGGCCTCCATAAACTGCAAGGCATCCGCTCCCTCTGGAATATGGTTGTAGCGAGGCCCCTCATCCACCAGGCCAAGCCGCGATGAGGAAGCGGGAGGTTCGGCATGAGCCGGTCGTGAGTAGATGGGCGATGTCGCGCGGACTGCCGACGGCATTGCAGTCGCCACTGCGACCTGTAACAGCAGGACCTGCGCAAGCAAAGAGGCGAGCAACCAATGACATATTGTTGTGATTCGCATAACCACAAAATGGATCAGCAATTTCTGTGCCCTTATCATTGCGTGAATAACTGCGGCCAATATGCACGACGTTGCCGCCTGCGCGTGACGATCCGGCGAGCCTTGTCAAACCTCCGACGCTTTCCCCATGTGTTCGTCATTCATTTGACGGAGCATGCGTCGAGAAGACTTCGACATCCGATATGAGCTGGTGCGGCTCTCCGCAAGAGGCTGCGAGGTATTCAGTGAGGGAGAGGAATGCCGGTTAGCAGGCTGCCGAAAAAGTCCACCAGCGGCGTTCTCGCGTCGCTCAGAGGCTCAACGAAAGTCTTCGGGAGTCGGAAACACTGGAGGGGCTTTTCCGTTCACCAAGATCTATGACAAGGGCGAATGGCCCCACGAAGTGCGGACCGTACCTCCTCGCCTCTTCGCTCGCTGCGGCCTTGCTGGACGGCCTTTTTGAGCACCCTGAGGTTATTCTGCCTTCAGCGCCATACGGAAAATTCCAACCATGGTATTGGCATCAACTGAGTTTTTCCGCAGCCGATTAGAACGCCAAACAACTTTGGTCCTTCGAGGCAAGCCCTTTACGTTTTATCTTCTCGACAAGCGTGGTGCGGTTCATCTGGAGCAGCTGGGCGGCTTTACTGGTAATCCCTTTGGCCCGTCGAAGCGCGCCGAGAATGAGACGGTTTTCCAGCTGTTCGAGTTCTCCCGACAAACTGACCCCCTGATAAGACATGCCGATGAAATACTGCTCCGTCTGTGACTCCATCGCCACCGCAGGCCGTGGAACGACACGCTCTGGAAGATCGGACACTTCGATGGTCCCTGCTTGCTTCAACACGACAAGGCGCTCGATCATGTTTTCCAACTCGCGAATATTTCCAGGCCAGTGATGTTCCATCAGACAGGCCATCGCATCCGGTGAGCAGCTCGTGACCGCAGTCTGCTTCGTGCGATTCAATTTCTCCATGAAATGGTTCACCAATTGCGGGATATCGCTTCGTCTCTCTTTCAGCGAGGGCATGGTAATGGGAATCACATTCAGGCGATAGTACAGATCTTCCCGGAACCGCTTCTGCTGGGACGCCTGTTCTAAATCTTGATTCGTCGCGGCCACGACGCGGACATCCACGTCGATCGTTCTCGTGCCTCCCACTCGTTCGAACGACCGCTCTTGCAGCACCCGAAGCAATTTCACTTGCAGCCCGAGGCTCAACTCGCCGATTTCGTCGAGAAAGATCGTTCCTCCGTGCGCCAGCTCGAAGCGGCCGATGCGTGTATGCGCCGCGCCGGTAAACGCGCCCTTTTCATGACCGAACAACTCGGACTCCAGCAGGTTCTCCGGAATGGCTCCACAGTTGACGGGAACGAACGGACGGTCCTTGCGCAGGCTGCTGAAATGCAGCATCCGCGCGACCAATTCCTTGCCGGTCCCGCTCTCTCCCTGAATCAAGACCGTGCTGTCGTGGTTCGCCACCTTCGCGACAAACTCCAGGACACGCCGAATCGGTGCGCTCGTGCCGACTAACGGCTCAGCCCGATAGGACGCGCGCGCGGGTTTTCGTGGGCCAGACGCTTCCCGGCAGCGGCGATAGGCCTCCACCGCTTTGTCGATCAAGGCTCGCAGAGCCACTGGGTTGAATGGTTTTGTCAGGAAATCGAATGCGCCGGCCTTCATGGCCTTGACGGCGCCGTCGATAGAGCCATAGCCGGTCATCACAATCCCGATCACCTTGGAGTCGATCTGACGGATGCGCTCCAAGACCGCCAAGCCATCGATATCGGGCAGCTGCAGATCCGTCAGCACCACGTGAATGGGTATCTCCTGGGCCATGCGAATGGCCTCCTGTCCGCCTCCGACGACGGTGACCTGATGGCCCTCTTGAGACAAGAGTCTCCGCAGCAGATCCTGCACGCCTTCATCGTCCTCGACTACAAGTATCGACACCACACTCATGCTGTACTCCTCATCAAAAGTGATGGCACATGGAGAGGAAACGAGACGAGAGCACAAGAGACCTACGATCGCGGGGATCCCATGATCAGGCCCCTTCTTCTCTTGCTGTGTAACAATAGCCGACGCCCAACATCACTAAGCGTAGACTAAATTTTCCTATTTAAAAGTGCCTAATAGCTCTCATTGAAGAGGAATTTCAGCTGTAGATCATGAAGAGCTATTCGCTTCTACCAGATAGGACCATATGGGTCCGACTACACCGATCTACCGGCCCGTATCATTGGGGCAGCATCTGACTCGGCGATGATGTGGCGCAGGTGGAGCGGGACGCGAAGGCAGCGCGACAAGCGGAATGGGCGAGAGAAACACCAGTACAAGATTCAACCTTCAAGGCGATCGATACGTTGAATCTCGAACCGGCGCCGCCGACGGTGATGGGGATTGCACTATTTTTTATAAGTGTCCAACGAAGGGGAGAGGTCTACTTGCTTGCTTGAGGAAGAATCGCGGGTGAAATATGCCGCAGCTTGAGCGCGCCTGGTCACTTTCATCTTTTGAAAGATGAATCGGATATAGTTCTTCACGGTCTTATCGCTGAGTATGAGCGATACGCCGATCTCCTTATTCGTTTTTCCCTCGGCAACGAGCGCGAGAACACGCTGTTGTTGGGCGGAGAGGACCGCCCGTTTGGGCTTGGACTCCTCTTCCTTCTGCAACCGCATGCGGGTCAAGATAGGCTGCGTGATGGCTGGATCGAGAATAGACTGCCCCTGAGCGACGGCATGAATGGCGTGCAACAACCCCGCGGCATCAACCTGTTTCATGAGATAGCCGGATGCCCCTCCCAACACCGCAGCGAGCACCGCCTCATCGTCTTCATAGGAGGAGAGAAACAGCACACGCGAATCAGGGCGGGAATCCCTGATGGCACGGCACGCGGCCACTCCACTACTGCCGCCAAGCAAGCGGACGTCCATCAAGACCACATCCGGTTTAAGATGGCAGGATTTGATGACGGCATCCCTGGCGGTCGCCGCTTCGCCGACCACCTTGATGGCGCCCTGACAACCCAGCAACGTGCGCAATCCCACGCGAACGACTTCGTGATCGTCGACGATCAACACGCTGATTGGTTTCGTCGTAGATCTGCTCAGGCGACTTATCCTTATTGACGGTTGTCCGATGCAGGGAGAACAAGGCCGGCCACCCCTGTCTTCCTACGGTCAATTCGCATCGACATGCGAATCCTTGTGGATTGGGTCAGACTGATGCGCAATCGAGCATTCAACGGTGAAGATACAGACGAAGAAAGAGCCATGAGAAACGCACTTGCCTTACAGTTCTGATGCCTTCGCACAAATCGTAATTATACGTCTCATTGACTCGTACTGCAATACGGCTGATCGGCCCCTAATCCGGACGTAAGCCATTCATTGAGTCTGCCGAGCCAGCCAGACTCTGTGCTGGCTGCGGCGGAGGATGCCCGCCACTTTTTTTAGGCACGCACCTCCCAGGTGCTAAGAATCGGTGTAGGA
>Ga0163151_10001596_pt1 | contig 37590 bp, 31 predicted proteins | sample OliLakLV19MP5IB2_FD_145596 | JGI IMG/M metagenome (GOLD analysis project Ga0163151, IMG submission 145596) | Freshwater microbial mat bacterial communities from Lake Vanda, McMurdo Dry Valleys, Antarctica - Oligotrophic Lake LV.19.MP5.IB-2 | ecosystem: Environmental > Aquatic > Freshwater >... | reverse complement strand
CAAGCCACCCTTCAATGTGTGCTAACCAATCGGTTTTTACTTTTGTATTCATGGCCGCAAAGCAGAACTGCGAAAATCATTGAATCAAGATGGGGTTCAGCGGGGGGTTACGAACGAAGGGTGGCAATATGTGGTGGGAGTTATCCCATGTGTAAAGAGGTGGGTAAGTTGAAGAATAAAGGTTAATGGCCAGTAGTTGGTTTTGATATGATTTTATGTAAGGCGAGACAAAGGAATGGCTTTTATATGCCGATACAAATTTTTAATGTTAATTCTTTTGTGATGGTTCATAAAAATATTTATCGGGAATTATGGTTGTCAATTATTAGTTTTTCTCTCTGTGACTGGTTGCGTTTAGTGGGCTATGTTTAGGAATTCAGGCCAGGATAGTTTTCATCCCCTGACAACTAAGCCGAAGAGGATGGGGAAATGGCGAAGTGAAACCGACCTCGGAGAATTAAGGCATGGGGTTATGCCGCCTTCGTGGTGTAGATAAACTCCGTGAGTTCCCGTGTGAAAGCATCCAGCGAAGTGGCGGAAGATTTCATGTAGTCCACCAGTTCTTTCATCTCATCGGGCGATTGACGGGAACTGTTCATGATTTGAGCAATGCCTAAAATATTTGCGACAGGTTGCCTCACTTCGTGCGATGTCTTGAAAAGGATTTCTTCCATAGTGCGTATGTGTGCATCCTTGGTGAGTTGCGCTTCTTTTATCTGATTGATGTTTCTTCCCACAGAAATTATTTCCACCAGTTTTCCATCATCATCAAACACTCCTGTTTCATTCCATAGTATCCATTGTTTTTTTCCTGAACGACTGGTCACGAAATGGATATTTGATATGGTGGGATTTTCAACTGAGATGCTTTTTACTGACGCCAGGTAATTCTCGCGTTCCCCGTCAGGAACATGATGGAGAAAACTGGAGCCAACGACTTCGTCATAGCGCTCTTCGTAAAATTCAAGGTAGCTGTCGTTCACAAATTTCCTGCGGCCATCGGGCGATGAGAGCACCACGAAGTCGGGCATGTTCTGGATGAACGCCTGAATGCGCGAGGCGTAAATTTTCTTTTCTTCTTCGGCCTTTACACGGGCAATTTTGTTTGCACAAAGCGAAACGATGGTTTCAAGAATTCGCAAATGACTGCTGTTGAAAAACCCTTTCTGCGGATGTTCGGAATCAATCACTCCAATCACTTCATCGCGATTTTTTATAGGTACTGAAATTTCCGAAAACCGAACTTCATCATCGGCAATGTATCGCGGATCTTTGCTGGTGTCGGGAATGATTTCGGCTCTGCCGGAAAGAGCAACGGTGCCAACTATTCCTTTCCCTAATTGAATTTCGATAGGGTTAAGAATTTCAAATCCGCGAGGATTTTTCGGCCCGAAAGCAGCTTTCTGTATCAATACGTTCTTGTCCTTGTCGAAGAGATAAAGCACACAATCAACAAAGCCGAGACGGGAAATACAGTAGCGCGCAACATCCCAGAGAATATCATCCACAGTATTGCGGCCGAACATGCTTGCAGCAAAATAGTTGATGGCCAACTGCTCATTGGCATGTTTGCGTTCTGTCTCAAGTAGTTTTTCGTGAAGAAAATCTTTTTCGCGCTCCTTCATTCGCAAGGCAGAAACCTTGCTGCGATAGTACAGAACCACAGCGCAAAACAGGATAAGCAAAGTCCCTGAAATGGCCAGCAAGATGTCGTGAGATAGTTGAAAGTCCTGCATTTTTTACCACACTTCAGTGCCCCGGTATGGAAAACTGAGTGAGGTTCTACGGAGAAGCATCCGTAAGAGTTCAACTTATTCCCAGGTGACAGGAAGTATGAGGATTTGCCCGTTTCTTTTTACCTCCACTGTTGTGATTTCACCCTTCGAGAATTTTGACAAACCTTCCATGTACGCATAGACATCTGTCACCACATGGTTGCCTATTTTGGTGATGATATCGCCTTTCATTAAGCCGGCTTTTGCGCCCGGTCGTCCATCCTTGGTTCCGTCAATGCGCATGCCGTCACCACTGTTGTACATGTAATCGGGTATTACACCAAGAGTCACTTTGAAATCGCCAGATGAAGGTGATTGGTCAACCGTTTTTGTGAATGGGAGTTTGCCTTTTTTGTCGAGTGATTTGATGAGGTCTTCCAACACATCGGTTACTGTGTGAATTCCTTCGAAATTCACCTTGGCAGCATCATCAGTTGGTTTGTGGTAATCCTCGTGTTGCCCGGTGAAGAAGTGGAGTACAGGAATGTCTTTCAAATAGAATGATGTGTGGTCACTTGGCCCCACACCACTTTCCGATTGCACCTGTTTGATGTTGATTTTCTCCAGCGCTGGTTTCCATTCTGCAGATGTACCCACACCATTTATTGCAAGACCTTTTGCCACATCGTACCTGCCCACCATATCCATATTCAGCATGTAATTCACCTTTGAAAAATCAATGGTGGGATGCTCGCAGAAATACTTCGAACCAATGATGCCTTTTTCTTCCCCACTGAATGCGATAAACAAATAGTTGTTGGATTCTGCTGCATTAGAAGTTTGCAATCGTTCTGCAAGTTCGAGCATGGCAGCCACACCACTTGCATTGTCATCGGCACCGTTGTGAATTGCCTTTTCTCCTGTCCACAACGAGTTTTCATCACCATAACCCAGGTGGTCATAATGCGCACCGATGATCACTGTGTGTTCTGCATTGTTATTGAGAAATGCAATCACATTGGTTCCGGTAATTTCTTTCACCAACCCCATTCCAAGCATCGCACTGTCACCCACATGATGAATTTGCGGAGGAGATTGGGGCTTGAAAGTGAAAGACTGGAACCACCCACCGTTTTCTCCTTTCGACTCAAGACCCAGCGTGCCGAGTCGTGTCACTATGTATTGCGCTGCGGCCTTTTCACCAGCTGTTCCAGTACCGCGTCCTTCCAGCGAATCACTTGCGAGGTAGTTCACATCAACTCTAACTCCTCCGCCAAGTTTGGTCAGCCCTTTGGATTGTGAACATTGAAATCCCGAACTGAGCACAAATGCAGCGAGGACTAACAGTAAACCGCAGTAAGAACGATAAGATTGAAGCATGATTGAAAATTTTGAGGCGGCAAAACTAGTTGCATGTTTACAGCTGATCACTGTGCGTTGGATAAAGTGACATTTCCCTGACCTCAACCAACGCGTCATATTTAGTTTTGCCGCCCCTTTTTTATTGGCAGAAAATTTTGAAATCAGAATCATTTAAGAACGACCTCATTCTTCGTGCAGCACGTGGTGAAAAAACAGAACGCACTCCTGTCTGGGTGATGCGACAGGCTGGAAGAGTATTGAAAGAGTATCGCGCAACACGCGAACAGGCAGGAAGTTTTAAGGCATTACTCAAAAATCCGCAAGCCGCCTGCAAGGTCACCATCCAGCCTGTTGATATTCTTCTTGTGGATGCTGCCATACTTTTTTCCGACATCCTTGTAATTCCCGAAGCATTGGGTTTGCCTTATCAAATGGAAGAGGGAACGGGGCCCTGGTTTGAAAAAACAATTCAGGGTATTGATGACGTCAATGCGTTGAGCACGGATCGTGTTGAAGAAAATCTTGACTATGTTTTTCAAACAATTCGTTTAATAAAACAAGAGCTGAACAACAGAGTTCCTCTTATAGGTTTTGCAGGAGCACCGTGGACACTGATGTGTTACATGGTGGACGGAAAGGGTACAAAAACATTTACCCGATCGCGAGCCATGTTGTTTCAAAATCCGGAGTTGGCACATACGTTGCTAACGCGGCTCACTCAGGCAACCATCATCTACCTTAAAAGGCAAATTGCTGAGGGATGCGACATGGTTCAACTCTTCGACAGTTGGGCTGGAATACTTACTAAAGAATTGTACAATACTTTTTCATTGCCATACTTACAAAAAATATGTGACGCCATCACCGGAGTGCCGGTTACGATATTTGCGAAGGGCGCAAGCTTCTCACTAAGAGAATTGAGCGAACTCAATTGCAACACCATCGGACTCGACTGGCAAACGGATATTCATGAAGCAAGAAAAATTTGCGGGAGCAAAAAAACCTTACAAGGAAATCTTGATCCTGCCGTTCTTTACGGAGATTTCCCAACAATAGAAAAGCACACAGGGAAAATGCTTGAAGCCTTTGGACCTCACCTGCACATCGCCAATCTGGGTCACGGAGTGTATCCCGACACCGATGTAGAAAAATTGAAATGTTTTATTCAAACCGTACAATCATATAATCACAAACAACAATGAACACGAAGTGTCACGAAATACAATTTAAAAAAAATAGATCTATGAGTAAAATCTGCATTACACTTTTTACACTGCTATTCTTATCAACCATTGCTTTTGCGCAGAGTAAAAGCAGAACCACCACCACTGCCGCCAAGGAAACACCCCCGGAAGAAACATCGGACAACGTGGTGAACAATGGAGGTTTTGAAAACACGGCCACAAAAACCCTGAAAAATTATGGCCAGCTACAGGAATTGAGTACCGGCTGGTTTGCTGCCACTCAGTCACCCTGCGATGTGTTTGGTGAAGGAGTGAAAAGCCTCAAGGCCGCCATTCCCACTAATGAAATGGGAAACCAGACCGCACACTCAGGTATGTGCTATGCCGGCATCGTTGCTTATTCGAAGGACCCCAAACGGACACGCACTTACCTGGAGGCCGAGTTGAACCAGCAACTCAAAAAGGATCAGCTTTACTGTGTGCGTGTGCAGGTAAGCCTTGGTGAAAATTCAAAATTTGCAGTGAACAATGTGGGAGTATTGCTGAGTGATCGCAAGATCGATCAGCCCAACAGTGGCATCATCGCACTCGAACCTCAAATCAAACAGCGAAACAATACTGTGCTCAAGACCATGGACGGCTGGGAAACCATTTGTATGACCTATGCCGCCACAGGTCTGGAAGAATACATTGTTGTGGGTTGTTATGGACTGGATGAAAAACTTACTATCGAAAAACCAAAGCGCCCGGCTGGCAGCACTGGTGTGCAGCAACTGCTCGCCTACTATTACATTGATAATATCGAGATAACTCCAATTGAAGCTCAAAGCCAATGTTTCTGTGGCAAGGCCGAAGACCGGGAGGCCGATCTTATCTACAGTCGTTCCCTAAACATTACACCGGACATGAAGCCGGCAGCAGTGGTAAGTGCTACCAACATTTGGTTTGGCTTTCTGTCCAGCGACATGGAAAGCATGTTTGAAGAAGACCTCAACCGTGTTCTGGGAGTATTGAAAGCAAATCCCAATCTAAGTCTTGACATTACCGGCCACAGTGATAATGATGAAATGAGCGAGGCTAAAATCAACGCGCGATATGGAAACCTGGCATTGAAACGTGCGGACAAATTGAAAGATTGGTTTGTGGAACAAGGAATACAAGCAACACGGGTTAATACCTCGACAAAAGATAACATCGAACCTGCCAGCACTATGCCCACACCCATGAGCAAGGCGCAAAACAGGCGTGTGACTTTCGCAGTGAAATAGCAGATATTTAAAGTTGAACGTTGCGAATTAGAGCCGGTCAATTGGCGGTTCCAAGTTTCAACCTTGAACTTTCAACAATCAAATCTCAACAACAGGCCTTTGACAAGAAGGCCTTTTTTGTAATCAATAAAAATGAATATCCTTCGTTCTTGCACTCACACAGATAAATTGAAATGAGTAAAAAGCGTTTTTCCTTGTCAATAATTTTTTCGATTGCGGGGATTGCCTTTGCTGTTGCAGCACGGGGGCAAAATCTGGTCGTCAACGGAAGTTTTGAGAAGAAGGTTTATTGTCCCTCCAATTTTAACCAGCAACAGATGAAACAGGTAGAACACTGGACACAACCGACAGAGGGGACACCGGATTATTTCCACGCCTGCAGCGATAAAGTGGGTGTGCCGAAAAACATGTTTGGGGTAGAGACAGCAAAAGATGGCGAAGCTTACGTTGGCGTGGTTTGCTTTTCACCCGGCAAGCGCAACTACCGTGAGTACATGCAATCGAAATTAGAGCGCCCATTAAATGCAGGCGAGTTGGTGTGCATTGAGATAAACATGAGCGCTGCCGACTTTTCAATGTACGTGACTGATGGCATTGGACTGTGCATCACAAAGGAAAAAATCGCCCACCCCCGCAACGATATGATTATTGCCTTACCTGCTATAAACAACCCGAAACTCAACATGCTTGATCAGGCTGATGGATGGCTGCTGCTCTCTGATATTTATGAAGCACAGGGAGGTGAGCAATACATCACCATTGGTAACTTCCTGAAAGATTCTGAACTGAAAATACTGAAGCGCACCAAGGACATGGGTGCTACCGAAGTGAGTCAGTGGGCCTACGTATATCTCGATGACATTGTGGTGCGCCCCGTGAAAACGCGAGAAGATTGTTCTTGTACTCTTCCAGTACTTGCCGCAGCTGTTCATGACCCGCCCCTTGAACTGGAAGAATACGAACAAGTGAGACTGGATGCGGTGTTGTTTGGTTATGACATGGATGTATTGACAGACACCGCGCGGCAAGAACTCCAGCAGATTTACAAACTGCTTGCAAAAAACAGGTACATGCATATTGAAATTGCTGGGCACACTGATGTGATGGGAAGCGATGAATACAACATTGATCTATCCAAACGAAGGGCACAAACCGTGATTGCTTACCTTGAAAAAAGGGGCATTGAAATTTCGCGACTCCAGATAAAATATTTTGGGAAGTCGAAACCTGTCGCTGACAACACCACTGACGAAGGTCGGGCACAAAACCGCAGGGTGGAATTCCAGGTGGTGGAAAAAAAATTCGAACTCGTTCAGTGATGCTCAATGCCAAATCTGATTGTATGAGATTTGCGCACGATGTCTTTCGCCTCACTCAAACTCACACGTCAGTTCCTCAACGCAATTGAAGAAGCTGGTTTTACAACACCCACAGAAATTCAGCAACGCGCGATTCCCGTGATTCTAGCCGGACAGGATTTGATCGGAATCGCGCAAACAGGTACTGGAAAAACTGCTGCCTACCTTCTTCCTCTTTTACAGCTTCTAAAATTTGCCCAGGGCAACGAACCACGCTGCCTCATTCTTGTTCCCACAAAAGAACTGGTGATACAGGTGGAAAAAACATTGTCGCAACTTGCCCAATTCACTGACCTTCGATGGGTCGCACTTTATGGAGGCATTGGGCCGAAGGCACAGGTGCAAAAGTGTGAACAAGGTGTGGACTTCATTGTCGCCACGCCAGGCAGGTTCCTCGAAATCTATTCGCGTGGTGCCATTCCAACAAAAAAAATAAAACATATCGTGCTGGACGAATGCGACCGGATGATGGACATGGGCTTTTGGCCCCAACTGCGGGAAGTCCAGGAAAAGATGCCACAGAAAAAGCAACTACTTCTTTTCTCGGCAACATTTCATGATAAAGTGCAACGCATTGCCGATAATTTTCTGCTCTTTCCGCAGCGCATTGAAATCACCCCTCAGGCCACTCCTGCATCCACCGTTGAGCAATACCTCTTTGAAGTTCCTAACAGGAAAACAAAACTGAATCTCCTCTATCATTTGCTGAAAAGCGAATCACTCCAGCGCGTTCTGGTCTTCACCCGCACAAAAGTGGATGCCACAAGTATTGCAAAATTTCTGGAGAAAAAAATGATAGGTGAAATAAGGCTTCTTCATTCCAACAAGGGACAGAATGCACGTATCAATGCCATTGATGATTTCAAGGCGGGCAGTGTGCGTGTGCTGGTGAGCACGGATGTGAGTTCACGCGGGATTGATGTGTTCGAAGTTTCTCACGTTATCAACTTCAATGTACCCTCTAACTATGACGATTATGTGCATAGGATAGGAAGGACAGGCAGGGCATTCAAGACAGGAATTGCCATCAGCTTTGCCGATGCTTCGGAACGGTACCATGTGAAGAACATTGAAAAGCTCATCCGGCAGTTTATTGAGAAAAAACCGTTGCCGGTTGAAGTGTTTGTAGATGAAACTACGTACTTCGAACACCAGGAACAAATGCGTGAAATTGATCGTCAAAAGCACATCGAAAACCCTAATTACCAGGGAGCATTTCATGAAAAGAAACGTGTATTGCTCAAGAAGCAGGGAAGGACTTCCGGCAAACGCAGATAGACTAAAAGGCAATTTCCAGATCAAGGTTGCAATTGAATTTCAGATAATTTCAACTCCTACAATTGACTCCTATGAGCAAACTTAACTTCTCTGAATTTCCAAAATCCACTTACGAAGATTGGAAAAAACTTTCGCAAAAAGAACTGGGCGAAAAACCGTTTGAATCTTTGATCTGGAAGAATGAAAATGGTTTTGATGTGCCGCCCTATTTCAATCACACCCCTGAAACCATAGTGAAACCAAAGCGAACCACAGGGGATTGCCGTATCCACCATGACATTTATGAGCTTGATATTCCAACGGCAAACAAACAGATTCTAAAATCGCTTGAAGGTGGGGCAGATTCGATTGGTGCATTTACGCCCATCAACAACTATGAAGATTTTCTTGCTCTCATAAAAGCTATTCATATTGAATTTATAGCCATCCATTTCGGTGGAGTTTCTAATGAGTTGAAACTGGTTGAGTACCTGGTCCGATATTGCAGGGAAAATGATATTCAACCAAAGGCATTAATTGGTTCTCTTGGTTACAGCGCGGAACGGGTTGCTAAGTCGGCATCGAATTTTTTGGAACTCGCTCAACTGTCAAAGGAACATTTTTCTCTCCTGAAACCATTTGTAGTTCGTGCACAATACATTCACGAAGACGGTGGCACTGCCGTTCATGAACTTGCTTTCGCTCTGTCTTACGGCAATGAAGTTCTACATACTTTATGTGCCAATGGATTTACAATAGACGATGCCTCTGCCATGTTGATGGTTGAGTTTGCAACTGGTGGAAGCTATTTTGTTGAAATTGCGAAGTACCGTGCATTCCGTTTTCTGTGGTGGAAAGTTGTGGAGCAATACAAACCGGACTTTAACTGCACAAAACATTGCATCATCCATGCAAATACTTCCGGGTATCTTCAAACTACTTTGGATTTGCACAACAATCTTTTGCGCGCCACAACACAAGCCATGAGTGCAATTCTTGGTGACGTGGATAGTGTCTGCATTCTTGGATATGATTCAAGCCTCCGTGAGGCAGACGACACATCACTACGTCTTGCGCGAAACATCCACCACTTGCTAAATGAGGAATCTTTTTTTAATGATGCAAGTAGTGCCGCAGAAGGATCGCATTACATAAGCCATCTCACCTTTAATCTTGTTGAAGAAGCGTGGAAGTTGTTTTTGCAAATAGAAGAGAAAGGAGGAATTGAAAAATGTCCTGACTTGATTCCGGATTTGGTAGAAGCTCATAAAATGAAACGTGAAGTTGAATTGGAACAAGGCAAACGCATTGTGGTTGGCGTAAATATGTATCGCGATGAACAACAGGTTGTCGCAGGTGGACTTGATAATCTGCGCTTGAGTAGTTCAATGGAGAAGAAATTTATCAAGGAACAATCATTTGCCAAATGACCCGGAAAAAATTCCCCGAAATAAAATTTGAAAAGTCATTGGATGACAATGAGGAAGACTTCATTCCCGGATCACCACCCTTTCTCCGCGGGCCTTATGCCACCATGTACACCATTCGTCCGTGGACCATCAGGCAGTATGCGGGCTTCAGCAATGCAGAAGAATCAAATGAATTTTACAGGAAGAATTTGGCAGGTGGTCAAAAAGGATTAAGTGTTGCATTCGACCTCGCAACCCATCGTGGTTACGACAGCGATCATCCGCGAGTGGAAGGTGATGTTGGGAAAGCTGGTGTGGCGATTGACTCTGTTCTCGACATGAAAATTCTTTTTGATCAAATTCCGCTTGATCAAATGAGTGTGAGTATGACTATGAATGGTGCGGTGATTCCAATTCTTGCGTTCTACATTGTTGCAGCCGAGGAACAAGGAGTGAAACCGGAACAACTCCAGGGAACAATCCAAAACGACATCCTCAAGGAGTTTATGGTGCGCAATACTTACATCTATCCGCCTGCATCCAGCATGCGCATCGTGGGCGATATTTTCAAATACACCGCGCCACACATGCCGAAGTTCAATCCCATTTCCATTTCCGGCTACCACATGCAGGAGGCTGGTGCAACACTTGAACTCGAACTGGCTTACACACTTGCCGATGGGTTGGAGTACGTGCGTACAGGTTTGAATGCAGGACTTGGCATTGATGAATTCGCCCCAAGACTTTCATTTTTCTGGGGCATTGGCATGAATCATTTTGCAGAAATTGCAAAGATGCGCGCAGCGCGGATGTTATGGGCGAAACTCATCAAACAATTCAATCCAAAAAATCAGAAGAGCATGGCATTGCGTGCGCATTGCCAAACCAGCGGATGGAGTCTTACCAAACAAGATCCCTTCAACAATGTGGCAAGAACATGCATTGAAGCAATGGCCGCAGCTTTTGGCGGAACTCAATCCCTGCACACCAATGCGCTGGATGAAGCCATTGCCCTGCCCACCGATTTTTCTGCCCGGATTGCACGCAACACGCAACTTTATCTTCAACATGAAACGGATATCTGTGGCGCCATTGACCCGTGGGCTGGTTCGCACTACGTGGAAAAGCTCACCAACGAAATGGCTGAAAAAGCATGGACACTTATCCAGGAAGTGGAAGAACTTGGAGGGATGACAAAAGCCATTGAAGCCGGCTTGCCGAAATTGCGGATTGAAGAAGCTGCTGCCAGAAAGCAAGCAAGGATTGATAACGGCAAAGACAAAATCATTGGTGTGAACATCTATCAATTAGAAGAAGAAACGGAAGTAGAATATCGCAATGTGGACAATACTTCTGTCCGCAATTCGCAGATTGAACGATTGAAAAAACTTCGTGCTGAACGAAACGAAGAAATCACACAATTATCGCTCAACGCAATTTCAGTTTGTGCAGAAACTGGCAAAGGAAACTTGCTTGCACTCGCAATTGAAGCTGCACGAAACCGCGCAAGCCTCGGAGAGATTTCTTTTGCAATGGAAAAAGTTTTTGGACGATACACCGCAAGCATCAGGAGCGTTAGCGGAGTTTATTCAAGTGAAACAGGCATGGATAAAGATTTTGAACAAGCGCGTGCAACGAGTAACGAATTTGCCTTACTTGCCGGACGCAGGCCTCGCATCCTCATTGCCAAAATGGGACAGGACGGTCACGACCGCGGAGCAAAGGTGATTGCCACTTCGTTTGCTGATATTGGTTTTGATGTGGACATCGGGCCGCTATTTCAAACGCCTGCCGAGGTGGCCAAACAAGCTATCGAAAATGACGTACACATTGTTGGCGCATCCTCACTTGCAGCGGGACACAAAACACTGATCCCACAGCTCATTGCGGAATTGAAAAAACTGGATCGCGATGATATTCTTGTGGTCGCAGGTGGTGTGATTCCCGAGCAGGACTATGATTTTCTTTACAATGAAGGTTGTGTTGGAATTTTTGGACCGGGAACAAAAATTTCTAAAGCAGCGATGGAGATTTTGGAGGTGTTGATGAAGGGATTTTCCTCTCGTTAATTCCTACCACACCATCGTTGCACTCACTGCATGATGGTCTGAAAATTCTTCCTTGTGAGTTTTATAGTTGATTGAACGAAGACTATCACTGTGCATGATGTAGTCAATCCGGAAACAGGGCAGGACATTCACCATAAAGTTTTCGAAACCTACGTATGTATTGCCCACTCCTTGTCCTGCTTCTTTGAATGAATCGTTCAGCACATCCGTAAAAGATTCATAACAATAACTCACGGGTGTGTCATTGAAATCACCGCACAGCACCGCTGGATGCGGACATGATTTTATGTCTTTGATAATTTTTTCTACTTGGGGTTGCCTGCGCTGGTATCCTTTGTACAGCCTGCCTGCTATGCGTTTGCTTCCTTGTTCCACATCTTCGTTGTTGGCATTCTGGTCAAGCAGATCATAGTCTTCATATTGCAGTCGAATGGATGCGAGGTGAGCATCATAAACACGAACCGTGTCATCCTTTACTTTGATGTCCGTATAGATGCAGAAGTTGTTCACGTCTGATTCAAACGGAATCATTCCCTTATTCACAATCGGGTATTTTGAAAAGATGGCTACACCAAAAAAGTCGCGTCCGTTCGTTGCGTGGGTGTATCGCTCGTGATAAAATTTGGTAGAAAGAAATTGGATGAGCGTATCGCGAGTTTCGTAAAAATCGGGGCGCTCGCTTTGAAAAAATTCCTGAAAACAAATCACATCCGCATTTATTTCTTTCAGTTGATTAAAAATGTTTTCGCGGATTTTCGGATCCTTGTTCCATTGATAGATATTGAACAGCCTCACGTTGTAGGTGAGCACTTTCAATTCGTGTGTTTCATTTTGTTTTTTGGGTGTCGAAAACCGGACAACGTAGAAGTCGGTGAGGTGCGTGAAGCCAATTAGAATTGCAGCAATGGAGTAAAGCGCATGCTTCCTTTTTTTGAACAACCAGTACAAAATGAAACCAAGATTAAGCGCCAGCAAATGAGGATAGACCAGACCCGAAAGGGAAAAGTAGCCGAAGGATTTTGGTGGAATGTGTGCCGCGAGATAACTCAAAAATAGCCCTATAATCACGGCCACATTCACCAGCAAAACCAGCCAGTTGGTTCTTGATTTTCGCTTTAGTTTTTCTTTCGGCTCATTGCTCATTAGTCCAAATTATTTGAGTGTTGAGACATGAAGAATTCACCGCAAACGAACGTGTCAGCATAAAAGTGATGAGGCTACTTCTGGCTGAATTTGAACAAAAATTCCTTCTCTTCTTTGCTAAGACTTTCATAGCCTCCACGCGAAATTTTATCGAGAATTACATCAACACGTCTTTGGTTAGCCTTCTTTTCAATATTAAATTCTTCGTCCGATTTGCCACCTCGTTTAGTGTGTACCACTCTGAGTTTTGATCTTCGTTCTCCAAAAAAAATCATTCCTACCAACGAATCCATCCACGACTGGATGTTGCGCCCATCTTTCAACAGGCGGGCATACATAAAACCGTAAAGGGCACCACCAAGATGTGCCACATGGCCACCGCTGTTCAGGCTTTCGCCAATACTCACAAAGTCGAGAATTACATACACAGCAGCTATATATTTCAATTGCACTCGAAAAACGCCAAAGAGGTTCACTTCAAAGTTGGGTGCATAGGAAGCCACTGCAACAAAGCAAGCCATGATGGCAGCAGATGCGCCAATCAACATCCGCCCGGAAAGATCTTCTGAAATAAGACCACCGATGATGCATAGTACTAGCCCGGCCAGCCCACCCACCAGGTAAGTGGACAAAAACTTCTTCGCCCCAAGGAATTGGAGAAACATCAATCCCGCGAAATAGAGGACCACCATATTTCCGAACCAATGCCAGAAGTCCTTGTGAGTGAACATGTGCGTGATGATGGTCCATGGATGAGTGATGGTGTAAACAAAATCGGTTGAAGCACCAAAGTAAAAAATAGTGGAGGATTCACCGATGGTCAATTGCAGCAGGTTGATGAAGATCAGTACTGCTGTATTGATAAGCACCAGCCTGAGTGGCAGGTTGCCCCGCCTGAATTCATTCTTCAAATCTTCCCTGATGCTTGCCATAATTCTCTAAAACGAATTGCTTTTTCGCTGCCAGATTTTGAGAAGAATATAGCCGAAGAGCATACCACCAAGATGTGCATAATGGGCTACCTGATCGGTGGGCGAATTCTGAATGGCCATCATAATTTCTATTGCTCCATAAATTATTACGAACCATTTTGCCTTAATGGGAATGGGTGGAAATAAAAGCATCAGTTCTGCATTGGGAAACAACAACCCAAACCCAAGCAATATGCCGAACACTGCTCCCGATGCACCTACCACATAACTCTGCGAAAGAAACTTTGAGACATCTTCAGCTGGTGATGCATCCAATAGGGATTGCCATTCCAGGTAAAAAACAAATTCGTGGAGGAAGAAAGCCCCCAACCCACACACCATGTAATAAGTGAGGAAACGCCTGGCTCCCCACGCGCGTTCCAATGCACTTCCGAACAGGTACAGCGCATACATATTAAAGAAAATATGCAACAGGTTTTTGTAACCGTGCATAAACATGTGCGTGACAATCTGCCATGGCCGGAAGTATTCAGAGAAGATGTAGAAGCCCGCAAAATTTCCGTAAAACAAATCGGGCATCACCCAACTGAACCCAAAAAACAGGGCGTTGATGATGATGAGATTCTTGACGACAGGAGTGATCTGGTTAAACATATTCTAACCCAGTTGTTCTTCAATTTGTTCCAGGCCGAAAATAAACAGCGTAGGCTTTCCGCTTTCTGCGTAGTAGGGCATAAGACAGCCAAAAAGCCTGTCAACAAGGTCGCGCATTTCCTTGGCAGATAACACCTGGCCGTGTTTAATGCAGGTGCTCGATGCTATGGCCCAGGCAAGTCTTTCGCGAGGCGAAAATTTCAACATGGCCGAATCGTTCTTGAATTGTTCGAGAAAATCTTCAAACAGTTTAGCCGCATTTTGATGCGGAGCATCCGAAGGCACACCTATTATCTGGAACGAGGTTCCGCCAAATTCCTCCACATCAAAACCAAGGATGCGGATTTCGTGGACAAGTTCTTTCATCAACGAAAAATCGGAAGCCCCCAGTGTGATGGTTTCAGGAAAAAGAAGTTGTTGTGAATTTCTGTTGCCGGTTTCATACTGTGAAAAATATTTTTCATATAGGATGCGCTTATGTGCGCGCTGCTGGTCGATGAGCAACAATCCCGATCGAACTTGTGTGGCTATGTAAGCGCGATGCAGTTGGAAAACGGGTTGGCCGTGTTCCACTTCCAATTCCAGTTCCGGCATTGGTATGGTTTCCACTTCAGGTGCAGCCACTTGCACTTCTTCATTGCGGGTCACTTTCATCAGTTCTTTCCATCCTTCTGTTTGAGCCGACTTGCGGTCGAACCATCCTTCCATCACTTTTTCTCTTTCCACTTTGGTTCCGAAAGGATTAAATGAATGATTGATGCTTATTGCTGGTGGATGCACCTCTGCATTTGCTGGAAGTGGTATAACAGGTATGGAAATTTCCTGATCGAAGTCGATGGAAGGCGAAATCGAAAATTTTCCGAGCGCCCTTTTCACCGATGCGTGAAGTATGGCATAAATGGATCGTTCATCCTGGAATTTAATTTCCGTTTTTGTCGGATGAATGTTGATGTCAATCTGCGATGGATCAATGGTGAGGTAGATGAAGTACATAGGGAAATGCCCTTGCGGTAGCAGTTGCTCAAACGCACTCATCACTGCATGATGTAGATATGAATTGCGGATGTAGCGGTTGTTCGCGAAGAAAAATTGTTCACCACGGGTCTTCTTCGCGGCATCGGGCTTTCCAATAAATCCCGACACGTTCACAATAGCCGTGCTCTCGTCCACCGGTACAAGTTTCTCGTTGTACTTCACCCCGAAGGTGTGAACGATGCGCTGGCGCAAATTCGATTTCGGGAGATTAAAAACCTCAGAACCATTATTCGTAAAAGTGAATTCAATATCAGGATGAGTGAGTGCCACACGTTCAAATTCATCTACAATGTGGCGGAACTCAATGCCATCACTTTTTAAGAAATACCTGCGTGCAGGGACGTTGAAGAAAAGATTTTTAACGAGGATGTTTGTGCCTTCAGGGCAGTTACACGCCTCGTGCGTTTTCACTTTCGAACCATCATTCACCAGCAAAGTTCCAAGTTGAGCCCCGAGTTGTCTTGTGCGCATTTCCACCTGCGCCACTGCTGCAATGCTTGCCAATGCTTCACCACGAAATCCTTTGGTGACGATATGAAAAAGGTCTTCTGTCTTTTTTATTTTGGAAGTGGCGTGCCTTTCAAATGACATCCGCGCATCGGTTTCACTCATGCCGGTTCCGTTGTCGGAAATATGGATGAGTGTCTTGCCCGCATCTTTTACCATCAGTTTAATATGTGTGGCTCCCGCATCGATTGAATTCTCAAGCAGTTCTTTCACCACTGAAGCGGGGCGCTGCACCACCTCACCGGCTGCTATCTGGTTGGCTACACTTTCCGGTAAGAGTTGAATGATATCAGGCATGAATGGGTTGGAAGTATCGCGCCAAATTTAGACTTGCCCTCAATGGAGATTCAACAACACTTCCTCAATGCTTTTGGATTGAGGAAACAATTCCAGTACACGATTCAGCACTTGATCCACTACCGTATCAGGACAGGATGCTCCACTGGTAAGAACAATACGAACAGTGTTCCGTGATGGCAGCCAACTTTCAGTTTTTTCAAGTTCCTGTTTCGGATAGTTAAAATGTTGAATGGATTCTGATGAAATAATTTCAGATGCGTCCTTTATGAAATACACCGACATCTTTTGTTCAAGAATAGTAACAAGTTGAGACGTGTTAGAACTGTTATAGCCTCCAACCACAAGCGCAAAGTCTGCGTCATGCTGGAGCACTGCGAGTGTTGCATCCTGGTTGTCGTTGGTAGCGTAGCACAAGGTGTCTCGCGTATCTGCAAAATGTTTTGAGGACTCGTCGCCGTGAAGTGACGTCATCACTTGTTTGAAGAAATCAGAAATGGCTTGTGTTTCGGTGGCAAGCATGGTGGTCTGGTTCACCACTCCCATACGGTCCAGGTCCACCAGCGGGTTGAAACCCACAGAATATCTTCCTTCAAATACTTGAAAGAATTCTTGTGCAGGTAATTCCTTTTTTACAAAACGGGCAAGCTGTTCCGCTTCTTTCATATCGCGGATGATGATGCTTGGAGCATTTTGATAGCTATGTGAAAATGTTGCGCGTGTCTCTTCGTGCTTGTATTTGCCATGAATGATGATGGTGAATCCTCCCTTCCCGATTTCGCTTGACCTTTTCCATACCTTCTCCACGAAAGGACAGGTGGTGTTGTATTTCTTAATCTCCACGCCCTTTGCTTCAAGAAGTTTTTCGGTTTCAATTGTCGTCCCAAATGCAGGAACTATCACCACGTCATCACTTTTCACTTCATCCCAGGGAATGAATTGATGGCCTTCCGTGTCCATTATGAATCGGATGCCGTTTGCCTGAAGGTCGTCATTCACCGCAGGGTTATGAATCATCTGGCTGAGAAGAAAAATTCTTTTTCCGGGATTTTCTGCTATGGCTTTCCATGAAATCTCGATGGCATTTTCCACACCATAGCAGAATCCAAAATGTCGGGGAAGAAGAAATTGTACAGGACCGAAATCAAGAACCGTTGGAGAGAAGTCTTTTTTGCGCGGGTCGGTGAGTTTGCGTTTCTCCTTCACGCGACCTATCACTTGTGAACGGTAGTGCTGCGGTATGTCGAATTGTTTCATGAATTTTAGCCGGCAGCTATGCTCAATCGAGAAGTGCTGTCACATATTTCTTTAATTTCTTTTCACTTCGCGATGCTTTCAAAATGGGTTTCAGGTAATCCTCTTTCCTCAGCGCGTCATTTTCTTTCACAAGTGAGGCAACAACCTTCAAACCTTCTGCATGCAGTTTGATTTTACCAGTTTCTGTGGGATGTGTCATCTTGTGCAAAGCCATTCCGTGAGTAAAAACAAAAAACAAATCGGGATTGCGTGGCATAAAAGCAAGCGCATCGGAGTTGATGTCGAGTTGTATCCACGGAGAATTGCTTAGCCAAATCATTACGAAGGCATTCGCATTACTTCGGCTCTGAAATTCTTCTCTCAGGTCGGCCTCGCAAAGCCATTCCAGGCATCTGCGCACAAGTGCGCTGTCACGCGCATAGTCCTCCGGTGTTTCCCATGAATATTCCTCAGGTATGTAGGGACATTCCTTTACCTGCGCACTGACAGTGCTTAGTGCACCCAAGGTTACCAGTGTGATAAATAGCGATTTCAATTGAGTACGCGGTGTTGTTCACTGAATGAAATTCCCATTTGTTTCAGTTCTCCCAAAACCGGGTTGTAAATCTCCGGCAGGGTTGGCAATGTTATTCCGGTGAGTTTCATCTCACCGCGCAACATCATTTTGGCTGCAACGGCAATGGGTAGTCCAACAGTATTGGCCATTGCGGTGTGCACGACATCTTCCCCTAATACAACCAGCGAAGATTGCTGTTCATGTTTTTTCCCTTCATATAAATAAACGAAGCGATGCCACATAACAATCATGTCTTTGTCTCCTTCATCAAGTTTCCACTTTTCTTCGATGAGTTTTTGAAGAGCCGTGGCCGGTGTGGCATCGGCAAGACCAAGTTTCTTTTCATCAAAAATTCCCAGCCACTTTATTTTCTCAAGCGATTGGTCATCGGGTCGAAGGTACTTTTTGAAAGTTGATTCAACATTATTTCCGGTTGAGTTCGGCAGGAATGCAGAACTGAGTTCAGCCCATGTCTTGTTTTCCGAATTTTCGATAGTGAACGAATCATCCGTCAATCCAAGTTGCACCAGGAAATTCCATGCACGGCAAAACCCCGACTTGCGAAGTGTTCCCCTGTACAATGTCGGAATGTTTTCAAGCCCATAGATGCTGCGGTACTTTAATGAATCGCGATTTGCGTATCCATCGAACTTGCCGTAACCCGGCACTTCAATTTCCGTGGTGTGTTCAAATAATTTGTGGTAGGGAATGAATTTCAGTTTCCCGTTGTGAAGAAACCGCGCTGTTCCTCCTGCACCGGCCAGCACCACGTTTCGTGGATTCCATGTCACTTTGTAGTTCCACGGATTGTTGTCGGATTCCGGTGCTATCAACCCACCTGTAAACGATTCGAAGCTTTGCAATTCACCGCCCTTCTTTTCGATAGAATGAATGATGTCCATCGCACTCATGTGATCAATGCCGGGGTCAACACCCATTTCGTTAAGGATAAGAACACCTTTTTGTTTCGCCTCATTGTCCAGTGGCCACATCTCATCAGCCACATAGGAAGGGGTGATGACATTTCTGCCTGCAGAAATAGCATCTTTTACAACTTCGAGATGCAGCGTTGCCGGAAGCATTGAAATCACCAGGTCGGCCTCAGCAATTTCTTTTCTGCGCTGTATGTCATCGGAAGCATCGAATTGAAACGCCTCACCGCGTTCATGTCCCGAAATTTTTTTCTGGGCGAATTTTAAATCCATATCGCCCACTCTCACCACCCAACCTTCATTTGCAGCATGTTGAAGCAGGTAGCGAATGAGTGATGAACTGGAACGGCCTGCGCCCAGGATGAGAATATTTTTCATGATTGATTTCGTCAAGCCAAAAATTTTTCAGGTAACAAATCGGATTAGAGATTCTTTAAAACCTGCGGCCAAAGATATTTTCGCACCGCCTTTCAAAAACCCGCGCTGGCAAAGGGCTGATAAAGTGGCTCATAATTTTGGCACAACCTTCGCCAACGCGCAGAACACACACAAGTAATTTTAACCCCGCCAACTGCAAAACCATGCTCGAGGCACAATAACAAATCAACCGACACAATATGAAAAAAATCTACACCGTTGTATGCTCGCTCTTGTTCTCAGCAGCGGCATTTTCACAAACTTCAAGCGCCACCATTTTCTCAGAGAATGGCGAGAAGTTCACCATCTACCTGAATGGTGAACAACAAAACGATACACCGAAGTCAAACGTTAAGATGACCAGTCTCATCTCTGAGTTCTACCAGTTGCGGGTGGACTTCGCTGACGCAGCACTCAAGGATTTTTCCGACAACACTTTTGGCCTTCAGGCCGGAATGGACAATTCCTACATGATTAAAGTGAATAAGAAAGGGGAGTTTGTTTGCCGCTGGCAATCTGCTACACCACTTACAGGTTCTGCTGCCACCACAACACAACCCGTGGATTCAGATGTGAAGAATTATGCTGAAGCAGATGACGCCCCGGTTGAAAAAACTGAAGGCTCGAATTCATCAACACAAGTAGCCACCAACGAAACAGGAGTGAACAATTCCGTGACCGTTACCGAAAAAACTACCACGACTACTAAAACGGATCCCAACACAACTACCACCGACAAAGTTTCCATGAACATGAACCTGGGTGGTGTAAACATGGGGGTGGATGTGAAGGTGGAAGGTGATGCAATGGAAATGGGAACGGATGTGCAGGAAAGTCATTCAACTACTACAACTACCACAACGAAAACAACTACATCGAACAACACCTCTAACACAGCTATTGCGAAGCCGAGGGAAGAAGTTGTGATAGTTGATAGCCGTTGTGCAAGTGCAATGTCGCAGGCCAATTTCGATTCTGCAAAAAACTCCATAGGCAGCAAGGGATTTGATGAGACCAAACTGTCACAGGCAAAAACCATTACAAAGGCCAATTGCCTCAAAGCAGCACAAATCAAGGAAATCTGCGAACTCTTCGGATTCGAGGAAACAAAACTTGCTTACGCCAAGTACGCCTACGATTATTGCTTCGACCAGAGCAATTATTATATCGTGAATGATGTGTTCGGTTTTTCTTCCAGCACTGAAGAGCTGAATGAATACATCAACTCAAAGTAAAAACAAGAACAGTGCTTCCGGCATTGCCGAAAGCCACTTACCTCACAGCAACAACAAAAAACGCATCGCTATTCGAAACAACTTTACACACTTCGTATATGAAAAACCTTTCTATAATTCTATCCTTCCTGTTGCTTGCAGCCTGTACCGGCTCAAAGCATTTCACCAAATTGGGACAGAAGCAGGAAGCAGCAGGCCTGGTGCGCGAGGCATCGGAGAACTATTACAATGCACTGCAGCGCAAGCGCGACAACATTGACGCACAACTTGGAATGAAGAAAACCGGCCAACTCGTTTTGAACGAAATGCTGAACGATTTTTCTAAGTCGAAAAACTTTGGTACCTCAAAGGAGGCCGTGTACTCATTTCATAAAGCTCGCGACTACCGCGATAAAATAAAAGGCGTAGGTGTTGATCTTTTGCTGGCAGATTTCTATGCTACAGATTACGAATCCGCCAAAGGCACTTACCTCATGCAGTTGTATGATGAGGGAACTAGTCTTTTGGAAGAACAAAAATTCACAGAAGCCGAATCCCGGTTTTCTGAAATTCGCAAGCTCGACCCGGATTACAAAGACGCGAAAGACCTGGGCGACATTGCATACCTCGAACCGCTGTACAGTGAAGGAAAAAAATCTTTTGCAGTAGGATATTACAGAAAGGCATACACCAATTTTGAAAAGGTGATACAGCGAAAGCTGGATTACAAGGATGCTAAAGCCATGAAAGATGAATCGTTGAAGAAAGGCACTTTCACTGTGGCACTTCTTCCTTTCGAAAATGCCACCGGCCAGCAAGGAATGGATGCCAAGATGAATGCCTATACCCTTGAAGCGGTTACCGCTATCAAGGACCCATTCCTAAAAGTGGTGGACCGCGAAAACATGCAAGCAATTTTGCAGGAACAAAAACTGCAACTTTCAGGAGTAATAAATGAATCCACCGCTGTAGAAGTAGGAAACCTGGTGGGTGCTCAAGCCATACTTACCGGAACCGTTTTGAGTTTCGACCAGAACAACGGCCGAATAAAAACCAGCACACGCGATGCCTACGAATCGTACCGCGTAAAAAAAGTGAACCAGGAAACAGGACAGGAGTATTTCGAAACGAAATACAAACCGGTGAAGTACACCGAATATTACAACACTAATTCCTGCGCGGTGACTTTCCAGTACAAACTGATTTCTCTGAAAACCGGTGAAATAATGAAAACGGAAATCATTGAAAAATCGTTAATGGATGAAGTTCTGTATGCCAAATACGATGGCGATGGAAAATCATTGGTTCCCGCAGGGCAAACGGGCCCCAACCTGGCTGAACGCGAAAAAAATTCGTTGCAGGGTTTACTCCAGGGCAGGCAAACCCTGAAAGCCCCAGGTGAACTTTCCAACGACTTGTTCAATCAGGTGTCACTTAAAATGTCCAGTGAAATCGGCTCGATATTTCAAAGCGTGATTCAATAGTGAATCTGTTAGATAGGCTGGCCTGATTTTGAAATTATGAAAACCCAAAGAAAAAAATACCTGACTTTATTTTCATCACTGATGGTGGTCATCATCACCATGTCCTTCTCTTGTAAAAACGGGAAAGACCTGTTGGAAAGCAAAGAGAACCCTGAGAATCCGAAACCTGAGTGGGTGAACAACCGCCCCGTGGTTGGTTCGCATTACATAGGAATTGGCGCTGCCTCTAAAACTTCGCAGCCGCTGGACTATGCTGATGTGGCGCGCAAGAATGCATTGAACGACCTGGCACAAGGCATAAGCGTGACCGTGCAGGGAACCACATTTCTCAACTCATTAGAAGTAAACAAGAATTTTTCGGAAGAATTTATTTCCACCATTGCCACCACTACTGATGAAAAAATAAGCGACTATGAAACTGCCGGCCAATGGGAAAATGGAACAGAATTCTGGGTGTTCTATCGCCTGAACAAAGCCTTGTACCAACAACAAAAACTGGAGAAGAAAAATCAGGCTATGAACTCGGCTTACGATTATTGGATGAAAGGGCAGGAGGCGGAAAAGCGTGCAAACATTCCATCGGCTTTCGATCTTTACTTTCATGGATTGTTTGCTATGAAGGAATACTGGAACGAGGTTAATGAATATGAAACCGACAGCAGTAGAATTTATCTCGACAATGAAATTTATTCCTCGTTGCAACGCATCACCACGGGCATGGTTGTCACTGTAGAGCAACCCAACGTGGTGTTGTCGGCAGAAAACAATTACCAGCAGGTGTTGGATGCAGCGGTGATGTACAATAGCAAACCTGTTCGTGGTATCACCGTGCTCTACCACTACGAAACCGACCGATACACGAAACCAAAACCACTGGTAACGGATGAACAAGGTAGAATTAAAGTACCGGTATCGGACATTCCGGCCAGCGTAAAAGACAAAAAAGTGAGCCTGCGAATGGACCTCGAACCGCTTCTTCCGGCTGACCTTGACCGCACCATTACTTCCACATTTGTAAAGAACATGAAAACAGACAGGCGCGATGTAGAAGTTGATCTCATCACTCCATCTTTCTTTATCGAGTCGGATGAAAATTATTTCGGCAAAGACGGTGCATCCATCGTACTTGCCAATTCGGTACAATCGAAACTGGCAGCAGAAGCTTATCGTATTGCCACCACCAAAACGGATGCTAACTATGTAATTAAAATCACATCGAATACCACCCAAGGCGGCACTTCACAAGGATTTCATGTGGCGCTTCTCGACTACAATTTTGAAGTAAAAAAGAATGTTACTAATGAAATTATGTTCCAGCGATCGGAGAATAATATCAAGGGGCTTCAACTGAATGCTGATGCCGCTGGTGTGGAAGCTTACAAGAAATGCAAAGAGAAAATGGAGAATGAAATAGTGAAGGCCATGTTGGAGTCGCTGTTCTGAAACCGTTGCCTGGCGAAGGCTACAGAGTTTGGCACGATTGCTGAAAATTCGTAACACATCCAATATCAACAATAAAAAAACAAACAATAACAATAAAAACCCCAACACAATGAACATTAGAAAATCTACAACCATCCTGTTTTTGGCCTTTGCTGTTCTTTTTACCGCTTCATGCAAAAAGAAAAAGAAAATGGCTGAAACCGCAAAGCCTAAGGGCGAAATCCTCATCAACGAGTATTGCACAGGCGAACAGTACATGTCCGACAAAGACGCATTTCGTGCAACTGCAACAGGTGAAAGCAGCGACCGCGAAGCAGCAAAGAAGAAAGCCCGTTCTAATGCAATGAGCGAGCTTTCGAAGTCCATCAACACTACTATGAAAGTGGTGGGCGATAACTACGTGAACTCCACCGAGTTCAACAACAAAGAAGAAATCACTGAAACTTTTCAGGAGATGGCACGCACACTAGTTGACCAGGAGCTTCGTGGTTCAGTAGAAATATGTGAGAAGCTTACTCAGCGCGAAGACTTAACTTTCGTTAGTTATGTGGCCATCGAACTTTCCGGACAGAAATTGGCTGATGCATACAAAGCTGGTCTTTCGAAAGACGAAAAACTGAAGGCCGACTTCAACTATGAAAAGTTTAAGGAAACTTTTGACAAGGAGATGGAGAAATTTGAACAGGACAGGAAATAAGTTTCAAACTCAATTGGAAAATAAAAACCCCCCAGTGAAAATCGCTGGGGGGTTTTTCGTTGGACAATTTATTTCTTATTCAATCACAATCCGTGTGGATGTGCTAACACCATTTGCGGATAGAGTCAATGTGTAAATCCCGGAAGAAATTTCGTTTACATCCACCGCAGTATTTCCATTCACAGCAAAAGTCTTCACCTCGCGACCAATCACATCACGAAGCGTTGCAGTTGCATTGTATTCCTCGCAGGTGATGTTAAGCAGGTCTTTGGCTGGGTTTGGAAACGCATTAAAATTGATGGCGCTGTTTTCTTCCACACCTACGTTGGTAAAAATTTCAATGTCGAATGCTCCAGTTCCTCCACCCCAGCCATCTACCTGAACCCAATACGTGTTGCCTGATGTGAGGGAGTAAACAAAAAAAGCCGAAGCGTAAACATCTCCATCACCGCAGCCCCCATCTGCATCATCGTTGCACTGATGGAAACCGAAAGTGGAATAGTCCGAACATGAAGTGGCAGTCCATACTGCAACCTGATTGTCGAAAGAAGTGGCGAAACATGTAGTGATTGCTACCGATCCGGTGGAAGGCGCAACAAACTTGAACCAAAGAGTATTGTCAACGGGTGTACCATCACACCAAAGGTTAATGCAATCTGCTTCAGGATCATCTAACGGCAGATTCGGTGGATTTACTTCGCCTTCATCAGCCGTAGCAAATGAATTATCGTGGGTTGTTGGTGCTGCATCCACAATTATTTCGATGGCATCACATGGAAAATCATTGATTGGAATAGGGCAAGCACCTTCAATTGCCGGTTCAACCGTTCCATTAAAATGGTTGACATAGAAGAGACCGAAGGCGGGGCCGTTGCTGTTCTGTGATGGATCCATAAATCCGGATGTGATCACGGTAAGCGCAGGCGAACCAAATGCTCCCAGTTGCAGACAATAGTCGTTGCCCATTGTGTTTCCGTTTTCATCGGTGAGATCAATGGAGTAGTTACCTGCTGGCAATTCGACATAGCCTGCACTGTTGAAATCATTGTAGAAAATGTTTTCAGCGATAGTGCTTCCATCGTCTAACAATTCAACATCAAACGCCTGTGAATCGGTAACGCCATTGTGGAAAAGAATATCCCACATTCCAAAGCCGGGGCCTGCCAGGTGCGCATCGTCATACAGTGCAAAACCTAAAGGCAGTTCAGGCGAATAGCCCGAATCACTGTAAATGCCATTCAGAATGGCTACATAATCTTTTGCTGCATCCAACGTGAAGGAAGTGGAATAAAGAGGGGAACTGTCGTCCACACTTCCGGCATCACAAATAGCCACGAACAGATTTGTGTTGGCCATTAATTCCAAATATCCGGTGCATGTGCGGAACTCTATATCATCTTCTACAAGTTCGCCTTCTATCCAGAGGTCAACAACAGCAAGAGCAAGATCGGCACTGTTGTGAACAATGTTGACGAGAGAAGTGGGAATGCCAGTGGTCACTTCAATTTCAAATATATCCTGCGCACCATCAAAGCCATCGAACTGGATGTAGTAAGTATCACCAGCGTTCAGTCCATCAATTGAAAGGATGGAGGCAAATTGATCTCCGGTATCACAGCCACCGATTGCATCATCATTTGCGGCAACGAAATCGTAGGTAGAAAAATCATCACAGTCGCCCGCTGTCCACAGAGCTATCTGCGTATCCATATCGGTTGCTTCGAAACAGGTGCTAATTACCACAGCGCCATTCGATGGCGCAACAAATTGGTACCACACAGTAAATTCAGGTTCCAGGCCATCGCACCATGCAAACTCACATGGTCCATCGGGTGGCGCTGCTTCATACACTTGAGCGGTTGCAAAAACGTTGCTACCAAGCAAGGCAGGATCATCCACCACAAGTAAAGTAGCATCGCAGGTATTGTCGTTGGAGGGTTGAGCAAATCCCGCAAACGGAGACATCAGTAAAAGAAAAGCAAAAAGTTTTGTATAAATTTTTTTCATTGGACTTATTTTTTGTTGGTTTTATTTTTTACGGGGTGTGAAAGTAATCCAGTCCATGGACCATAGCGCGGCTGTTGAACGCTATGGTTTATGGACTATGAGCAATGATCCTGTTTTCTATTTCGGTTCCAGGAAATTCTTAATATTAGAACGAACATGGTCGCGATGTGCCTTGGTCAACGCATCTGGCGATGTTCCGCCTGCCATCATCTGGTCAATACGTTTCAGTTCGCTCATGGCCATACCGATGCTTACATGATCGTAGTTGTTTTTAGGATCAAGGATGCGCCCAAGACGTGCGGTGTATTCCACTTGCAGATTCTGGCGGAAAGTGTTCACACTGGTTTTTGCATCGGAGGAGAAAATCGAATTTGTCAAATCCATCATCACTTCGTCCAGCGAGTAATCGTTACCATAAAGTTTGCTGTCAATAATGCGCTGCAACACATTGCGGTGGAGCAAATGATTAAGGCATTCGCTCTGAAGCATAAGCACACGGGCATGGATATCGGGATCCTGATTATTGCCGAAGTGACTGAATCCTCTCCGTTGTTCCAGCAAATAATTGTAGGCATTGGATGTGGCGTCAAACGCATTGGGCGCAAATGCGTATTTCGACAGTGCGCTCATAGCTGCCTTTTGATCTTCTTCGCTTACTGGATCCAATGGTTTTTGGGTACTGCCCTGCCCGGGAAAACTTCGGTCGTAATGCACACCGCCAATCTGCCGGGTCATTACGCGAATTTGCCCACCGTATTCGCCAGTGGTAATGAAATAGGCCTGTAGTAATTCCTGATAACTCTGGTTGTTTTTCGAGAATTTGTCTTTGAGTTTCGGCAGTATGGTGTTCACCAAATCGCAACGTTCCGATGCATATCGAACAGGATCATCGGTAAGATCGTAGATGTTTACATCAGGATCAATTCCATTTCCACTGCTGCGCATATCATCGGCATCGTTGCCATAAGCAAGCCTTGGATCTACTGAGCGATCCGTAATTTGTTTCAGGCGGTATTCTTCCGAAATAGGATCATCCATAGCGGGGCTATAACCATATTCTATCACCCACAAATCATAAGGCCCCGGTTTACCATCGCAGTAAAGTGATTGTTGTTTAGGGTCGAGTTGATAATTGAAGGCCGGATATTCCATCACGCTGTTTGCCAAACCTTCTTTGGCAATTTTCTCCTTGTCTTTTACGGCTTCCACACTCTGCATGGTGCTTGCACGCATGTTATGGGTGAGGCCAAGGGTGTGCCCTACTTCATGCAGCACTAGTCTGTAAAGAAGTTGACGCACTATTTCTTTCTCTGCCGCTTTATCCATTCCCAAAGCCGATGAAGCTGCGGTTCCGAAAATCAAATCGTGATTCGTCATATCACTGGCCATACAGAAGAACGGGTTGCGGCTGTGCATCTGTTTCATGGCATCCAGTTTTTCATCGGTGAGGAAGCCAGTAGTCTTGAATATTTTTTCAGCATTCACCCGATTGACGATGGCCACAAATTCAAGCATGATATCGGCACCAAGAATTTGCCCGGTGCGCGGATTAACGAAGGAAGGGCCGTAACCACCAAAGGGAGGAAGCGGAGAAGATGTCCAGCGCAATACGTTGTAGCGGATATCACCAGCATCCCATGCCGCGTCATCGGGTTGCTCTTTGCACACCATTGCATTGCGGAAACCAGCTACTTCAAATGCCTCGTTCCAGCGCTCACATGCTTCTTTAATAATGGGGCGCAGTTCCACCGGTGTAGTGTTTTCAATCCAGAAGGTAATGGGTTCAACAGGTTCCGAAATTGCTGCTGCGGGATCTTTCTTTTCGAGATTCCAGCGGTGGATCACGTCACGGTAAGGAGTGGGTGAAAAACTGGTCATGTCCGTAACCTGAGTGGTGAAGTAACCCAAGCGAGGATCATCCAACCGCGCTTTGAAATTGTTCCTCGGCATTTCGAGCAATGAGTGTTGGTACTTGATAGTGATATTCCTTGCGTCAACAATTGCTTCGGTGAAAAAGTTGAAACCAGGGCTTCCATTTTCGAATACATAAGCCACAGTGAGTTCTGTGTTCTGCGGATAATTGTTTATCTCTTCCACGCGGGTTTTATCCTTGCTGATGCTGCCGAGTGCTCCCGGAGGTGCACCGGGTGGCGAAGGGAATTTTATCATCTGGAATTTCTCGCTGAGGAAAATTGCATCACCATCCAGCAGGTAAGAAGTTTTGTCTTTCGATGTGGCTTCAATTTTTTCGCTGGCCAGCAGCGGGTCGTTGATGTTGGCATCCGCTGCCCGCGCCAATGCAGACTCAGGATCGTAATAGAAACTGGTGTTATCCTGAAGGACTTCGATGCGTTCATAAGAACGGTGGAAACGAATCACTTTGCTGTCGCCATAGGAGCCGCGGAAGTATCCTGCCTCTACCGGTGCATCGGCAATATGATTGAAGTAGATGTAATCCTTGTCCAGTTGCGCGGCTTTTACTTCGAGGTATGTTTTGCCACTCACCGTGTCGCGCCAAAGTGTGAAGAGACCATCGCTCTTTGTGCATTTTTTGGTGATGTCGCCAAACTTGTCTTCGTCTTTTTTGTCAGAAGACGCGCTTCCCTTTTTCCCCTTTTTCTTGTCAGGTGTTTTTGTGTCTGATGTTTTTGTGTCTTGCGCGAAAGTGATTCCTGCAGCAAGAAGCAATGTGAATGTGAACAGAAGTATTTGTTTCATAATTATGAATTTTTGCCTCACCCCGCCCTCTCCAAAAGGAGAAGGAATCGGAAGAGAATTTATTGGACGAATTTACTTTCAGTTACACACTCTGAAATTGCCGCTTATATAAAATGGCTTTCGGAGTGAGGTCCACCGCTTGAGGTTGGTTGTGTTTTTCACAAACAAGACAGGCAACGTTTTGCCTTAGTTTGGTATCTATCTTGCGCAATCAAAACTTCTTACTCAATGAAAAACACACTACTATTTTTTACACTCTTCGCCTCCACCTTCGCAACAGCACAATGTGTGGACATCTCACAAATTAACCTTGAACAGCCCTGCCCTCTTTTTTATGATCCGGTGTGCGGATGCAACGGGGTTACCTATGGCAACAGTTGTGAAGCAATTTACTGGGGCGGTGTCACCACCTACTCTGACGGAGCATGTGCCCTTCCCGATACATGCGTGGATGCCGGAGGTGTGGATTTCGGGCCTTGCGACATGGTGCTTGGCATTCTGCTGGTGAACGGACAATGCCAGTATGTAAGTGGTTGTTCATGGGTGGGATCGGACAACATTGATTATTCGCCTTATTCCTTTGGAACCATAGAAGACTGCGAGTATGAGTGTGTGGTTCCGGCAGGCTGTGTAGATCCCGAACAAATTGACAACAACGTTATCTGCACGCAACAATGGGATCCCGTTTGCGGATGTGACGGAGTGACCTATTCCAACGAGTGTTATGCATACAACTACGGTGGTGTCACCGCATGGACAACGGGCGAATGTGCTCCTCCTGATTCCTGCCTTGATGCAGGTGGTGCTGATTTCGGACCGTGCGATATGGTGCTGGGTGTGGTAATGGTTTACGGTGTATGCCAATACGTGAGTGGTTGTTCATGGGTATCTTCTGACGGGATTGATTATGCACCTTACTCTTATGGAACGATTGAAGACTGCGAGTATGCATGCCTGCCTCCCATCGACTGCTACAATCCGGAACAGATTGACGAGACTGTGCTTTGCATTGCATTGTGGAATCCCGTTTGCGGTTGCAATGGTGTCACCTACTCCAACGATTGTGTAGCATTCTTTTACGGTGGTGTCACCACATGGACTCCCGGTGAGTGCAAGGGGGGCGGTGGCTGCATCAACCCATCGCAAATCAACCTGAACCAACCCTGCCCCGATTTCTACGATCCTGTTTGCGGATGTGATGGTATTGAATACGGCAACAATTGTGAGGCTTATTATTATGGAGGTGTCACCACGTATTCGCCCTGGCCTTGCGATTCATCGTTGAACTGCCAGATAATTCCCAACCAGGTAGATTTTGGTGATTGTGAAATGGTGCTGGGATGGGCCATGACGGAAACAGGCTGTACACCATTGAGCGGATGCAGCACCACGGGATTTAACGGTGTGGATTATTCCGCATACTTCTATGAAACCTTCGGCCAATGCGAACTCCAGTGCGACTCCGCCATGCTCGATTGTATTGAACCCGGCTTCATTAACCTCAACGTTTTCTGCACCACCGATTACGATCCGGTGTGTGGATGCGATACCGTGACCTACACCAACGATTGTGTGGCCTACAACTTTTACGGTGTCACTTCATGGACACCGGGCGAATGTTTCGATAATGTGGATGATAGTTCGATCTCCCAGCTTTACATCTACCCCAACCCCGCCAGCCACCAACTCCACATCTCCCTGCCCAAAGCCCTTGCAGCAACTGTCACGGTGCGCGATGCTGTGGGAAGATTAGTACACACACAAAAAACACCAGCACAAAAAACCACCCAACTGGATGTCTCCCACCTCAGCAGGGGTGTGTATGTGTTGAGTGTGCAATTGGACAATGGACAAAGGTTCAGCCAGCGATGGTTGAAGGAGTAAATACGGTCTTTAACTATATAATTTAGGATAATAAACCCCGCGTGATGAACGCGGGGTTTTGTTTTGGGATGATAAAAAGCCATGCTGAACAAGTTGCCTATCAACTCAAGATACCTTTCGGGATGCCCGTTACCAATTCCCCCGCCTTCTCCATTCCCTCCCGCATATACACATCATTCTCTATAAAGGGCACCTGCGCGCGCAGTTGTGCATGAAGTTTTTCAATGGCGGGTGAACTCTTCAAAGGCTTGCGGAAATCCAATGCCTGTGCAGCCGTAAAAAGTTCTATGCCAATGATGCGCTGGAGATTGTGCAGCACACGCAGGCATTTGGTGGCCGCATTGGCCCCCATGCTCACGTGGTCTTCCTGCCCGTTGCTGCTGTCAATAGTATCCACACTGGCGGGGGTGCACAATTGTTTGTTCTGGCTCACCATGCTGGCAGCGGTGTATTGCGGAATCATGAAACCACTGTTCAGTCCTGCGTTTTTTACGAGGAAGTGTGGCAATCCCCGCTGGCCGCTAATGAGTTTGTAAGTCCTGCGTTCGCTTATGCTGCCTGCTTCGGCAAGGGCAATGGCCAGGAAGTCGAGCGCAAGGGCAAGTGGTTCTCCATGAAAATTTCCACCGCTTATCACCTCACCCGTTTCCGGGAAGATGATGGGATTGTCCGTCACGCTGTTTATTTCAGTATTCACCACATGCAGCGCATGATCCAGTGTGTGATACACCGCGCCCATCACCTGCGGAATGCACCGGAAACTATACGGGTCCTGCACATGCTTTTTTTCTTGTTTGATAATTTCACTACCCTCCAGTGCCCTGCGGATTTGCTCCGATACACGCGACACATTTTGCTGCGGGCGTATGCGGGCTATGCGTTCAGAAAAAGGTTCGATGCGACCGTCAAAAGCATCGAGCGACATGGCCGAAACCAATAAAGATTTATCCAGCAGCTCGACACCAAGGGTGCAACACCACACGGCATAAGCATTCATGAATTGTGTGCCGTTGATGAGTGCAAGACCTTCCTTACTTTTTAGTTTCAATGGTGCAAGGCCGGCATCTTTCAACGCATCAGCTGCCCGCATTTTTTTTCCTTTGAAATAAACTTCACCCCGGCCAATGAGCGGAAGCGCCAGGTGCGCAAGAGGAGCCAGGTCGCCACTGGCACCCAGCGAACCCAACTCGTAAACCACCGGCAGCATGTCGAGGTTGAAGAAATCAACCAGCCTTTGAACCGTGACAACCCCTACCCCACTGTGGCCAAGACTGAGTGCATGAATTTTAAGGAGCAACATCAGTTTAACCAACTCGTGCGGAATTTCATCACCGGCACCGCAGGCATGGGAGAGCAAGAGGTTTCGCTGCAACGTTTCAAGATCATCATCACCAATCGCCTTATCGCACAGCGCCCCGAAGCCGGTATTGATTCCATAAACAGGATTGTTGTTTTTCGCCAGTGACTCATCAAGAAACTCACGGCAGGCTTTAATGGAGGATAGGGCTTCCACAGAAAGTTCAAGTTGTTTACTCAACCGGATGATGTCGAGCGCTTCTGTTGCTTCAAGTTGTTGTTTGGGATGGATATGATGGATTTCCATAGTGAGTTGCGTTGCGGGCAAAGGTGCAGGATTTGGAGGTTTAGAGGGTCGATGCCTTCGGGTAACAAAAAGAATTTATACACATTAGGATAATATTCTGGGTTGTCCTCTAAAGTGTGTAAGCAACAAAGTTGTTCGGAAATTTCTTTTGACCCACCTATACAGCGGTCAGAAAAAATTTCGGAACAACTTTACGGGAAGCTTATCACACACCATCATGAAAAAAGAAGACGTGTTTACCAGAGCATTTTTGAAGCCATTCAAAAGCGGAGAAGAATTCAACCTGTTGCTGCACCCACTCCAGAAACGGGGCGTTGAACAACTGCTGGAAGGAGAAATGGACGCCTATCTGGGCTGCGAAAAACGCCAACCTTCCGATGGTGCGAATGTGCGCAACGGACACACCGGCAGGAAGATCAAGTCCAGTTTTGGTGTATCGGAAATCAGTGTGCCGCGCGACCGTGATTCCACAATCTCGCCCATGCTCCTTCCCAAACGCAGGGGCATTTTGGAGGGCATCCAGAGCATAATCATTTCCCTTTAGGCAATGGGAATGCCGGTGAGTGAAATCGAAGAACAAATCCGCGAGGTTTACAACGTTGACATCTCCTCTCCCACCCTATCGCGCATCACCGATCGCATTGCCCCGGATGTTGTTGCCTGGCAAAATAGACCGCTGGAGCCGGTCTACCGGATGGTGTGGTTGAATGGCGTTGTTTTCAAAGTGCTCGAGAACTCCCGCGTGATTGAAAAATAATCTACATCGCCATCGGAATCAGTATTGATAGGCTGCTTTGTGCACCTTTGCTGCCCATGAGTGACGGTAAAGTAAAACTGATGTATGCCCATCCGCGGGCTGCCTTCAACTAGGTGCTGCACAACATTGGCGAACTGATGGACGAGCGCACTTTCGATCTCTATGCCATGGCCACGAAACTTTATGAACTTAACCGCTCGCCTTACCATAACGAGACTACAGTAGAAGGCACACGGAAATTCGTACCGATGGAAATACTTCGCGAAGCAAATGATCCAAACATCAATGCACTGCTCGATCTCAATATAAAAATTTTCGCGCATATAAAAACATTGCAACATTATTATGAAACCACACCGGAGTTTGCTGCCGACCCGGAAAACATCTTTGGTGAACACCCTGCCAACACGAATTACATCCGCCTGGAAAATTTTGAAAAACCGAAAGACCAATAAGCAATGAACAATTGGCAATATACAAAAGGAAACCGGCCATTCTCAACTGGCCTTTGGCTGTCATTCCCTAACCATTAACCACCTCCCATGCCCTCACTTTATCCCCTTTACCAATACAATGAGACCATCAGCGCGTTGATGGAAATGCTTGCCGACATGAGTATTGAGTTGAAACTACAGGCCCGACTGCTTGCTGCTGAAACCGATTTGAAAGAAAAAGTGGACATGGCCATGATGGAAGAAAACACGCGCTATGTGATTAATCCCACGGAACTGGCCACCTGCACCAATTCGCAACTGCTCACCACAATGGAATGTGCTGCGGATATTGATGCTCTGTTGAAACACCTTAATACATACTGGAGAGAAACACCCGAAGGGAAGAATTGAAACCGATCCCTTTGCGTTTAACTCAACCTTCCTTTCTATATAAATGAAGTTTTCCTGTCCGGGGAAACAACCCCCTTTTTTGGAAACCTTTCCTTCTTATATGGTGCCTGATCCATTTCAGATCATGTAATTTCCCTTACGGTTCTCTTGACAAACGTAAGAGAAATACTGACAAACGTAAGAGATGGTCTGCCACACGTAAGAGATCTTCTGCCAACCGTAAGAGAAGTACTGACAAACGCAAGAGATGGTCTGCCAACCGTAAGAGATGGTCTGCCAAACGTAAGAGAAGTTCTGACAAACGTAAGAGATGGTCTGCCAACCGTAAAGTACTGACAAACGCAAGAGATGGTCTGCCAACCGTAAGAGAAGTACTGACAAACAAAAAGAATTTTTGCTGATAAACAGCAAGTTACCTATTTTACATGCCCAACTCCAGGCAGTTTTTCTCGAAAATGGATGTTTTTTGAGGAGCACCCAAAGTATAGCTTGATGAGTGCTTCCAATGTCAAACGCTTTATACAGGTATAAGTTGAAATGGGGACCTGCTGTAATCAGCCAAAACTGCTGTGTTTTCCATTTCGGTCTTTATCATTCATAAATGTTCCTGGGGCGTATGTATTGGCACGGGGCCGATCACCATTTAAGAGGCGCTGGTGTGGAAGTAAAATTCAGAACAAGCTCTGTTGTGCAACCTCATCTGGGTAGTGGAATGGCTTGATGGCATCATCCACATCCGTTGCTGAGTTTTTTCCTTTCAGTGGTTTTACGGTGTGGGCTTCCAGCCAATCATTGGGGGCAGCTTGCATCAATTCTGTCAGTTGTTCTTTGGTGCTATCGGGATCAAGCCATACCAGCAGGTCATCGCCCGAAAGCACCAACGGCATGCGTGGATCATTTTTTTTTGCATTGTGAATTTTTGCCATCATCTCGTTGGCCTCGGTGGTCACTATACTGAAGGTTTTGATAAGGTTGCCGGTATGAGGGTCGTGCCACTCATCATAGATGCTGGCCAGAAAGTAAAACTCAGCATCTTTCTTCGTGATGTAATGAGGTATGGTCTTGCCTCCTTTGTGATGATGCTCAAAAAAACCATTGAGCGGCAACAGGCATCGCTTGTTTAAAACGGAATACTTGAAAGATGGTTTTTCGAAAATGGTTTCAGCGCGGGCATTCAATGTTTTGCCTGCTATTTCTTTGGCTGCTTCCGCATTGGTAATGTGCCCTGGTATGAGGCCCCACAACATGGAATCGTGCCTTATCGCGCCATCTTCCCTGTAGAGCGCCACATGCGCATTGTGATCAAAACCATTTGACACTCCGTTGCCTTTGGAAGCGTTGTCTGAATCAGCGGCATTGGCCGATCTGAATGTTTCACTTTCCGGATCAAAACCCGCAAAGCCCGTGCGCTTAAGCATGTCTTCCAATGCAGCCTGCACTTCCTCAGGCGACAGCCCTGCGTGTTTTCCCGCCTTCTTAAAGCGCCTCACATATTGCAGGATGTTGTAACAGAATAACATTCTTTGAGAGATGACAATGTAAAAAGACCAAACAAGACTGCGTGAGTGATTATGACTTCCTTCTCTTTCCTTCTAAGACTTCAAGATTTTCTTTCATTGCAGATGAACAGGGAACGCAAAATTGCTCTCGCTGCTACATATTTGCCGTGCAATTTTAGTGAAATGAACCTAACGCTCGATTTTGTAAAAACCCTGCACCCCGGAGATGAACTGGTGTTGAGCGGTCTCTATCACCCAAGACTGCATATACGTTACCTTGGACTGCAGGAAGAATGGCCTATTCTCAGGCCCCTTACCCATTACTCAATACTGTTTAATGTGCTGAAACATGCTGTGCGAAAAAGCACAGACACCTGCAATTGGATAAGTGATTACAACGGAACCTTCTCTAATAGCACCATACCTTACGAGGTGCTGGAAGTGATAACAGATCCAGAAAAGAAAGCACCGGTTGAAGTGGAAGTATATCCTAAAGGCCGCGTGACCTTTCATGGGGGTGTAGCACATTATCAGAAAGGGGTGACGAAGAAGGTTAAGTCTTAACTAATAATAGGTAGCACATTTACAACTCATCTGATGGAATCCGGAACAGACATCGACCCTATTCAAAAACTGCTTGGACATGAAGACATTCGCACCACACTGATTTATGCCAAGGTCAAAAACCGCGACATCAAGAAAGTAAAAAGCCCACTCGACAGCCTATGAAACCCGGTTGCTCATTCCGTATATTCGACTTAAGTATTGCGCATTGCGCATTTTGTGTATTCGCATTATCTACTATTGTATTTCAAGCACTTAACAAAAATGGTGGGCTCCGCTATTGCGCATATTGACGAGTTAGCGGTAATTTTACCAAAATATCTCACAAAATGAAAATAGGCATCATAATTATTATATTTATCGGACTGTTTTTTGGATTACGAAAACAGTTAAACTATTTTTACTATAAAACGTTTATAAAACAAAAAATGACAGTAGGAAACAATAATTTTATCGTTCAATATGTTGGTTTTAAAACCAAATTAAGTGAAATCGATTTTGTAAAGCGTTGGACACCTTTCGCTTCAAACTTTAAAAGTGCAGGTATAAAATCAATAGACTTGTATCAAGTGCAAGGCGATGAAAACCTGACATTTATTTCGCGAAATATTTGGGAAAGCAAGACTTATTTCGAGAATTTTCCGACTGGTGTTGCAGGTTCGGGAAGCGGTGGGGGAATAAGTGTTACGCAATTTGGCGGTTATTGGATAGAAGAAATTGACTTGCCAAAACCAAATATAATGCAAATATTATTTTCTAACGATGATACTACGCCTACTTCACAACAAACGACAAGAAACCAATGTACAAAAAATGTCAATTTCTTGAAAGTCATTGAATATTTAGACGTAGAAAAGTCAATTATTCCAAAACAAACTTTATTTTGCAAACATTTAAAAACAATGTAATTGACAATGAAATCAAAAATTCTTTTAGTGATGACAATAGCACAATTTTTATTTTCGGGTTGTAGTTCTTACAAACCTCTTTCCAACGAGAAAGCAAATAACACCCAAACACCAACTGAAATTGTAATTGCACACTTGCGTGCCATTGAAAATGGAGATTGGGACAAGGCAAATAGCTATCTTGCGGAAAATTACAAAATGAAAATGAAGGGTATGCCATTCTTTATAAGCATAAAGAAAAAAGATGCACTGGGAATGCACAAGGCAAGAAAAAAAGCTTTTCCTGATTTTAAATTTAATGAAAAAATAGAAAGTGCTACCAACAACCAAGTTAAAGTCGCAATCTATTTGACAGGAACCCATACAGGACTTTTGGATTATCCGAAAAATGTAGGCGTACCCAAAACTGCCGCAACAGGTAAAACAATAAATTTACCTTCGGAATATTTTATTTATAGCGTTGAAAACAACAAAATTGTGGACACTTACGGAGAAATCCCAAACGGACACGGACCTAAAGCATTAATGGAGCAATTGGGCATCACGAAATAAAAACTACCGCTAACAGCACCTACAAAAAATTGGCGGTTCAGTGGTTAAATGATGCTTGGTGCT
>Ga0163151_10001594_pt1 | contig 37606 bp, 54 predicted proteins | sample OliLakLV19MP5IB2_FD_145596 | JGI IMG/M metagenome (GOLD analysis project Ga0163151, IMG submission 145596) | Freshwater microbial mat bacterial communities from Lake Vanda, McMurdo Dry Valleys, Antarctica - Oligotrophic Lake LV.19.MP5.IB-2 | ecosystem: Environmental > Aquatic > Freshwater >... | reverse complement strand
TCATTGTTGACCGCGGACCGGCACATCGTGCAAAGAAGACGAAAGCCTTTGTTGAAACTCTGGGCGGCAAATTGCGGCTGTTTTTTCTGCCGCCTTATGCGCCCGATCATAATCGGGATGAGTTGGTGTGAACTACCGAGTAATCCTCGTTAGTTGCCCCGGGCTGGTTGTGTTTAAGCAATTGTTGACCGCCCAATCAATCAGGCTGTTGTTTCGCATACGCAGCATCTCGTATTTGCTGATGTCGTCTGCGTAGCTCGACAAAACAACGCGCTGTGGCGTTGGAATAGGCCATGGCGTCGAGTCGTCAAGCGGGCCTGCTTTAATCAAGAGCCTCGGCGGCGGCTGTGGGCAATTGCCCGGCACGAGCGCGTTGCAGCTGGCTAGCGACAGGCTCAGACACATCGCAATCCCTATTATCCTTGACATATTCCACTACCGTTTCTTTGATTATTTTCGCACCTTGTTTCACCGCGTCCTCTCGACCGGCAATCTTGACCTCAAGCGCCAAGCGGTCAGCATCGGATCTTGCCGTGCGTTCAATTTGGTGTCTGATTTCAGCTTTTGCGGCGTCGAGCAAGTCTGAGCGCTGCTTCCATTTTGCAACATTCCAACCAGCACAAATGACGGCGGCAACCAGTAGCCCGAGAGCTATCGGCTTCCACGATGCAAGCAGGGCGCTCACTTTTTATTCACCGGCTGATTCGCGGCACCGACGCCAAGCAACGCCAACACAAACGCGTTCACCCAGTCCGGAACGGCGATAACAACATCGACGCCAAGGCCGGGTGCTGAACCATTCCATGCCGCGATGATCGCGAGCACTAACGCTGCGACGGCCGCCAGTTTGGTTTTAAGCCCCGGACCTAGATTTAAGGCGCTTAGAATCATCGTCAGAAAGTTGCTCATGTTTATTCCTTTGGTTGAGTGGTGCGCGTTACATACCGCCACGCGCGACGGCGGATTATTAGCTTTTTAAGGGCGCATCCGGTCAATCTTGGCCTCGATCTTGTCGAGCTGCTTGTCTACGTTAATGACGCCAATTTCAAGCCGCGCCAGCCGCTGATCCCGGTCACTGGCTAGCCTAGCGAGCTCCGCATGATAGAGACCATGATCCAGACCCGCGGACTCTACTGTTGCAACTCTCTGGTAGAGCGCACCGACTGAAAGCGCGCCCATGACAATGGCAATGGCGAGCGTCGGACCGATCCAATTAGTCCAGGTCATTTTAGTTTCCCTTGGTGGCAAGTTTCGCACTGATCCGCTCGGCCTTGATCTGGATGTTCGCGAGTGCTTTTTCTAACTCAGCCTCAGAAAGTTTCGTCTCAACCGATTGCGGCGGAGGTGCCGCCTGTGCAATCTCTGGCGGCGTGGCCGATGGCTTCGCGCGCGGCATCGGCACAACGAACCATGCGGCAATTGCAATGCAGCTTGCGAGGGCGACCGCCGATGCCGTCTCGATAGGCCCGGTCATGGGTAAGACTTCCGCGAGAGCTGCACGTGGGGCCCGTCGCGAAAAGACTTCCAATCGCCCCCCCACTCAATCTGGATTTTCAGCTCAACCGCCGCCCGTTTGAACGCCGCCGCTACGGGCTCGAACGCGGGCCACTTCCAACAAAGCTCACCAAACACCACGGGTGCAAAGTCCACCGCATGGCCTGTCAGGTGACGGCTCTTGAGCGATTTGCTTGCGCCCGCCGCTACCAGCTCACGTTGACGCCTCATGGTTCGCAGCCCCTCGGTCACGATAAAATCAAGGTCTGTCAACTCATCGGCGCGGTGTACGACGTTCACCAAATCTTGGTGAACGCCCTGCAACGCCTTCAAGCTGCGGTCGGTCAAAGCCATTGCATCACCTCTGGTTAGACTTGGTACGTGTTGCGGCGGCGGTTAGCATGGTCTAGCCGTCCTTCCCGCGGGCATCTATCCAACCGCGCGTGATGATGCCAAGCCGGTCGCTCGCAGCGCTGACTGAGATGCGCGAGCGCACCTGAGATGACAAATTGGTGCGTACGTTGGAGCTGCTGAAAGTCCAGCCGCCACCGGCGGTGTTCCGCGCCGTGCCAGTGGTGAAGCCGGTGAGTGAAGCCACGTCGGGAGCCTGCGTTGCCTGATCGGAAACGTCCAACGATGTGACGTTGATCGAAAACCCGGGACTTGTGCCAGAAGAGCCGCCAACGGAGAGGATAGCCGTTGTCTTGACGCCAAGCGGCGTTGTCAGGGTGCGCGTGACCGCTGACGTTCCGGGGTTGACTGCGTCAGCATCAACGACCGCCGCGTCCCATAAAAACTCCTCTCCAACTTGAGAGAATGCAACGAACTGGCTTGAGCCGTTGGTGAGCAAGCTGCCAATGCGCCTGCGTGCCGTGTAGCCGGTTGGCATGGTTGGCGCTGCAACGCTGAGTGAGTACATGTAGTCAATCGTGCTGTCCGAATCCTTGCGGATCATGTGCACGTGGTACCACGCGGTCGCAGAGACCGCGCCCGTATCAATGCCGCCGTTGCCTGTGCCAACTGCCCACGCCGCCGTCGATTTTGTGAACGCGCTTGTCGCTGCCATGTCGAACTTCGCGCCGGTGCCTTCATTGCTCGCCGCACCTGTGGCAACACCGAATGTCGTGGCAGATGCCCGCGAGAGGGTAAGCCCGGAAATGTAGCCTTGCGGGAATACCTGCCGGAGCGATTGATTCGTGCAGCGCCAGTCCGAGCCCGCAGCGTCTTGCGCTGCCTGGTTGACGAATGTGTAGACGCAATTAGCAATTGATATTTCGCTTGCGCCCGATAGCAGAATGAAACTTGTGCCGTTGTGGGTGAGAGTTGTGCCACCCGCGAAGGTAAGCTGAATTTCACGCCCGCCCTGCGCCGATGAGATGCCGCTTGTCGCTATCGTGCCGGTGACGGTAAACTTCTCCCCGCCAGTCGCGGGCAGGCTTATCGTTGCGGCTGATGCGATTGCAGTGCCACGCTGCCACAGAGCTGCCACGCTGTCAGGTGTGGAAGACTTTACCGCACTCGTGCCGGTCAGTTGCTCCGTGACGGTCGCGGCTGCAATCAGCCCATCGACCGGCCCGAAGTCCAGCCATGAGGCGTTGTTAGACGACCTGCGCTTGAGATTTCCGGTTGTGGTGTCGCTCCACCACAGGAACGGGTAAGTTGGACTTGGGCTTGCCGCCGATGTGACTAGCTGAAGCGCGCCGTCAATCGGCCCGGAGTTGAAGCGGGTGAGTGCCGCCAATGCGCTATCGGTGACGGTGCGCCAGTATCGGGATGCCGACAAATAGATTGCGCCGAATGTGCCGGAGCTATCAGCAACGACAGGGTTTGTGTTCGCGGAAGTTAAGCCTGCATCCGAAAAAGTGTTTAGTGGGACTGTCGCCCCAACGTCAGCCCAATATGACGCCCTGGCCCCGGCATACGGGACGCCCGCTGTTGTGACTAGAGTGCGCGTGGAGAGAGAATCTAGGTTAGCCATGTAAGACTCTACTCCGAAAAAAGCCCGCATTTGGCGGGACGGTTTGATTTGTGGTAATGTTGGGAATGAAATTATTCGACCGTGACACAAAAGTCAGACTGCTGTTTGCCGCTGCACTGGCTGTTGCTTACTTAGGATTCGGAATTGACGCAATTTCCGGTATAGGCACCATAATTCTTGCAAACTTAATCGCGTCACGGATCTCTAACGATTATGCTCCTGCCCCGCATACTCTGCCGCAAGAGCGCTGTTGATGCTTTTCACGTTGGGCGCGATTGGGTTGTTATTCGTCATCTCAGCTCGCCCGATCGCTGCCCCCGCAGCTTTGATCTGATCAGGCAACTGCACAATTCCCTTCAGGAAAGGCATGCCTTCGATAAGCGCTGCCATCTTCGGACCAACGATGGCAGAGCCTAACCACCTGCGCATCCATTGAGCAACAGCCCCGGCACTGTTGGACGTGTTCACACCGCCGGGCACGCTTGTCGTTACTCTTTGAGCGTATCGGACAAACTGACTAATCATTGAGCGTTCTGCATCTGTGAAAATAGTTCGCATGATTTCTGGATTTTTCTGCAGAGCGTCGTTCCATGCTTTTGACAAATTTGCCCCTGAAAATTCTCGCTCAGTTGGGCCTACAGCGCCCTTTGCCTGATTGGCAAAGCGAAGAAATGTCTCTTCCCTCAGGGCCTTCCATGCGTCGGAATCTACGCCAAGATGTTCCCGCAGAGTTCTCAGGTCTTTTGCCATGCCCATCTTGCCGATGAAGCCAGTATCTGACCTTCCAAAGATGAGGTTCATTGCGTCTTCAGGCGCGACCTTCAAGGCTTCACTGAAGGGCGCTCTCTCCGTTAGCTTCTCAATCAGGTCACCGGCTTCGTACTTGTCGCCGTAATTTCTCCAAGACAATATAGCGTCCTTCCAGCGCTGAATTGCAGCCTTGTCGCCCGACAAGGAAGCATCATCAATAAGGCCCAGCACATGGGTATCAAGAGACTTTTTTGCAGCACCTGCGGCCGCGCCTTCAGCACCCATCTCCCCCTGAAGAGATGTCAGCTGCCGACGAGAACGGAACACATGTGAGACGAGCGTGCTTGCCTCACCTTCGTGTTCCGCACCCTTCACAAGCTTTGTTAGAAGTTTTGATACTTTTGGTGCGCTGTCATAGTCGAAGTTTTGTGCAACGTCCTTTATAATGGTTTGCACGATTTGGCGATATTTATGCGGGTCTATGGCTGCGTCGCCGCCCTGACGGGCGGCGGTGTATAGATCATCTGCTTGTTGATGCGCGACATCACGCCTTTTTGAAAGAATGTTTTGCACGGCTTGCCCGCGGGTACCGGGCTCGGACTGCGATGTTTCACCGGCAAGCCTGTCCCTGAAGTGAGCAAGATTGTCGACAAGTGTTGTATGCTGCTTATTGTAGGCGTCCGCTATTTTGAGCTGAGCCCCCTCGCCAAAGACGCCCTTGTACGCCTGCGACTCGAACATCTGCTCGTCAGGCTTCCCCGTAATCTGTCCCGTTGTCAGGTGCCCTGGGACCGGCAGCGTCTCGGCCTCTGCGACCGCCATCGCCTGCGCCGGGTTTACGCTTCTAGTGGTCCCCGCCGCCTGAGCCTGCTTTGCCAACGCGCTTTGCAGTTCAGCGGACATTTCTGCCGGGTTAGACCCTGTCTTCTGGGCATGCTTAGCGATGAACTCGCTGCCTTGCGGAGTGAGGCCTCCAGACGCGTCAACAAGCTTTGGATTGGACCTGAAATATTGCGCCAACCTATATACGGCAGGGCTGACGTAGGTAATCACTTCACCAAGCGCACCAAGCGTACCACCAAGCGTACCACCCATAACGGCACCTATTGTGCCAGATATTGCGCGGTTTTGAAAGCCGTCTTCGCCGGAAGCAAACCCGGCAGTTGCCCCAGCCCCCGACCCTACCACCGCCGCCTGGCCAATTCTGCCAGCAGCTGGCAGGGCCTTGGCCGCAAGCGTGAGGGCACCGCCACCTGTAGCAATGGCGGCTGGAATAGCTCCGGCTATATTAAGCCCGGTAGCATAGACAGGGGCCTCCCGCCCATAGCGCTTTTCGTCCTCCCGAAACGTATCGCGGGCTTTTTCGTAACTCCCGCCCGTTGCCCATTCCAGCGCGCCGCTGATTTCATCGCCCGAACCAATCGTGAGGCCCTGTATGACAGTCGCAAGAGCGCCTTTCTTAGTCTGAAGATCGGTCATGGGGACGGGCTTCCAGTCATCGCCGTCGTGATAAAGCTCCTCTCCCGACTCTGGATTTTTTACCCTCTTTGGCGCAGCCCATTGGCGCTTCTTGTCGAGAACAAGAAGTTTGCCTGTCTCTCCGTTAAATACTGTTGGCATCCCCTATGGCTCCTCCACAAATACAAAGCCGGGCGGCGGTTTCGGTACTGTAACCGGCGCGGAAGGCGCGGCAGGCGCGGCAGGCGCGGCAGGCGGGGCAGTCGGGTCAGTCGGCGCGCCTTCCGGAGAAAAGTAATCCGATGTGCGCAACTTTTCGGCTTTGGTCTTGTATAAAAGCAATCTTGCTTCTGCCGCCGCGATTGCCCGCTCAAGGATCCGCCGCCGCTCTTCCACTGTATTGCTCGCCGACCCCTGCACATCTTCCAACATTATCCGTTCGGAGTCTGTGACCTGGCCGCCGAAAATGACCTTAAGCTGAGGCAATATTTGAGAACGCAATATGTTGACAAAATCGCGTGTGTTGATCCCTCTTTTGTCATTGATTTGCGCGGTGATATTAGCAAACGTGCCCATGCCGAACCCGCCATACGAATTTGGGTTGAGCTTCAAGGCCTGATTGAGAAGGCTCAATCCTAGCTGGGTTGACACAACCTTGGTGTCGGCGTCTTCAATTTGAGCCTTGTCCGGTGTCGTTGTCGACATTTGGCCAGTCAATATGTACTTCCTGCCCTCCGGCGATTTCGGGTTAATGCCGTTTTTCAATGCTATTTGCAACCTTTCCTCAACGGCGCGCGTCGCCACTCCGCCAACAATGCCACCACTGCCACCACTGCCACCACTGCTCCTGTCGGCTGCATTCGCATAGCTTGCCGCCGCGCTCGCATCAGATTGCCTGGTGTTCGCCTTCTGTGACTCTATCTGCACGCGCCTCAGTTGCAGGTCGAGCTCTTGCATGGTCTGACCGCTTTCAGCGCGGAGGCGTGGCAAGTCCTGAATTGTCAGGCGCGATACCTGTTCAGCGGGCAAGCCCAGCTCTTGTATGGCCCGCTGCTTTGCCGACTCGAAGCCCTGTGCGTCGCCGTCTCTAACGCCGCCGATGATGTTGGCAACAGCCTCGCCGCGTTGCTTGGCGAGCTGCAGCTTGCCAAGGTCCATTTGCTGCCCGAATTGCTGATCTTGGCGCTCATCCTGCTTTTGCGCCCGCTGTTGCTCCATCTGGAACTGTTGCGCGTCCTGCTGCTTTTTCTGAGCGCCGTAGTAGCTGGAAAGGTAGTTGCCGACGATATCAGCTTGTTGAATTTCCGGCATGTTAATGAGTCCTGTTTAAAATGTCTTGCGCATCACGCGCGGCATCACGACTTTAATTATTAAATGCGCCGCCCCGGTACGCACCGTACAGGCTCGCGGCCTGTCCTAGCCCGCCCTGGATGGAGTTGCCTGTGTTGATGTAGCCCGCCGCCCTAGCGTTGCCCGCGTTGGTATAAGCCTGCGCCTGCCCTTGTGCTGCGGTCTGCCCGAAGCTGCCGGTCTGAGCCGCAGCCTGCTGCCCGGTGACCTGTCCCGACTGATACCGCCCAAGCCAGTTGTTGTAGCCTTGGTCCGCCATGCCCTGCCCGCGTGTCTGTAGCGCCTTCAAGGTCGCGCCGGAGTACAGGCCGCCCCTAGCTGCCGCGCTGCCCTCGACGCCCTTCAGTCCTTCGCTGACCGCATATGCGTAGCCTGGATCGGCGCGGAAGTTCTGCGTAGTGCGGTCGTAACCTTGCTGGCCGTTGAAGCCGTAGGCGTCGTTCAGGAAATTTGAACTCTTGTTGCCGAAGTCTCGATAAGGCGATAAATCGGCGCGTGTCTGCTCGTATTGCTCTTTTTGGACTTGGCCCGACTGCTGCGCGGCCTCCTTCTGGGCATCCGCCGCTTTATTACTGGAATAGATCGACGCGCCAGCACCTATAACGGCGGCTCCAATAATTGCCGCAGTTGTTCCTACAGGCATTAGTTTAGCTCCTTGCGCCAGTGTGTTTCGCTTTGGGTAAACCCCCAACGGCGATAGACCTTCTCCAGATGGCTTTCGCTCACCGGGTAGGCAATGTTGAATGTCTTGCAGTCGCTTTCACGCGCCCACTCCTCCGCGAACCGGCGCAACTTGCCGCCATGACCGCGCGATGATTTTGTTGTGTAGATAAACAACTCACCAAGCATTCGAGCGCCAGAGAAGAGGTGCTGATGAGCCAAGCCAACAAAGCAACCAGCAAACGCGGCCTTGTCGTCTTCCATAACAGCAACAATGCCATCATCATGTGCTATCAAGTTGGCTAGTGTTTTCCCAACGTAGGCCGTGTCGACACTGTCCGTTTTGTACGATGACCAAGACACAAAATCCTTTATCCCATCGATGATGTTTTGAATGTCGCCTTCGCGCGCGTCACGGATCATGTACACGTGCGAATGTCCACGATGAGGGTGAGCCTGTCGTCTGCGCTGTTGTTCGCAACCTCATGATTTTTGGCGTTGTCAAACCACCATATTTCGCCCGTCCGCATGTTAACATGCTCATCGCCAGCACGGAACAAGACGCCGGGAAGGCTGTGCAAAGCGATATGGTATCGCTTGTAATAAGATGTGTGCACCTCTCCATCATCATGTGGGAGTATGCGCTTGCCTGGGGCAAGCCTCGTTATCATGACCGGCCCAAGACGCTCGCCCTCAACTTGGCGCATGAGGCCGAAGATGATGGATCGTGCTTGCGGCAACTCCGCAAACGCCGGGTAGTTAACATTCTCAAACTCGCCTAACCCCTTCCGCACACAATCCTCTTCGGTCGGGAACCGCAACCAGATGTCATCACACTCGCTTAACTCTGCCGTATTGCGGCGCAATGCGTTTCGATTCCACAACTCAGGCCGCGTATGCAAGACATTGACGATTGACACAACGTCAACGCTGTCTGTCAGGCGATAGAAGTTCCTCATGTCACACGCACGATAAACGTAGCATCAGCCGGAATCGTCACAGTCGTTGCGGTCGTGGTATAGGCGGGATCGTTCTGTGCATACTCCCAAATCATCGGGTAATCGGCCTTCAACACAACCTGCCCGCTCTTCCGCAAAAAGCCTGCCGGAACCACACTAGACCCCTGCTTCACGCTCATTCCGACTTGGATCAGGCTTTGCTCGTAACCCAGTATCCCCTGGAAGAATGCAAGTACGTGCCGCTTGTCCTGATGGACTTCAGCGGGAATATTCTGCTGTCTCTTTGGCGCGGTCATTAGAATGACCCGTCTGTTACGTCAGCCCAAGCGCCAAGAATGACAACTTCAACTGGATCGGTCACGCGAAACTTGAATATCCTTTCACGATATGAGCCAAGCACATTCCATGTCGCGCGCCATTTGTATTGCCCAGTCGCGCCAATGTTGGCTGATCGCGGATCGCTCCAAGTCGCGCCGCCGTCATCGGAATGGCTCACGAACGCAACCGGAGCCGAGCCCTGCCCCGATGAAAGCCCCACGCCGGTCTTGATGTCGAGCTGCAATTTATGCATGAACTGCCGTCTGCCGCCGTTGTGTATCTGCGGACAGGTGACTTCGCGAATAATGCCAACGCCGCTTTCGCTGAGTACGTTAGCCTGCAAATGGTAGAGATTGCCGTCACTCGCACCGACGATTTGCTTGTTATTGTTGATCGCAAAAGTTGATGCGTCCCATCCGCCAAGCGGCAACGCGCCCATGGACCATGAGCCAGACTTCCTCCATGACCATTGGCCCGTCATGATATCCCACGTGACCGACCATTCGCCTGGATTGTTCAACACATAGAACAGGTGCCCTTGCTGCTGATAAGCGAAGGCGTTCAAATCGCCAAGGTCAGACACCGCCTCAAGCAATATGTCTACGTCGCTGTCACTGATTTTCTTGGGGCTGTACCCCTCGGCGCGGTACACGGAAATGCCGCCCGCCTTACCATCGCGCCCCACCCACGTAAGGGCATTGTCAACCAATACCGCCGCATCACGTGAAACGCAGCCAATCGTTGCCGCCGCCGTGCTTGTGCGTTGTAGCAGGTTGTCCGTGTCGCCTGTTATGTACCACCATTCTGTTGTTTCCTTGCCGAGTAGCACCAGCTCGTTGCCGCTTTTGCGGATAGCAACAAGGCTATCGCTTTCGGCCTCTGCCGTGGCAAAGTCGAGCGCGTCCCATGACGTGGCATCTGCGAGTGCCGACCAACGGAATCGGCCTGAGTTCCGTACTGTGGTGAACGTATAGTTCGAAAGGCTTGCCGTGCTTGTTGCCTGCTCGAAGTCCGGGTCAACGACCTCCGCAAGCGTTAGCGTCGATGGCGTGTAGGTATAACTTTTGAGTTCTGCGACAACGCAGACGTTCGTTCCGTTGAAGCTCATATCAACTGGATCGGCACCTTCGATCCCGCCAAGGTCAGAGGCTGTGCCGTCAGTGCTGACGCTATAGATCCGCGTACCGACTACGGCATAGCAAATGTCTAGAGCTTCGATTTGGCCCCGAACCGCGCCGCCGCCTATGGTCGAGAATAGCACGCGGGCGGGTGTTCCGTAGAGCGTCCAATTCGTGCGGCCTTCGCTCTCGATTGGCTCGCCGTATAGGTTCGTCAGGCTTTGCAGCGTTGCCGATCTTGCGTTGCCGAACTTCTTGGCGAGCGGGATTTGTATGCGTCTCATGACGGCAGGATCAACTCAACGAGACAGGCTTCGAGCGTCAGGGCCATTTAGAAGAACTCCGATGAGACCGGCTGTCTCGCGGAACGCTTGGAACAATGTTGCCGCAATTCCTGGTAGCCCACGCCGCCATTCTTGTAATCGTCGCGCCCGAATAGCGTCGCGCACTCGCCTGCGACGATCTTGGCAAGTGGAAGCTTCACCGCGTCTGGAATAGCGTCGTCTGGGTAATAGACAAGCCCTTCCTCCGATAGCCACGCACGCACACCTGCAGCTCGCGCGGCTATCTTGTCGCTATCGGTCGTGCCGAGGGTCTCTGCCCCGCTCAACAGGCCAAGCTCCTCGGCAACAAGGCCGTATAGGGTCGCGTTAGTTATTGTGATGTCAAACCTCCATCGTCACGTCATTTCACCCGGATCTTTAACCGTCGATACCGTGTCGCCGAACGTGGCAGACGCATGCGCCGTCGCTGCCGGTTTTGCTTTCAGCTTTGGCAACGGCGGCAGTGGCACTTCGACAAAATTAGCGTCGTCAACTTCTGCAAAGAATCGGTTCTTTCGTAACGCCGCAATGATCTTCGACTCGATGATCTTGTCAGGGTGCGTCACGTTCTTTGGACGGTTCTCTTCAAACCAGATGCCGCCAAGGTCCATGCGTGTCGTATCGTCACGAGCGCCGCCGATATAAACAAATGCTGGCATGGAAACTCCATTGGTTAAGGGTGCGGGGGAAACCCCCGCACCCAGTTGGATTGTTAAGACGCCACGCCTTCGAACCGGCCAATCAAGGTAAGGTCGATAGTGCCGATTGCGCCAGTGGCCGGGCCCGCACCAAACGCACCGACGATCAATGTGTCGCTAGTGAACAGGAATCCGTTCCCGGTCGTGGCCTGCGTGTTGGTAATGCCGCCCGCCTGCCCGATAGTGGAGCCGGAAAAGATGCGTGTAGCAGACCCGCTGTCGCCGATGTTGATCGTGACAGTAGGTGTGCCGTTCGTATCAATATCGGTGCTTTCGAGGCATGCGTAAAGCAGGCGGAAGCCCTTCGGCACCATGCCGAAGTTTAGAACGTCACCGTTGGCAAAAGCCGCAGTTGACGTCAGCGACATGAAATAAGAAATTGTCGAGATGCCCGCGTGGGGCATAACTCGCTGATTGTTTTGACTAATCAGAGTAGAGTCGAACGTAGCCATTGATTTTCATTCCTTCAAAATATGCCGCAGAAAGAAAGCCGCCGGGTACAAAATGACAAACGCCACTCTGCACCCGGCCTGCACTCAATCTCCGACGCCAGAACAATAGACGGTGACCATTCCATGCTGTTTCGTTGCCGCTGCAGCACCCGTCGCGAAGTTGACCTTCACGATGCCTCTGAGTTCCTCAGTCGCAACGCCGGGGCGGAAGGTGTAATCCTTCACCATGTCGGTGCGTGGGGTTGGCTCTTGGCCCCATGCGATAGCCATTGCCTGCTGTCCGCATAGGTAGTTTGGCTCAACAGAGATTGATCCATTGCCCGCCGTAGCGAAGATTGAGGACGTTGTGATCAACGTGCTAATCTCCGGTATTTCCCGGAAGATGATGCCGTCGTAGAGCAAGTCGCCATCCTGGAATAGCGGATTTTCACCCATGGCCTTGCCTTCACGTGCTCGCGCATCGCGGTTGGCGTTGATCATGGTTGTATCGAGCTTCAGGTCACGGAATGCGCGTGCGCCGCAGAACATCACGTAGTATTCGCGCCCATCTTCGAGCTTGAATGGTCTGATGTGCGGGTCAGCGGCCTTTGCCATACGTTTGGCAAGTGATGCCGTTGCAGTCGTGAGCTTGTCGTTCGTACTGTCGACGTTCGCAAGCCCTGTGGCGTGCGTTGCCGAGTAGTTCGCCGTGGCGTTGCCATAGAGTATGCGGTCAGCATTGGCGGCGGACCACGTGTTGTAGTTCGCAGCCGTTGCGGCAGTTGTGATCGTGTTGCCCAAGCTGTCAAAGATGCCAACAGCGGGGATCGAGACACCGGCAGCAACGGGACCGGCCATGAACTTGATCAAGTCGGTTCGCAGCGTGTCCGATGCCCAGTTGCGGAGCATGTCACGGCCTGCGGCCCATAGGTCCACTTCCGTCTTATAGGACGTGGATTTCGGGACGCGCACACCGTTTCTAACCCAGTCAACCGAGACCGGGCAGTTGAAGTTTCCGAGTTGCTCCTCGTTGCCGTCGAGTATTCCAGCGCCACGCATGCCGGAAGCTGATAGCCGCGTGATCAACGGAATGTTGATCGTCTTGCCACCTTCTTCTTGAAGTTCGTAGCGCGTATTGATGACCGACATGGAGCTTTTGCCCATGTACGGCTTGAATCCACTTTCACGAATGTATTCCTGAAAGTATTTTGTGACCCATACCTGCTTTTCGCTGGCGGAGGCTAAGGCGACTTCAGCCATTTTCGTTCACTCATCTTTTGAACGCCTCATCAAATGCAACCCCATTCCCGATGGGTGTTTTGGGGATGTTCCCACTCGCGCTTGGTGCGCTTGCAAGACTTGCCCTTGGTAGAGGCGTCGATTGTTGCGGGGACGATGAACCGTCACCCGCGCCTTGAGGCTGAGAGGTTAAGATGTAACCGCGTTCCTTGGCTTGCTTTCCAAACCAGGTTTCGGGGTCATCGTCTCCTAACTTACTCATGGCCTGTTGGCGCTTGTGCCACTTCACCACGAAATCATAGGGATGCCGCTGTCCCTGGATCGTCTGGAAGAATGCAGGGTTCTTTTCCATTTCGGCCGTCACGGCCTCTTGGGCGTCCTGCAAGACCTGCGCGCCATACTTTTCTGTAGCCATTTCAAGGCTGATGGCGGTCTTGGTTTCCCACTTTGTCGCTTCGAGTTTCTGATCAAACGACCGTTCCCATGCTTCAGGATCGGCGAACATGTCGATCTTCGCGGCGGGCTTGTTCGTTGCTTCAGCGTACTTGCGTTCAAGGGCTTCGTACTTGGCTTCAAGCTTCTGTCGCTTTTCGCGTTCGTCCAAGGCCATTGCCGCAGTCCAAGGCGGCTTCTTTGTGGGTTCCACTGCTGCTGGCTCAACGTGAACCGGCGGGAGCGGTGAAGGGTCCGGGGCTGGTTGTGGCCCGGAATTTACTTCAGGTGCAGGCGTGCTTTCTTTTTCCAGAAAGTCCAGATTATCAGGAGGCATTTCATGTCCCTAACGCCCGATAAGCCCGGCGGCGGCTATCGCCCGAATGATGACGGCGGCTCATGTTCGCCCTTAAGATGGCGGCTCTATTCAGTCGAGGTCTAGGACCATCAACAGAAACTCTAATTCCTCTTCTTCGGTATCGACGATGGCGGCGAACTCTTGCCGCTTTGCCGGAGCGATGAACTTCACCACCCGGTTGAACTGGCGCTGATACTGATCAAAGAGCGTGTCGGTTAGATTGACCGGCGCATCGGATATGACCGCCGTCTCGTATTTTTGGGCCGCTTGGGTAAAGCCTGCGATTGCGGCCTCGGCCTTTGCGGTTGGCGCCTCAATGAACTTGTCGAGGACTTGCTCGTAAAAATCCTTGACGCTTTGCTCTGTGCTGCGGCGCTTGTAAGCGTAGGGGTCCCATCCGCCTCTGCCTCGATCTTCCTCGACAACAGGCGGTGTGACTACGGATTCGGCAAGCGGCGCAATTCTTGCCGATGTCTGTGCTTGCCACGTAATCGCGGGCCATGACGGCTGACTGCGCCGTGTGACCGGCGGCTGATCAACGGGCGCAGGCTCGATAAGAGCGGCGACCTTGACGCTTGCGGGTGCTTGCCACGTAATCGCGGGCCATGACGGCTGACTGCGCCGTGTGACCGGCGGCTGATCAACGGGCACCGCCGTGATCTGCGGCGGCAGCTTGATGGCTTGCACCGGCAGCGCCTTCGGTGCGGGCCACTGCGCAACAACGGCAAGCAGATTTGTAGTAGATGTGACCGGCGGCTGATCAACGGGCACCGCCGTGATCTGCGGCGGCAGCTTGATGGCTTGCACCGGCAGCGCCTTCGGTGCGGGCCACTGCGCAACAACGGCAAGCAGATTTGTAGTAGATGTGACCGGCGGCTGATCAACGGGCACCGCCGTGATCTGCGGCGGCAGCTTGATGGCTTGCACCGGCAGCGCCTTCGGTGCGGGCCACTGCGCAACAACGGCAAGCAGATTTGTAGTAGATGTGACCGGCGGCTGATCTTCAGGCACCGCAAGAAGGTCTGGCGGCAGCTTGGCCGCAGATTGATGCCGCCACGAAGGCGACTGATTAAGCCAATGAACAGCCCGAACGAACGGCTGATCGGCAACTTCCGCTGGGACGATTGCAGCTATTATGGTTCTATTCTGCCCGGTCCATGTGACCGGCACCACCCGCGTCTGCGGGCGAAACCCGAACGGCGGATCGTCAACAGACACCAAAAGCAACCGTCGAGGCTGCTGCTGATGTGCTTTCGCCTGCCAGCTTGACAGTACTGTGTTTAATGCCGCCTGCGATCTCGCCGGTTGATCATCCACCACAACGGCTGGAAGGCTGGGAACAATTGACGTATGGCTTTGCACCGGCTGGGGCGCAAGTGGCGTTGCCCATATTGCGCCAATGAGTGCAAGCGTTGCGGCGGAATAGCGGACTGGCGGATTGTCAACGGGATCAACCGCCGCATTGCCAGTGACCTGGAAAGCGTCATTCTGGAATGCGTCATTCTGGAACGCGGTCATGTTCTCACGCCGCCTTCCTTGGCTTTTATTTCTTCTTTGCCGTTAGCGTGGCGCTGATGTCCTGCACTGCCTCTTTGTACCACGCCGCCGCAAACTGCTGAAACTCCGAGTTGCGAGTTGTGAGCGTCGGGTGCAGCGAATAGCCCCACGTCGCCTCGAAGTCGCAATCGTAACCGTGCGGATTGATCGTCTTGTCCGTATGAGGCGCTTGCTGATCGCGCCAGTCCTTTGAAAGGTAATAGAAGCCCATCTCACTAAACGGCTCACAGTGCGTAGGATCGCCGTAGTAGCGAGTTGAAGCCCAGTGCGGGAATGTGACCTGCGCCTTAGATCCCGGCTTCAGGACGCGATACAGTTCATTGAAGAAATGAACGCGCTCCCATTTGCCGCCCATGTTCGTCAAGTGCTCGAGGAAGTGGCTGGAATGCGCTTCGTCAACGCTGCTTGTCTCAAATGGCCAGCGCGCCTTGCCGATGCGCATAACAGTATCGACGCCATCCATTTTGTATTGGTCGACGCCATGCCATTCCGGGCCGCGCTTGTTCTTTCCACAGCCAACGTCCAATTTAAAAAGCGGTGTGGGTTCAATCTTTTCAGCTGTGTTTGTCATTACAATTCACCACATTTGATCGGCAGAAACGTCATAATGACCAACTAGGACTGAACAATCGATTGCACAACGATAGCCATATTTCCGCGCATCTGACCAGAAGTGCAAATCCTGCGTCCCGACACCGGCTGAACTGGCCATGGTTTCGAACCACGGCTTGCGAAGCCGGTCATCTTTGAACATCGAAGTCCGCCACAGATTGAAGCCCATGCCGGTTCCGCAGCACTCGACAAGCCCACCCGGAACCGGAGGCTGTGGCCTGAAATTCAACACCGGGTCTTTCGGATCGCCCCATATCTGGGGAACGCCGCCCTCCCCTTTTGTCCAATACAGTCCGCCGATGCATGACAACTCAGGGTGCTTGTCCATCTGTTCGCAGAGCTTCAAGACACCGTCTTGCGGAGGAACGTTATCATGCTCGACGGTTAAAATGTATTCCCACTGGCTCAAGTCCGGATGGCTCAACACCCCTTGGATTGCCTGCGTATAAGCATCGCCAACTTCGAGGCCAAGACACAGCATCCGATAGACCGCGTTGTTCGGAGGAAAGATCAAGTTCCAGTGCGACAACGCCACCTTGGCGCTGATCATCGTGGCGCTTGGTATCATCACAACGATGCGCTGTTTCTTCCAACTCGCGCCTTCAATAATGCGCGTGCGGCTGGCGTCGAGGTTGTGGTTATGGCGGCCAAAATCATATGAAACGATTTGCGCGGGCTGGGTCATTGTCAGCCCAGCCTTACAAGCTGAAAAAAACACTTGAGCATAGAGGCGGAAGATGAAATAGCCGACAAAGGAAACGCGCTTGTCGTGCCGCCTGCAGTGGAAAATGATCCGGCGCCCAAGTGCCCTCCCGATGTAACATTAGAGCTTCCAGCAATGCCAAAAGGCGAGGAGATCTGCGACTGGGCGTAATGCCATCTATAACTCGCACGAGCCCCCGTCGCGAAGCTCATCCCAGTTGAATTTGTAGCGGTTGAAGTGCTGTGGCCAAATACAAGCCAGTATCGCCCGGGCGATAACGAATTGTCAAAAGGTATGTCAAGAAACCTGCGGCCAGAAAAGTTTGAAAGCCAAGTGTTTGTGAAATTCATCTGCGCCGAAGACAAGCTATATTGCGTGCTGAATGTCGTTGAGCCGCCTTGAACCGGGAATGTCATCCTCTGTGTTATGCTCATCTGCGAGCCGTTAGCGGCAACGCTGATGGAGTTTAGGAACGTGGCACCAGCGGAACCTGACGCAACAGAGAACAAACTTTCTGAACTTCCCCCAGTGCCTAAAGAGTACACAACCGCGTTAAAGGTAAATCCAAAATTAGCGGAGGCGCTTAAGCTTGCCGCTGACGTCCCCTGATTGGTGGTGAAGGTAAGAAAACTGCCCGGTATTCTGATAAAGCTTGCTGATATTGGTGCCGCAATCTCGAACATCACAGCAACGCTAGTAGATCCCGGTGCGTTTGATTGTGTATCGTTTTGCATAACGTCCAGGTTCTGGTAGAAACTAACATGCGGCCATCCACTAATCCACATCGTGGCAGCACCGGCAGCACTCGATGCAGATAGTGAGATGCCATTTGTCCCGCCAAACACAATGTTAGTGCCCGACATTGTGCTTGACCCGGCAGTATTGCCGGAGATCGTCATGAGCTGATTGTGCGCGCTGTTCCAATCACCAGGACGAACAAGATTGGTCGCGAAGACGCTTGAGGTCGTCGCGCCATTCCAAATGGTCACCGTGCCAGTGGCATTAGCTACTGTGTTTGAGAATACGTGACTTACTGCCACCTATCAGCGCTCGGCATAGATCAAGCCAAAGCTCCATGTCGTAACGGATGGCGCTACGGGCAGGAACAGGCATGCCGCTACAGCGCCGCCAGCTGGGAAGATGATGACCTCATCCGGCGTTGGCACCCATAGCCAGCCGTTGAGATTGTTGAATGAGTCGTCGATGATTGCCGTTTGAGCGCCAGCGCCCTCTGTCACAGTTGCGTTGCCGATTGAAGCTGTGCCTGTCGCTGCCGGGGCAGTCGCACCAAGAAGGATCGAAACAGACTCGTACCGCTTCAGCCTTTCTGGCGTCTTTGCCGTCATGGCGGACTGCAACGCCGCTGCCTTGCTCGTGAGCTGGACGCGCGTCTGTGCGCTCGTTGCGTTCACCGCCTGCGCCATCCACGCGCGGCGAAGTTCGATTTGAGGCGTGGTTGCCGCCGCACCCGGCATGAGCGCGACAAGTGTATTGACACCGGCAGCAACTGCAATCGCGCCGCCGCCAACTGTATATTCATGAGCCATAAGTTTAGACCTTCTCTATCTAGAGGAATGAACGCCCATTCCAGGCTTTGCGCCCTTCAGGGCCGAAAATGTAAATCTTGCCATTGCGCCGCTCGATGCGGTTCGCCGCCTCCCCAACGGGAAAGCCGTTGCGCAATACGTCAAATTCGAATTCACCGCGTGATATGCCGCCGGTCATGCCGAGCACCCATACAGCGCCAGTCTCATCGGTGATCGTCAGCGCAGGCGGACTGCAGACATACGATTCTGTGATGTGCATCTGCGGGCCTTTGCGGCGCGCGAAGTCGAAGCCGCCAAAGGATATGCTCATTGCAGCGTCTCGCCTTCGATCACGTCTTCGTCGCTAATGTCGTATGTGTCAGGGCGGCCAATGGCGTCACGGTTCACCTTGACCTTGCGAAGCCGCCTCTTGGGCCTCTCTGCCATGCCAATTTCTTGACCGTCGGCCTTATGGTTGGCCGTGATGCGCTTAAGCTTCATCTCATGGTCTACAGACACAGACTTAAGCTGCATCTCGGTGTGTAGTTTGGACTCTGCCATCGTCGCGTCATGCGCCATTTGCTCTTGCTGCAAGCCAAAATCCAAGGCCATCTGCTCACGCTTCAGGCCGTTGTCTTGCTGCGCCTTCCACCTGTCAAGTTCCAGGCGCTGTTGTGCAATTTGCTCGTCCATCTGCATTTGCGCCTGTGCCGATTGCTGCTTGGCCTGCATTTCAAGCTCTTGCGGGCTTGGCTGTGGTGGCCCCTCCGGTGCTTTGAGCTTGTCCAGTATCGCTTTCTTTCTTGGCAGGCTCGACGCCTCAATGAGCGCATCCGGAGGGATCGGCACGCCAGCTTGCACCAACTCTGTCAGGCGTTGGAATTGCTCTTCAGCGATAGTCGCCGTGTCAGGCGTGCTATCGATGATGATGTCAACGTCCATCTGGGACGGATTATTCCGGACTGCCGGTTGACCGGTGCGTGGGTCGATTGCCTGTTGACCCGTGTTTGGGTCAATCACCGGCTGATTGATCATGACAAACTTGGGTGCGTTTTCGTCGTCAGTGACACGGATATACTGCGGCTCGTCCCAGAACTGCTTAACCCGATCCCATATGGCGCGGTACACACGCAGCGTCCAATCGTCGAATGAACCCAGCAATGGAGCCAACTCAATTAGCCCGGCTTGCTGTTGTGCGAGGATAGCTCTGCCCGATTGGCCTTGCACGTCACGGCCTAGCACGCCGGGGTTTGGCCCCATGCGCTCCATTTCTTGCTTTGCCTCACGCTCAAGCTCGGCAAACTCAGGCGCGTATTGTTGCGTGTTGAGAATCTCGACTTCGCCTGCGTCGCCCTGAATGATGCCGTCAGGCTTGGCCAGCTCCGCCCGTACCGCGTCAACGTCGTCAAGCCTGCGCGACACACGGGCCTGTCTGACATTCAACAAATGCACGCGCTTGGATCGGCTCTTGTTGATCGCATCCTGCGGACCTCGCATATCGCGCACCACGCCATAGCGGCAGTTCTCACGGTCGACATAGGCAGACTGGCAGACGATCGGCTTGATAGCCTTGCCGTCAGCGTCGCGATATTCGCTTGGCCCCGAGAATATGATTCCGCCGGAAACAAATACGCAGCGCATCCACTCCGGCCCACGGCGATGATACATATCAACAACCATGACGCGCCTATTCTTGCCGTCAGCCCATGCCCAGCCGTTCATGGGCCGGTCCTGGTGTGTTTCTGTTGCCGTCATGGATCCGTCGAGGCTTGATGGTATTAGCTTGCCGGAGCCCGGGGTCAGGATTTCGGCGAAGGCAACCGCGTCCTCCTCGTCCATCCATTTTGCTAGACCGTCATAGCGCGCGTCGCTGAAGTCCGGCTCCCGGCTATAGGGATCGTAAAAGTAATGCTCTGGCCTGATCTTGTTGATACGAACTTCGCGCTTTTCGTCAACCTCGATGACCGCGCCGCAGATGCCCTCAATGAGCATGTCACGGAAGCAGTTTGAGCGGATCGTTTGAAACCTGTTGAGGTCTGCAACGTAACGCAACGAGTCCGTGGCTACCTCGCCTGCGGATTCGTCCTGCGGATTGCGGCCCCATGCCTTCGGATCGGTCTTGCCGCGCTCGATTACACCTATGATGCCGTTCACGGCTGGCTTGATTCTATTGAAGGTGATTGCGGGCTGCTTGCGGTCGTTTAGGATTGATTTCTCGGTCGCCGTCCATTGTTGCGAGTGATAGTAGTCAACGTCGATTTGCGTCTCTTTGCGGGCTTGTTCGGCCAAGTCCATGGCGCGCGCAAACTTACGCTTGACGTCGCTGTGGTACTCATCAGACGATCTTTTTGCGTTGGACGCCTCGCTTGAGGATCCAGTGTCGGGAGTTGCCAGTGTGATTTGTCCTTACGTGCCGCCCAAATGGGAGGCTATATCCTGCGACAATCATTGCCGCCGCCAACACATTCCTGGGTCCGGTTCATGCCGTCTTATACCCACCTGTATGTTGTGGCCTAGCGTAGCCATCCGTTGGCCTGCGCCTGGTGACGGCCTTGCTGATATACGCCGGGATCGTCTCATCAACGGCGCGGCCTATCAAGCTGCACGCGTCAACAGCGTCATCGTACTTGCCAGCCGGAAATCGCACAAGCTGATCTAGCACGTCCCCGGCCCAAGGCGTATTTGGAAATAGCACCTTGCCATTAGCTGAAAGCGATTGGAACGCTCTTGCCCGTGTGGCCTTGTCGTGGATGCTGTTCACCCATTCGATGGTGACCCAAATGCGGCGCTCATCCATGCGGCGTCTTAGTGGAGACTCGATTGCCCGTCGTATGACACCGCCCTCGGCAAACCATGTGATAGGCTTGTACTTTGCGGACAGGTCCAGCCACTTTTCAATCCACACACTTGCGTCTGTCTGGCCTCTCCACCAATCAATAGCGTATATGTTCGATGATGAGTCCACAGCCCATACTGCGTGCTCTGTATAGTCCCCATCGCCTTCAGTAACCGCGAAATCAGAACTACCCCAGTACGTGAGCTTCTCTGGCCGATCGTCATAGCGGCGGAACCAATCTCTCTTGAAGTACGTGCCGTCATCTGGTTGCGGGTTTTGTTGATATAGTGCCGACCAAAAGCGCGGCAGGCTGTTAGCCTTGATGCGCTCCAAGCTTTCGACCGGATACGCCTCCGGCCATAAAGCGCTTCCATCGTCTTGTATTGCTGGAAGCTCAACTATTTCCCATTTATCGCCGCCCGCCCGCTGTTGATCAATGAGATAGCCTGACAGGTCCTCCTCATGCATTCGGTGGTTTATGAGGATTATCGCGCCGCCAGGCTGCAGGCGGTTGTACACGCTGCCTTGGTACCACTCCCGGACCGCCTTGCGTTCCAGCTCGCTTTGAGCGTCAGCCATCGACCCAAACGGGTCGTCAATGATAAATTCATCCGCGCCTTTGCCGAGGATTTGGCTGCCGACACCCACCGCGTAAAATATTCCGCCTTGCTTGGTGTGCCAGCGCCCAGACGCTTGACTATCATCGGATAGCTGCAAGCGTGGGAATATACGGCCGTATTCCTCAGACCGGATAAGGTTTCGAACTTCGCGGCCCACGTCGTTGGCAAAACTCTCTGACGCACTGGCGGCTATGATTTGCCGCGTTGGATAGTTGCCAAGGCAGTATGCGGGATATCGCCTAGATGCCAGCTCGGTCTTGCCATGTCGAGGCGGCAACAAAAGCATAAGCCGGTCAATGTCGCGTCTCATGACGCGCTCCAGCTGATCGGCAACTATGCGGTGATGCGAGCCAGTGCGATAACGGGCGTAGGTGTATTCTGTAAAATCAATTAACGAGTTGCGGGCTTTTCTCTTTTTTGTCTGATCGACGAACTGTTGCTCCAGAAGCTCTAGCCGCTCTGATGGCAGCGAGGCCAACGGCGATGTCATCGTCACTCACGGCATCCAACTGGTTGATATTGTGGTTGACGTCCCTGGGCAAGAGGCTGGCGACTACACGGCAGTATTGCGCCGGGCTTTCCTCGAGGCAACCTTGCAGCGCGGCCGGGCCGTTTTTCTGCCAATGCTCGTACAAATCTTGGATGAATGCCTCGCCTAGCTTATTGCGAGAGCCAGCCGGGCGGCCACCAACTCCAGGATGACCTAGCACAAACTGGCCTTTTTCGTTCTTTGATGGGTTCACCGCATTCGTCCATAATCCCATGTGCCGGACCATTCTTCCGCCGGGTATTTGACGTCAATCCTGCTTGTGAGCACCTGCGATCCTGATGTGGTGATATAGATATCGACGTAGCCTTGGCCTTTGAGCCGTTGCGACACCTGCGTTGTCGTGTTGCTTGTGCCGGTCACTGTCGGGCCTTGGGCGGTGCGGGTGACCGAGCTAATTGTCTCTGATCCTAACCAGCCGGAGTAGTCCAACGTGTAGGTCAAGTCATCGTCCTGGCGATGGTATGCCCGGAAATGGGCTGGGTTTATTTCTTTTATGCCGCGTGTGGTTGTGCGCGCGTTTTCGTAGAACGCGATTCGCCGGTCAGGCATTTTTCAAGCCTCCGCAAGCATTAAAATAGGGATAATAGCTATTTCCCTATCACAAGGTCACCAAGTGTCAAGCGTTAAGTGTCAAGCGTCAAGTGCAGCTTTTGCAAAATTGTTGGATGGCGCACAACAGCACCACGCGTCCGCTGTCAGGGTGATGGCCTCGATCCACAGCCCAGCGGCTTCGCGTTTTTCCATGGCCGCAAATGCTAGTTAGAGCGCCGTAAAGCTCCGCAGCCAAATCGTGCGACCACCTTGCCACTTTGAGTTTTGCGAGAGCTTGGCGGTCACTGATTGCCATTTGCGACCCTCTTATTGGGGGATCCCATGCTTGCGCCCTCACGCCGGAGCCGTTGGCCAGCTCGTAAATCGCGCGGAATTTGTTGACCGCCTCCCACTCGGGCCGGGTGATTAACCCTTTAGAAAGCATGGTGTCATGGATGGCTTCTTCTGTGACGTACGGGCGGGCTTTTGCCGATCGGTCATCGGCGGTTGGCGCATGGACGCCGCCGTGAGCGCGGCGCTCGGCTGTCGGGCTGATGGCGTCTTGTGTCTTGGTCATGGTTTAGCCTTCTTTGCGGGGAAATGGTTCAATTTGACAGAAGGCGACGGTTTCAAATCCGCCTGTCCGCTCAAGGCCAAGGCTAAAGCCGCCGATTCCTGAGAATAAATCTAGAACCCGCAGCTTGCTCATTCTGCGCTCCGAATTGAATTGAGAATTGCATTCCCAATCAGTTCTGGAATCTGAGGAACTACGGCGTTGCCGAGGGCTGCAACTCTGTGTGACCGATCGGGAACCCCATCAACATCTCGCAAAATTCCGGCTTCACATGCTTCGGATCGTCCGGGCCATTCCTTAAAAACTCGTGCAGGTTGCTTTTGTAATTCTCGTTTAGAAACCAACGGTTTTTCGCTGCGCCGCTTGCCGTCGATTTGATCGGGGTAGGTAAGTAGCCAAACTCTGTCCCGCCTGTGCCATGCTCCAATATATGAAGCTGGTATGCAGTGCCACTCCGCATCATACCCGATCGAGGCCAAGTCTCCGAGTATTCTGCTAAACCAAGCCCCTGGCCTGTCTGTTGGGCCAATAAGCAGGTTTGATGAGTTTTCAAAGATTGCGTATCGTGGTCGTAAATCGCCAATGAGACGTAAACATTCACTCCACAATCCGCTTCGTGTTCCTTCGCCGATTCCTGCCTGCTTTCCTGCAACGCTAATGTCCTGGCACGGGAAGCCGCCCGTGATGACATCAACGGCAATTCCGTCTCTGGCCAGAATGTCTCCTGTGAGTTTGGTAATGTCATGGTAACAAGGGACTCCGGGCCAGTGTTTAGCTAAAACTTTGCGGGGAAATGGTTCAATCTCACAGAAGGCGACGGTTTCAAATCCGCCTGTCCGATCAAGCCCAAGGCTAAAGCCTCCGATTCCTGAGAATAAATCTAGAACCCGCAGCTTGCTCATGCTGCGCCGCCAAAGAGCGGGCCAGCTTCTTGAACTTTGCCAGAATTCTTGACGCGCCCAACTTGGCGAGCAACTGGCCCGGCCTCGGCCAGCGTCAAGCGAGTTCGAATGTCCTTTAGATATTCTTCTTCCCGCTCAATAAGAATGCAGTTCATGCCCTCGCGGATAGCGGCCTCGCCCGTGGTTCCGGTTCCGGCAAATGGGTCTAGGACGGTTCCGCCCTTTGGCGTTACAAGCCGCACAAGCCATTGCATTAGGTCAACGGGCTTTACCGTAGGATGCTTGGAGCCAAAACGATCCTCTTTGTCAGCCTTGGCGCTATAGAAAAATCGGGCTGCGGAACCGCCGTTGTCGTCATGGCCGCGTGTGCCGTCCGTGCCCTCTTTTAAATTTGGGCCAATATCAGACAACCCGCCGCTTCGCCCTCTGTGTTGCAAGCCGCGATCCGAAGCCTTTGACGCCCCCGTATCAGGAAACGCCGCAATCACTTCATCGCTGCCGTCGTGGATGACGTTGGCGGGCCAGCGGCCACAATCCAGTGCCTCCACCCGGCCACCCACACCGACACCGAGCCCGTTGTTATATGCATGTATCGCGGCTGTCGGTGTACCCACGACGGAGCGGGTTCCGCCGCCGGTCCCCACCCTGCACCCATCCACATTGATTGCCCCGGTGCCGTGCGCCAAAACATTCGCAGCGACTGTGAGGCCGGTCAGCGGCTTGCGCGCAAGGCAAATGGGTTCGAGGCTAGGCGATATTGCGGCCCCGTCCAGGCAATCGGGCGCATCCGAGACGGTAGCAATCTCGACCGCAGAAAGTTCGCGGGTTGCGTTCCACCATGCAGCGAAGGCGCTCAAATGCCTTGCCGCAATGCAAGCATCGGCACTCGACCATTGACCCGACTTGTGGCCCCGGATGATGCTCTCTGGCGTGATCCTCAACAGAGAGGACTTCAAGGTTTTCAAGTCGGTTGTCGGACCTGATTCCGTTCCGATGGTGGACGTGTTCGCGGCGCGATAGGCGGCGACCAACGTGGCGTTCCATGACGACACGGTGCTCAAGCTGGAAGTCAGGGCCGACGCGAATTGCGACATACCCATCGCCTCGGATAAATCGGCCTGTGTATTGGACAGCCGCTCGGCAGACCATTGAGCAGAAGCGGACAGGGCCGCGCTGGATGCGTCTGGGTTTAGCGTAGAAAACTGTTCCGCATCGTTCGCAGGTAACATCGACCATAACGCTCTCCACAGCCCTAACATGGATTGCGCCACTGTAACCCATTCCGGCTCATTCTCCAAGGGCTTCCGCGCTAAAGCGACAACTTCCCAAGCTGGCTTCAGTGCCGTGGCCCAACCTTGCCATTCGCGGGCGGCGTCGGTGACTGGGGCAAAATTGTAATGTAAAGCCGCGACCTTCTCGGCGTCGTGCATCCACGGGCGCGAGAACCCGCCTTTACCAGCAAGAACTCCGCCTTCCAGAAGTGATTTTACAGTGTCTCGCCCGACAGTGGTTTCGTGGCCGGGCTTTACGCCTTCTCGTTCGCTACGCACCGCCCCAGCCGCCTTGTCGATGCCCTTGCTCACATCATGCGATTTCGGAAACCCGCTTGAGTAAAGCCAGCCGATTTGATCACGAATTTCAAAGCCCGCATCCTCGATTGCACAAGCCATGCGGTGATAGGTGCGAGTCCCTGAGAATGAAACGACGTGGCCGCCAGGCTTCAGGACGCGAAAAATTTCCGCCCAGAATTCAGTTGAAAATGCGGTTTCGCCAGTGTCCCATTCCTTGCCCATGAAGCCCTTTGATGCCCGCGCATACGCTCCTGTACCGCCTTCTGGAACTTTGACTGCAGCCGAACCAGACTTTCCAAATCTTTTGACAATCGAGACTAGTGCATAAGGCGGATCCGTAACAACTGAATCAATTGAGTTATCGGCAATGGTCTTGATCACATCGCGGCAATCGCCTTCGAGGATTTTCACGCTCATGCAGCTGCCCAGTTGGTGGGTTGGCCGTTCCAGTCACCTGGAAGAGACATCAGCGCTTCATCTTCAGCCGTCATCACAGCACCTTTTTCTTCGCGTATTCAGTTTCGAGAACATGGGCAACAGTAGGATCGCGCGCCGGATCAAAGCAGCACCCCTCACCGCATGGGATGCGTGCCCAACCTCCACAATGTCCGCATCGCTTGAGCGGCATCGTCGGGTAAATTTCTTCAAACGCACGGTCACACTCGTTGTGCATACGGTTGTGCATTTCCAGGAGCTCGATGTGAGATTTTAGCTTTGCTATTTCATCTTTATCCGGTCGCCCCGACTTCCACTCCTGGTCGGCAATCATGCCCGCCGCAATCGCAATCCGGCTGGCAACCATCTCGCAGGGACCCGCTACCCACGCGCTTTCTTCATCGAGAATTGTAATCACGCGATCATATAGGCTCGGTCGCGCCTTGCTGCTCATTTCATCCTCCACTTCCGCGCTTGTAAACATGTCGCCGCAAATTGTATGGATAAACTGCTCCTGGACCATGCCTTCAGCCTCCGCGCGCCCCAGGTCGCAGTTTGCGTTCATGACAACAGAGGTCACGGCATCCGACAGATTCCACACAACGGCTGTAATCCCCGCGCGCCTCATGTCGTTTCCGCTTGGGCAATGCCCAAGCTGGCTTGCAGCAGACGCAACGTCATCTGCCGCCTCGTTGTAGATGTTCACCAAGTTATCAAGAGTCATGGCTCCTCTCCCGGCCAAAGTTTGAACTCTGCGAGCGAGGCGAGGACGCCATCAGCCCATTTTGCGCAGCCCGCGCACGGCACCGGCACGCCACCGCCAATGCGTTCATAGCACGGCTTGACGCCGATCTCGCGGCTGCTATCCCGGCAGATAGTTTTCCAGAGTACTTCTTTGGCGGAGGTGGTCATTTCTTGATATTGTCGAGTATTCTGCGAGCGGCCGCCGCTACCCATTCTGGCGACGCAACATCGCCCAATTCAGCAAGTCCGTCAGTCCAAAAAACTTTCTTGCAAAAGTGGTGCATGTTCGAAGCCTCGCCGCGCCCGAAGCAGATCCAGTGCCAACCATCCTCACGCTCGGCTGAAATCACTACAGATCCGTACTGTGTGTGAGCGTAGATACCATCTCCGATATACGTTGCGTGTTTTGGCGGTCTATTCTCGTCGCTCATTTCTTTTCCTCCGGCCCAGGTGTGGGCGATGTCCGTTCCTCTCCGTCAGTCCAAACTTTCTTGCAAAAGTGGTGCATGTTCGAAGCCTCGCCGCGCCCGAAGCAGATCCAGTGCCAACCATCCTCACGCTCGGCTGAAATCACTACAGATCCGTACTGTGTGTGAGCGTAGATACCATCTCCGATATACGTTGCGTGTTTTGGCGGTCTATTCTCGTCGCTCATTTCTTTTCCTCCGGCCCAGGTGTGGGCGATGTCCGTTCCTCTCCGTCAGTCCAAACTTTCTTGCAAAAGTGGTGCATGTTCGAAGCCTCGCCGCGCCCGAAGCAGATCCAGTGCCAACCATCCTCACGCTCGGCTGAAATCACTACAGATCCGTACTGTGTGTGAGCGTAGATACCATCTCCGATATACGTTGCGTGTTTTGGCGGTCTATTCTCGTCGCTCATTTCTTTTCCTCCGCACCCATCCCCATCATATCCAACACTTCGACCTGCACTTGTCCCGCCGTCATGTGCGGAAGCCACTCAGTCGCAATCACATTGCAACATCGCTCAAAAAACCCCGTGAACGCCGCCTGGTCCATGCTCGCAAAACTGATCGAGCGCGGAAGCTGCACCGGGCCTGACTTTGTGTTTACGGTCGAGAAATGCCCGGTCCTGAGTTTCAGAACGTCGCTGACATTATCTGGCTCCACGTCGATGGAGTGGGCAATCTTTGCCACGAGCGCCCAGTACAGGCGGTGGTGCTGAATATTGCGCGGCTTTGTTACCTCGACCATCACACTCTGCCCGATTTTTATGCCACGCAGGATCGCGTTGCCATCGTCGCTTTCAGAGATGAGCCCGGTCATGGTGCGGCGGAAGAACGCTTTCATCCTGCGGCCAACACGTTTGTGCTTAACTCACCTACTCGCTTTTCGATGAACCTCTTCACAGCGAGCGCGTCTGACTTTGAACGCGCCCAAAACTCTTGAAGCGGTGCGCGGTTCGTGTCGCGCCAGCCTTCGATTTCAATTGCAGATTTTGCGTCATGCAGAAATTCAATGCAGCGATCAGCGAACTCTCCAAATGGAACAGCTTCAAGCGGTTGGCCAGGCGCCCACATACACATCAGGTTGTCTTTGCCTCCGCTTAGAGCAAGGCGTTTGTCAATCTCGGCTTGCTCGGCGCGTTGCGAGGCAGTTAAATCGCTGACTGTGGCGCGATCCATTTCTTCCGCGACGTAGAAGCCAGACAGGTCTTCGGGCCAGCCTTTGCGCAAGGCTTGCGCCTCGGCGCATTTCGATATCATCACATGGGGCATTTCTTTCCACTTTCCTTTTGGCTGCATCACAACGTCGCCGCGCGCAACTTTCTTCTTTTTAGGCTTGCCCGTGTCGGGCCAAGTCTCGCCCGTGTCAATCCAGTCAAAGCCGCCATCTGACGTTTCCTCGACGGCGGCGTATTCAGCCCAATAAGCCTCGCCTGCGATTGCGTGCCATTGATTGTCGGCACCTAGCTTCCAACACCGCACCACGGCCTTGATTATGCCAAGCGGGTTTTCCGGACACTTCGCGTCATCTGATAGCGTGAAGGTCGCAGGCTCCTCATCTGGGCGATAATCACGATTCCGAGCGGCAACGACGCGATAAAAATCTATGCCGGTGATGAGAGACATTTTACGCCTCTTCGGATCGTCCTTATTGTAGACAACAGCGTAGATGTGGCGGCGGAAGGGGTCAGCCTTCGTTCGCCGCGCCACTTCCATGTAAAGGTTGAATTCATCTTCGGTGCAGTCGGCGGCGAGTGTCCGCTTGACAAGCGCAATCTGACTTGACGTCATGTCAAAATCGCCGCGAATAGGTGTGCTTGAATTGCTCATCATGATCTCCGTACAGTCAATGAAACTGATCCGTTTCCGAGCGTTGCCCCGGGCACTGTCTCTTGGTCTTTGAGTGCGGCCTTTATCGCCGCTTTATCGAGCACAGGGTCTGGTTGTTTCCAAAACCTGGACGGCACTTTTGCTTCATCTGTGATGACAAGCCCCGCAGCTCGATTGCTTAGCGTAAGTGTCGCGTCTGGAAACTCTAGTTTCCTGATCTCGCCGATCACCATCGCTTGCTCTATTGCAGTCCGTATAAAGTCAAGCCGTGTCGCATAGCGGCTATGCCTCGCCTCAAGTTCGCTAGCCTTTTCCTTAGCGCCTGCTAACATGAGTTCCGTCTCAGACATGAGCGCTACCGCATTGGCAATCGCCTCGTGCAATCCAGTTTCACCTTCTATCGTGTCCCTGACAGTCTCCTCGTCCATGCCCGGCAGTTTGGTTAGTGTCTCACGTAATGCTTCCGCCGCGCGGCGCTGGATTCCCAAGTCAATTGTGACGCTCTTGCTCATCGCACATTCACCTGTTTAAAAAACGCCCGGAGCGCCTTGTCATAGGCCGCCTGAGCCTTGACGTATTCTCTCATAGCCGCGTCCTTGGCTATGGCATAATCGACCATCCCAGCCGTATCGCGCAGAGTCTTGTCCGCGACCGCGGCGTCGTATGCTGCAGCCCGCAACAATGCTGCAGCCCGCAGCTTGACCAAGTCATCTTTCGTAATCATCGCGCTGCCTCCATGTACCAGCGAGGCCGAAGCCCGCTCCGCTGTTGTTGGTTAAGGTCACAGGCCGAACGAAGCCGCTTTGTGCTTGCGCCGTCTGCATAGCCGAGGCTGAACGACATGGCAGCGGCAAGGGCAAGCATCGCGAAAAGCAATGCAACCGCGTCAAGGCGGATGGTCATCGCGCGGCCTCCATCATGCCTAGCACTGTCTGCGGGGCGGCTAACAAATCTGCCTGTTTCAAAAACGCCCGGAGCGCCTTGTCATAGACCACCTTAGCCTTAACGTATTCGTCCATAGCCGCTTCCTTGGCTATGTCCTGGTCGACCATGCCAGCCGTATCGCGCCGAGTCTTGTCCGCAATCACGGCGTCGTAGGCGGCACCAGCCAAAGACATGACATCACGCAGCTTGACCAAGTCATCTTTCGTAATCATGTCGCGGCCTCCATGCCTGCGCTGCACTGCCTGCGGGCTTCGGCGGTGATATCAACGATTTGGTCAAGCCTAAGTGCGAAGCAGTGGATGGACTGCAGCGCAGTCTCAACGTCCATGCCGTCATCTTCCACGAATTGCCTTATTTGCATCGTCGCCGCCCAATCATGGTGCTTAGTTGGCGTGGTGCGAGCCCGCTCATAGGCTTTGAGCAGGTGTGTTCCTGATAGGGTCTTGGTGGCTGTCATTTCGCGTCTCCTCTCGGTGTTCGTGAGGGTGAACATACGCCTTTCGCGTATGTTGTCAACACATAAAGTGTATGACGCGCGAATTTATTTTGCTAATGGGAGCAAGGGCCTGTCCTCAATTAGAAGATTCCCAAACGTTGTGTCGAGTGATTCATAGGCAGTCAGCTGATTCGGAACTGACAGATGCGGCAACACTTTATGTGTTGACAACATACGCGCAATGTGTACGGTGTGCTTATGAGACCGATAGATCGAATCATTGAACTGTTTGGCGGCATGAGCAAACTCGCTCAGGCGTTAGCGCATGAGTATCCAACAACCGTACAAGGGTGGCGGGACAGAGGAAATGTACCGTCGCGGCACATTCCAAAGATCATTGAGGCTGCAAAGTCTCGCGGCATCAAGCTGTCAGCCGCAGATTTCTTCGACATCACAGACACCACAGACACCACAGAACACTCCAACGCAGCCGAGTAGTGTGCACCATGAACAACTCCGATCCTGACCTCGCCCACACGTACCGCGTAGGCCGCGACAATCGCGAGCAGGTGACGCTTGGCGAGTGGCTGCTGATACTGACAGTCTTTTTGGCCATCATCGCAGCGCTCGCCGCCGCATGGTGGATATTTTCATGATCATGTCACCGTCACAATCATCAATCAAATAGCGGATTCTATCACGATGCGCCGGACCCAAGACGCACGCAATATCGAAGGTGGTAAAGTTACCGGTGTGACGGGGGGGACAGTTTGTGGTTAACGCAATAACGAACGCAATGCCTAGCAACAGGAAAGGGAACACCATGAAAATATTTCAAACCGCTAAGCCCATGCCAAAGCCAAACGGCGATCCGATGACGCGGGATACAATCGCCGCGATAATCCAGAGCGTTGATCTGGACCCACTTGCGGGCCTCGGCCACCTGACCAAGCGTGAAATCCTGATTGATCGTTTGCTCGCGCATTGCCGCACGGTGCAACCAGAGGTTGGCGTTAAAGTCGCCGATGCGTTGCTATCTGAGCCTGAGCTTAATCTCAGAGACGCCGCGGCGTGACCATCACCATCGATCGGCCTTGGCTCGTAATACTTTGCGCGTCAGGTGTCCTTTTCTGGCTGCAAAACACCGCCTGGCTGATTACATATGCAATGGTAAAAATGGTGACACAATGAAAACGAAAGCGCCGGACGATATTAAAGCCAAAGACGACATTGCGGAATGCGCGCGTCTTGTGATCAAGGAAATGCGAGCACGCGGCTATATTGTCCGTAGCGCCATCGTCGAGGTCTGGGATGTTAACAGCAAGCAAATCGGCGTTGAGGTCGTCATCGACATGCCCAAGGCTGCAAAGCCATGACAAATTCAGACATGCGTGGCGGCTTCCCCCAGGTGCCCCGCGCATTAGACCCGGGCGGCGTTGACCCAGATTCCGCCGCCCGGGCACCTAATCCTGACCCCGCCGTTATGTTCTCCTACGGCGGCAACCTTGGCGGCGTATCGCACCATCGTGAGCGCGAGCGCCGCCTTTCTTTTCCAGGCGTCGAGCCATCCACGCCTGCAGGCTTCACGCGCGCGATTATCGCGGCGGCGGCGGCTGAGTATTCAGTCACCGTCGATGATATTCTCGGCCCGAGACGCTTTGGGCGCTTTTTGAAAGCGCGACATGCGGCGATGCGAGCGGTCAAGTTGGCCCGTCCCGAGATGAGTTATCCGACGATGGGGCGGATTTTCAATCGTGACCACACCACGGTGATGAATGCGCTCGGCGCGCTCAAGAAAAAGGCCAGGTGATGAGACACCTAGAACGCGCGCTGCACACCGCCGTAGCAAAATACCTAGACGCGGCGTTGCCTGCTGCGGCCTATTGGTTTCCCGTTCCCAACGCCTCAATCCGCAACATCGCTCAAGCGGCGAATATGAAGCGTGCGGGCGAGCTCAAGCCCGGAGTGCCTGATATTTTTATCATCCACAGCGGCCGCGCAATCGGTGTGGAGCTGAAGGTTGGCAAGGCCAAGCCCACGACAAACCAAGTCACCGCGCACGCGAGCATCACGCTCGCAGGCGGCATTGTCGCGACGGTCAACAGCCTCGACGCTCTCTATTATTTTCTGTCACAAATTATTTCGCTAAAGGCCCGCCCATGACCGCCGCCGTACGCCGCTTGAATGGCGATTTATTTCGTGGCACCGCCGAATGAACCGGCTCGAAAGAATCCTCATGCGCCATCGCTACAAGCTCGCAATTAAAAATCGCCACAACCGCCAAGTGGCGTACATCAGGCGCTATCTCAAGGCGGTGTATGACCTTACGAGGAAGACAACACCATGACCTCCAAACCCGGTAGCATATGGAATCTCCATGGCACCTTAGACGCACTGATCAAGTTGCAAGGGAGCGGGCTTTCGCGGGGGCAGATGGCGCGCAAGCTCAGCGCTGAATTTCACACGGAAATTTCGCGCAGCGCCGTGTGTGGCAAGCTTCACCGGGAGGGTTTTCCTGCGCCAAAGATGCCCACGCGCGCTGTTGATCAGGTTAAGGTCAACGCCGCACCCGTTGTTAGCACCCATCTCCTGTCCGTTCGCCCGCCGCCGCCGCTGCAATCTTATGAGCCGCAGCCCATGGGAGACATAGCAACAGGCTGCAGGTGGCTGCACGGCGATGCGCGGGAGCGCAATTTTTGTGGCGCGGACAAGTGGGCTGGGGGATCCTGGTGCCCGTACCACCACGCAATCTGTCTAGCGCCAGATGGTAAGTCGAAGCCCAAGAAGCCCCAGATGTTCCATAAATTTATGCCTTGGAGGGCAGCGTGAAGAAAACCGTTGAAGCGTGGTGTGACGCCTACGCCAGATCACACGGCTCCACGCTTAATGAGGTTCGGTCACCCTCCCGCACGGCATCCTTGGTAAGGCTACGGCGGGCCATCGCCGCTTATCTGCGTTACGCGCTGAGCTGGACTTACACGCGCATAGGCAAGTTCCTCTGCCGCACGCACGCGACAATCTACATCAACCTGCACGGGAGGGCGGCATGACAGAGCGCCCATGGCTAAAGTGGTACCCAGCGGACTGGCGAGCAGAACCACGCCTCCGCATTGTAAGCCGCGCGGCACGTTCGCTATGGGTTGACATTATTGGCCTTATGCATGAGGCTGACCCATACGGGCACCTTGTCATTAGCGGAATGTCACCAACACACAAGCAACTTGCAGGCGTCCTTGGCGATTCTGAGAAGGATATAGCGCGCTTGCTTGCCGAGCTTCAAGGGGCTGGCGTGTTCGATTTGGGCGCTGACGGAACTATAGTTTCAAGGCGCATGGTGCGCGATAAAAAGAAGGCGGACATTGCAGCTAAAAACGGAAGGGGCGGCGGCAGTCCTTTGCTTAAGGGCTGGCTTAAGCCGCAGCTTAACCCAGAGGATAACCGGCAGCTTAACCCAGAGGATAACCGGCAGCTTAAGCCGCCGGATAACGGGGGTCTTAAGCCCCAGAGGCCAGAGGCCAGAGGTTTTGGCCCTTCAGGCCAAAAACCTATGGCCAGAGAACCAGAAACGCGCGTGCGCGCTCGCGTGGCTGAAGCCGCCGCTACGCCCGCGCTTTCAGAACCAGGATGGGAGGCAAATTCCACAAAATGGGCAGAGTTCCGCGAAAAACTTAACCCAAACCAATGGCTACACTGGTTCCACAACGCCAGGATAAACGGATCGGAAACAACGCTTTTAGTCCTTTCGCCATTCGCCGAAGAGGAGATAAACAAGCGATTTTCAGACCAGCTGGAACGACATTTTGGCGAGCCCGTGACCGTGAAATATGCGCCGGAAGAACCAGCAAAGAAGGCTAAACCATGACCCGTTTGGAAATGCAATTCTCAATTCGGATGGCCGCGGCATAATGCCAATTCGCGCTGAAAACAAACATCGATATCCACGCGATTGGAAGCAGATCGTCGAGACGGTCCGCGCTCGTTCGGGCAATCGCTGCGAGGGCTCGCCCGCTTACCCAGATTGCCGCGCGGAAAACCACCAGCCGCATCCAGTTACTGGCTCAAAGGTGGTTCTCACCACGGCGCATCTCAATCACACGCCTGAAGATTGCGAGATGAGCAATCTAAAGCATTGGTGCCAGCGCTGCCATATCACGTATGACGCGCCGATGAAGGCATCGGGCATCAGGCAACGCCGCAATGAACGGCTCGGACAGGCGGCGTTGATATGACCCGTATTGAGCGGATAGGTGAGGCCGTGAGATTGGTGAAAATTATTTTGAATTATCTTGATTGAATTATCTTGACGGATTGACCTTGTCGGGCTTCCAGCGGGAGATCCAGCGGGCGATCCAGATGCCTGTGGCAGGCGTCCTTGGTCATAGTGGGCATAGTGGTCATATTGGAGTTAATAACCACACCACACCATGCCATGGCGGAGCTTAGATAGTCACCGTCACCCGGATTTTATTTGTTTGTGGCAAAAATAGTGCTTGACGTAGTGCGCGGTGCGCATATAATAAGACACATAGACAGGCGATAACGTCTGCACCGCACCGCCCGGATGGCGGAAAACGGAGAAAAGACATGACAATAAGCCAAAATGCCAAAACCGGATCATTTGCGCTGGCGGCGGTCGAGCTGCCAGGCGTTGATATGTCCAAGCTGACCCAGATAGAGCGCGAATTGTTGAAGTATCTGCACAGCTCGCCTGGGTCACACGCAACGCTCGGAAACATGCGCAAAGCCCTCTATGATGACGATCAGCATGGATTTATCACCATGAAGGTGCTGATACGTCAACTGCGACAAAAAATAAAAGGCTCAGGATGGCGCATCCGGTCGCGTGAGGTGCTAGCCCCGGGGTACTGGGTCGTCAGGGTGTGGAGCTTAGGCAAGGCATCCCCTATCCAATCAAAACGGGTCATCATATCAACGCCTCTTGAATGGCATGGACGGGTCGTATTATGACCGACAAAACCGACGTGATAACGCCTGATTCTCCCGCGGAAATCAAAACCCAGCGCGAGTCCGTCCAAGCAGCGCTTGGCTTGCGAATCACAGCTGCACAGGATTTGTGCGCCGCATCACTGTACACAACCCGGCGCGCATACCAACAATGGGAGCGCGGCGAGCGGCGCATGCATCCAGCCTTTTGCGAGCTTTTACGAATCAAAGTTGCAAAGTTGCAAAAATAGGTCTTGACATAATGCGCAACGCGCAGCTCGCAGAGTTCAATGTTGGGCCGGGATAGGATTCAATTCCAGATTTGGAGCCAGAAATTTTTAGGGGCAACGATCTTGCCGGGATTCAATTCCAGATTTGGAGCCAGAAATTTTTAGGGGCCACGATTTCGTTGCGTCTGCTGCAAGCCAGCTTGGGCATTGCCCAAGCGGAAACGACATGAGGCGCTCGTGCGATCCAGGACGGGACCAAGAGCAAGATTCGGTGCGGGGCGTATGCGATTGTGGCCAAAATGTCCAGATTGTATTAGAGCATAGGTCATAGGTCATAGGACATAGGTCATAGTGGCCATATTGAGTTAATAATCACACCACACCACACCACACCATGCCGGATCTGGATTTTATTGTTTGTGGCAAAAATAGCGCTTGACTTAATGCGCAACGCGCATATAATAGGACGCATAGACAGGCGATAACGCCTGCCCCGCACCGCCCGGACGGCGGAAAATGGAGACTAAAATGACCCGTACCGTAGAAACCAGCGCTTACAACTACGCCGAATCGCGCAACGCACGTATTGATCCTGCTCTCGTCGAGACTACAGGACACGCGGTACTTACTAGACGTTTCCGGGAAAACAGCGAGGCTACAGGATACGCCGAAGAGTGGGCCGAACCAGCCGTCTTGCCGACTGGCGGAAAAGTTTCACGAATGTATTTGTTTGCCGCCGAAGAAATCGTGTCTGAAGACGGCGACCACCTGGACGCAGAAGATTACCCTTGGGATGATGCTCATGTCGTGCGTATCGAGATCCATGACTAACCACTGATGCTATCTATCGCCGATAGCGGTCTGATCAGGGCCCCATTCCCGCCGCAAGGCTTCAGGGCATGGGGCCCTTCCTTTTGTCTTCGCCGCGGCGATTGTGGCCGTCGACGGCCAGATTGTACTAGAGCATAGTGGTCATACGCTTAGTGACCACGAGATTGCACACTTGAGTCGTGGCAAGGCCGAGTCCTTCGCAGACAGATGGGCATTTGCCGGGGCAACGGGCCATGTGATTCCCAGTGTTTCATCTGCCCAATATATACCGCCGTCAGCGTCGGGTGCGTAAGGGGCATCGACTTTGTATTGTACAAGCGTGTTCGGCTCCAGCGTACAGATCCCCTGGGAATGAAGAGCTGGCGGCCAGAGTCTGCGTCAAGCTCAAAGGCGGCATGCTGGCCAAAGGTCGGCGATGAGCGGCGCAGATCGACCGCCACGTCAAAGATCCGGCCCGCAAGAACGCTGACGAGCTTGGCCTGGGCGTGCGGGGGAATCTGGAAATGCAGGCCGCGGATCGTGCCTGCATGGATCGAAAGCGACTGATTGTCCTGGCAGAAAGCAACCGCAAGCGACTTGGCAGTCCAGGTCTCGGCAAACCAGCCGCGGCTGTCCGGGAAGCGGCGCGGCGTGATAAGCTTGAGGTCGGGAATGTTCATGCGCGTTCTTTCAGCACCCGGGCGAGATAGGCGCCGTAGTCGGACTTGGCCAGGGCGCGGGAGCTGTTTATGATTAAGAGTGCGCTCATTTGACGCGGTGATGGCGTAGCCCGACCCTAAGCGTTTAATGCGTTCGTCGCCAACCGAGTGGTGTGGCGCTGGCGCTGGCGCTGGTGTTGCCAGACAAGGGTGCGCATTGAGCGCGCACCCTGTCGATCCCAAGTTCGACGGTGCGCCTGACGATGTGATCGTTGAAAGCGGCCGGATAGCTTTGCGTTTTCGGCCGTCGACGGGCAGATCGGTGACGAAGCTGTTGCGGTAGGTGAGCTTGCCGCTTGCATCGACGATCTCGATTTCCAGCCAATTCACGAGCAACGCATCGCGGCCGTCGCGCATTGGCCACGGTCCGGGCGAGTTGCGCGTGAGCCAGGTGTCGGCGTGCCCACCCATTTGGGCGCTAAAATGCTGGCTGTAAAGCCACAAGCGCCAAGAGGAATTGCAGATGAAGATGCGAAACGTTTGGTTGGCATCGTACAATTGC
>Ga0163151_10001592_pt1 | contig 37640 bp, 22 predicted proteins | sample OliLakLV19MP5IB2_FD_145596 | JGI IMG/M metagenome (GOLD analysis project Ga0163151, IMG submission 145596) | Freshwater microbial mat bacterial communities from Lake Vanda, McMurdo Dry Valleys, Antarctica - Oligotrophic Lake LV.19.MP5.IB-2 | ecosystem: Environmental > Aquatic > Freshwater >... | reverse complement strand
ATCCCAGTGGTTACGGTCCGCTGTCTGCGCTGGTAAAAGTATCGCTGCCTGTAAAAGGTAAATTCAAACTAAGGGTAGTTGGAAAAAATGGAATCCTATCGGATCTCAGTCATACATTTTCAGAATTTAAAAAAGTACATCGCCTGGATGTATTTGGTTTATATCCGGATTTTGAAACCACGGTCGAACTGACGTACATGAATAGTGAAGGCAAAGAGCGAATCACAAAAGAAATTAAAATAGGTACGGGACCGCTACCGTCCAAAATGCCCGTGATTGATATCGATGTTGCTAAACGCAGTAGTATGGAAGAAGGCATGACCTTGATTAGCTACCGGGGACTAGGCGCCCCATTTATACCTTTCATCATGGACTCTTTCGGGGACATCCGGTGGTATGTGAATTACACGTTACATCCGGACCTCAAACTGATTTCCTTCGAGTGTGGCCTGGAACAATTAAAAAATGGTAATTTATATTTTGGTAATGTAAGCACACATAAAATCTACGAGATAGATTTTCATGGTAACATCATCAATTCATGGGGCATGGAGGGTTATACATTCCATCACAATGTAATTGAGAAGCCCAATGGGAATCTGATCGTAACCGTTTCGAAGAATGATAGCAAGCATTTGAATGGAAAGCCCACGATCAACGATTACGTTATCGAAATTAATCGTAACACAGGCGCGATTGTAACCGAGTGGGATCTTAAGCGTTCGCTGGACGAAAACCGAACAGAATGGGCCAATGCTCTAGGTAATCCTACAGTAAACTGGATTCATAATAACGGCATCATCTATGATGAAACTGACAACAGTATCGTAATCACTGGTCGCGATCAGGGGATGATGAAACTGAGTGCCACAAATCAGGTAAAATGGATAATAAGTACGCATGGTGGATGGGGAACATCGCGAGATGGAGTAGACCTTAAAACGAAATTGCTACATCCGATCGATCAAAATAACACACTCATCACCGATGCTGATGTATTGAATGGAACTGTGAACCATCCGGATTTTGAATGGTCCTGGTATCCACATGCACCCATGGTAATGCCCAATGGTAACGCAATGGTCTTTGATAATGGTGATAAACGCAATTTCACAGGAGTCGAGAAATACAGTCGTGGCGTGGAGTATCAAATTAACCTGGAGAATATGACGGTAAAGCAGGTATGGCAGTATGGTAAAGAAAGAGGCATAAAAACGTATTCTCGAATTCAAGGGGATGTTGATTATTTTCCCGGAACAAATAATGTACTTATTACTCCCGGTTGGAATGTTGACAACGATGGAAAATTCGGTGGAAAAGTAATTGAGGTTAATTATCAAACCCGTGAAGTTATTTTCGAAGCCCGTATTACCCCTCCCTCCGGGCCACAAACCTTACACAGGTCCGAACGACTCAAATTTTATAAATAGTTATTCTGTTCATTCAGGTTACGCGATTCGTTTTACTTGAACAGATGGCTTTACATTCCTGTAACATCAATTCATAATTTCCATTCATCCCAAAATACTATTGATTTTTTTATAAAAAGAGTAACTTACTTTCAATCTTGAGGTGCCAGACCGCCTGGTGAGATAAAATAAATCTTTCTGGCAAAACAAACCTTATCAACCTTGAAAAGACTACTCCCATTTATTGTATCCATTGTTCTGGTGGCTTTAGTAGTCGCTTATATTTACTGGCCTGTTGAAAAAATTGATTACAACACACAAGTAAAACCGATCTTCAACAAAAAGTGCATCGCCTGTCACGGTGGTGTAAAACAAAAGGCGGGATTTAGTTTGCTCTTCAGAGAAGAGGCGCTGGGAAACACCGAGTCCGGCAAACCCGCCATTATTCCCGGAAAGCCGGATGAAAGTGAGCTGATAAGAAGGATCTCCCTTGATGATCCGGAAGAAAGAATGCCGTATAAACATGAGCCGCTTTCAAAAGAAGAAATAGAAATTCTAACACAATGGATAAAGCAAGGTGCAGAATGGGGTGAGCACTGGGCCTACATTCCTGTAAAGGAAGAAGGAATTCCTTCCATCAAAAGTGATTGGATAAAAAATGGAATCGATCCATTTATTCTTAAAAAACTGAATGGAGAAAAATTAACTCCTTCCGCGGAAGCTGACAAGCCAACCTTACTGAGGAGAGTAAGCCTCGACTTAACCGGCTTGCCTCCTGCTGAAAAAATCGCTCAGAAATTTCTTAATGACAATTCTGATAAAGCATACGAGAACCTGGTGGATGACTTACTCGCTTCACCTCGCTATGGAGAAAGATGGACCGCCTTGTGGATGGATGTTGCGCGCTATGCCGACACGCGAGGTTATGAAGCCGACCGGGGTCGCACGATATGGAAATACCGCGATTGGCTGATCCGTGCGTTCAATGAGGACAAGCCGTACGATCAATTTTTAATTGAACAGATGGCCGGAGATCTGTTGCCTGATCCAGACGATGAAAAATATATCGCCACCGCCTTTCATCGCAACACGATGACCAACGATGAAGGTGGCACTGAAAACGAAGAATTCAGAACAGCGGCCGTTCTGGATAGAGTAAACACTACCTGGAGTGCCCTGATGGGTACAAGTTTTAATTGTGTGCAGTGCCATAGTCATCCTTACGATCCTTTCAAACATGAAGAGTACTATAACTTCATGGCCTTCTTCAACAACACCCGCGATGAAGATTCAGAATCAGAATATCCCTTGCTTCGTCAATATAAAGGTGCAGACAGTGTCAAATTATTGCAATTGAAAGGCTGGCTTGCTGCCAATGTTACCTACGAAAAGAGTAATGAATATTACACCTTTCTAAAAACATGGCAACCAACGATTAACTCCCTGCAGTGCGATGAATTTATAAATGGGGCGTTGATCAGCAGTTGGTTTGCCGGACTTCGTAACCACGGCTCCTGTCGTTTGCCGAACGTAGTCATGGAAAATAAAAACCAGCTCATGTTTCGTTACACCAGCGACCACGAAGGTGGGAAGTGGTCCATTTATGTAGATAGCCTTGGCGGACCAATATTGAAAACCGTTTCGCTAACAAAAACCAAAGGCTGGAAAAATTCCTCCGTTGAAATCCCTGTCGTTGCGGGCAGGCATAATCTTTATTTCAAATATGATAATCCAACGTTGAAGTCACTGGACCAGACCGGGGTCATGTTTGAATGGTTTCAGCTTGGTGAAACCTTTCCCGGGGAGGGAAAGCCTGGCTTTGCGGAAGCACAAAAGAATTTTTCAGAATTGATGGATGCAAAAGTTGAAACCACCCCCATCATGTTTGAGAATAACCATGAAATGCTTCGTTCAACAAATGTCTTTGAAAGAGGCAACTGGCTGGTAAAGGGCAACGAAGTAAATCCGAAAGTGCCTGAGGTGTTGAACCCCATGGCTGCTAATGCGCCAAAGAACAGATTAGGACTTGCCTACTGGATGGTTGACAAAAAAAATCCATTGGTATCAAGAACACTGGTGAATCGCCTATGGGAACAACTATTTGGTCAGGGGTTAGCCGAAACACTGGAAGATCTTGGAACACAAGGAATCCCTCCCACCCATAAGGAGTTGATGGATCATTTGTCATGGCAGTTCATGAATGATTTTAACTGGAGTGTGAAAAAATTACTGAAAGAAATGGTGATGTCTGCCACCTACCGTCAGGAATCAAAGACCAACGATGACCTTCAACGAATCGATCCACTGAATAAATTTTATGCACGAGGACCACGCCTTAGATTATCGGCAGAGCAATTACGAGATCAGTCATTAGCCATAAGTAATTTGTTGAGCGAAAAGATGTATGGTGAAAGTGTAATGCCTTTTCAACCGGAAGGAATCTGGCGCTCGCCTTATAACGGTGCCAAATGGACGATGAGCAGCGGTGAAGATCAAAACCGAAGAGCACTATATACCTACTGGAAAAGAACAGCACCCTATCCTACCATGATCACCTATGACGGTGGGGCCAGAGAGGTTTGTGTCACCAGAAGAATACGAACCAACACGCCCTTACAAGCACTAACTACATTGAATGACTCAGCCTATTTTGTGATGGCCAGAAACTTTGCATTCAAAATGGAGACATTGGACGCGAAGGATGTTAAGAAACAAATCAGCAAAGGATATGAGTCGATGTTCTTTAAACCGATATCAGAAAACAGATTACGTGCATTGACAGAGTTATATACAGTATCGATCAGCAAGTTTAAAAAAGATGAAAAGGCTACGTTGGACATCATCGGCACGAAAGACGCGCAAGCCAAACCAGAAACAGCGGCCCTTGTGATGGTGGCCAGTGCTATGCTGAACCTGGATGAATGGGTGAACAAAAATTAAATGAGGCTTTATTTATGACTCAAAAAGATATTCATAATCAACGAATACAGAAAGAAGCCGAACACAAGGCGCTTCATCATTACACACGCAGGCATTTTTTAAAAGAAAGCGCGATGGGCTTAGGTGCGTTGGCATTGGGTTCATTGTTTGGTTGCGACAGCAAGTCGCCCGGAGTGGCAAATACTTTCTTCGATGCCACAAATCCTCTTGCACCAAAGCCTCCGATGTTCCCTGGCAAAGCAAAGTCGGTGATTTATATTCACATGGCGGGTGCGCCTTCGCAGCTGGAATTATTTAGCTACAAGCCAGAACTTTCCAAACTCGATGGACAGGATTGTCCGCCATCACTGCTTGAAGGAAAAAAGTTTGCGTTTATCAGAGGTGTTCCTAAAATGCTGGGCCCTCAGGCCAACTTTCATCAGCACGGCAAAAGTGGGTTGTGGTTGTCTGAAAATCTTCCACACCTATCCACCGTGGTAGATGAAATGGCCATACTTAATGCGGTCACCACCGATCAATTCAATCATGCGCCCGCACAATTATTAATGCATACCGGCACAGCCAGGTTAGGAAGACCAAGTCTTGGCTCATGGGTTACCTATGGCTTGGGTTCAGAAAACAAAAACCTTCCGGGATTTGTGGTGCTTACATCGGGAGGCAATAACCCCGATGCCGGCAAGAGTGTGTGGGGAAGTGGATTTCTTCCAAGCGTGTATCAGGGCGTGCAGTGCCGAAGTGAAGGCGATCCGGTTCTGTTTATCAAAGACCCAACTGGGATGGATCGGGATTTACGAAGGGCATCCATTGATGCCATCAATAAAATAAACAGGGAGCAATACGAAGAGTACAAAGATCCGGAAACGCTCTCACGTATTGCCCAGTATGAGATGGCGTATAAAATGCAGATCTCCGTTCCTGAAATAATGAACATCAACGATGAACCAGCATACATTCATGAGATGTATGGTACAAAACCGGGCGAAGCCAACTTCGCAAATAATGTTCTGCTGGCAAGAAAATTAGTTGAGAAAGGTGTTCGCTTTATTCAGTTATTTGATTGGGGTTGGGATGCTCACGGTGACTCGGCCGGTAATGCGGTAGATATCGGCTTGATTAATAAATGTCGCAAAGTAGATAAGCCCATTACTGCTTTGATCCTTGATTTAAAACAACGCGGCTTGCTGGATGAAACATTGGTGATCTGGGGTTCAGAGTTTGGAAGAACACCCATGCAGGAAAATCGTGAAGGAAAGAAAATGCCGTTCAAAGGAAGAGATCATCATGCCGAAGCCTTCAGCATCTGGATGGCCGGTGGCGGAATCAAAGGTGGCACCTCATATGGGGAAACGGATGAAATCGGTTACAGTGCCGTCAATGGAAAAGTAGACGCGTTCGATATTCAGGCAACGATCTTAAATCAATTGGGCTTCGATCATGAGAAATTCACCTATGAATCGCAAGGTCGTCCTTTCAGGCTGACGGATGTAGGTGGAAAAGTAATCCATGAAATTATTTCGTAATGAATTTCAATCGAAGACAATTTATAACCACCTCTGCTGCCGCGAGCACCGGGCTTTTGCTTTCATCGTTAACCCTATTTTCAAAACCAATCATGTCAGAACCACAATCAGGATATTCATTATTGATCTTTGCCACCAACTGGGGCTTCTCCGGTTCGTGGGATGAGTTTGCAGCAAAAATAAAACATGCCGGGTATGATGGTATGGAAGTATGGTGGCCCGGTGATGAAAAAGATCGCAATGAATTATTCGAAGCATTAATCAGGCACAAACTGCAATGCGGATTTCTAGTGGGCAGCGGTGAAAAAGATTTTCAAAAACACCTCGCTCAGTTTCAACAGAACGTATCAGCAGCCGCAAAAGCAAAACCCGTTTATATTAATTGTCACTCTGGCAAAGATTTCTTTTCTTTTGATCAGAGTAAACAGTTTATGGATCTCACTGAAAAGGTGGGTAAGGAAACAGGTGTTCCTATCTATCATGAAAGTCATCGTGGGAGAATCTTATTTGCTGCCAACATCACACGGCAGTTTATTGAAAAAGTTCCCGGCCTGCGGCTAACGCTTGACATCTCACACTGGTGCAATGTGCATGAATCCTATTTGAGTGATCAGGAAGAAACGATCGCTATGGCGCTGAGTCGAACCGATCACATTCACGCTCGCATCGGTCATCCGGAGGGACCACAAGTAAATGATCCGCGCGCGCCTGAATGGAGTGACGCGGTGAAAGCTCATTTTAATTGGTGGGATAAAGTGGTTGACGTAAAAAAGAAAGAAGGAAAACGAATGACCTTTTTAACGGAGTTTGGCCCTGCTGATTACATGCCTACGTTGCCTTACACCCGGCAGGCCGTTGCCAGCCAGTGGGACATTAATGTGTACATGATGGAAGTCTTGCGAAAAAGATACGCGTAGCGAATATGTTTGATTTAATCGGTCGCATTCATCCTTTATTAGTTCACTTGCCCATCGGCATTTTGCTGCTAGCGATTCTATTTGAATGGCTTCCCGCAAAAAAAAAATACAGATATCTTAAAAGATCCACTCAGACTATTTTATTGATTGGCTCCGGAACTGCCATTCTTTCGTGCTTTACAGGCTACCTGCTTTCGCAAAGTGGAAACTACGAATCGGATCTGGTAGGATGGCATCAATGGATGGGAATCGCGTTAACTGTTTATTCACTGGGCTACGCCTGGATGCGAAGTGAAAAGGGGTTCAAGCCATTCTATAAATCATTTTCTGTTGTGCTGGCGATTTTGCTATCGATCACAGGACATTTGGGCTCATCGCTTACGCGTGGTGAAGATTACCTCACTGCAGGATTACCTTCCAACTCGAGCATGGATATCTCAAAAGTGAATTTGTCGGAAGCCTTATTCTATGATGACCTGGTCAAACCTATTTTAGAAGACAAGTGCTACGCCTGTCATGGACCTTACAAACAAAAGGGGAAACTACGTTTAGACGATCCTCAGCATATTTTAAAGGGAGGTAAAGATGGAGTCGTAATTGTTGCCGGCAAAACAGATGAGAGTGAAATGATTGATCGCATGCTCTTGCCACTGGATGATGAGGATCATATGCCTCCGAAACAGAAAAAACAACTGAGCGAAAAGGAAATTGAAGTTCTGAAATTATGGATTGCCTCTGGTGCCGATTTTAAAAAGTCGGTTGTTGAAAGCAATCAGCTTGCATCGCTGAAAAAAGTCTTGTCATCAGAAAGTGTAAAAGCGGTTTCTGATGTGCCTGAAAATGATGTTACTACTGCCGATTCAAAAGTAATGGATGAATTGATAAAGCTAGGTGTCGTTTTAGTGCCAGTCGCCAATGCAAGCAATTATCTGTCAGCAAATCTTATTAATGTTTCGTCATTGGATAGTGCCGTTGATCTGTTATCAAAACTTAATGAGCAACTGGTTTGGCTAAAAGGTGGCGGACAACCACTGACCGACAGCCATCTTGCAAAATTGAGTGTATTACAGAAAATAACACGATTAAATCTTGATGGAACAGAAATTACCGATTCGGGACTGAGCAGGCTAAAATCGCTGAACGCGCTAATTTACCTGAATATGAACAACACAAAAGTTACTTCAACCGGAATCAGAAATCTCACATCATTAAAACAATTGCAAGCAGTATTTCTCTATGGAACAAATATTAAAGCAGAAGAGATTGAAAGCACAAGAAAGCTGTTACCCAATACCATTTTTGAAATGGGTAACTACGTTGTTCCTTTGCTAGCATTTGATACCACTGAGGCAAAAGCTCCCGTCAATAAATAGTGCATTACCGCTTTGAAGTTAGAATTGGCCTTATCTTCTCAAAGGTCAATGTGCCCCTACTGTTAGTTAAACCAGTAAAATTTTAATTCAGCAATTTAGCTGTTCTGAGTTAAGAAATGTTGAGAAAAAAATCGGAAAGATTTATTGGGTTTAATCTAGTCCAAAGTTTTTCAATTATCTTTGATTATGTATCCGTTAGATTCCATAGCAAATAAGATCGCGCAATATCAACGTGAAGGGAAGAAGATGTTCACCAGCTCGTCTTTTCAGTCGCATAGCCTCGTTCTATTACATTTAATCAGTCGTATAGATAATACAATTCCTGTATATTTTATTAACACCGGTTATCATTTTCCCGAAACCTTAGCTTTCAGAGATCGTATTGCCAAAGAGTTTGGACTGAATGTAATTGATATAAAATCGGATGTTCCAAAGTTTATGCAGCGTGATGGTGAAGGAAAGCTCTTGTTTACTTCTGACCCCGATCATTGTTGCTATCTCAATAAGACGATGCCCATGGATGGTATCTTACGATCACATCACGTATGGATCAATGGTGTTAGGGCCGATCAAAGTTCTGTTCGGGCTTCGATGAAAGAAGAACAACCTGCCCTTTACGGAACGTTACGCTATCATCCAATGCTTCACTGGACATCCAAAATGATATGGCAGTATAGTAAAGAATTTAAACTCCCCGCACATCCGCTTGAGGAAAAAGGATTTTTAAGTATCGGCTGTGAACCTTGCACACGCAGGCATGATCCTCACATGCAAGAACGTGAAGCGCGCTGGTTTGGATTAAAAAAGGTAGAGTGTGGATTGCACACAGAATTGGTGGTGAAATAAGTTTATGGTAAAATATATCTTAATTAAATGAAAATACTCATTACGGGCGGTGCCGGTTACATAGGCACACCATTGGTTGATTTACTATGTGCGAACCCGTTGATTGAAAAAATAATCGTCTATGACAATCTGAGTCGATCTAACTACAATTTATTCATTGGAGCTAAAAAAGAAGGGTATCAAAAAATAGTGTTTATAAAAGGAGAGTTGCTGGATAGTCGTAGGCTCAAACAGTCGCTGAAAGGTATTGATATTGTCTATCATCTCGCTGCCCGGGTAACTACGCCTTTGGCAAATTCTGACGCACACCTCTTCGATCAAATTAACCATTGGGGTACTGCAGAGCTAGTGTATCTTCTGGAAGAAACAGCTGTCAAAAAACTAATCTATACGAGTAGTGGAGGTGTTTATGGTTCGTCTTCTGAACCCATTGATGAACTAGTTCAACCAGATCCGAAGTCATTCTATGGTATATCCAAATTACGCGCGGAAGAACACGTGCGAAGGCTTTCTGACAGAATGCAGGTGTATATCTTACGTTGCGGAAACGTATATGGGTATAACAGGAGCATGCGTTTTGATGCCGTCATTAATAAATTCATGTTCGAAGCCAACTTCGAAAAGCGCATCACCATTCATGGCGATGGTGAACAATCTCGTTCTTTCATTCATGTCGATACGATTTCAAAAGCGTTAGCCAATATTCCTGAAAGCGATCTGGCTGGAGGCACCTATAATCTGGTGGACAAAATCTATTCCGTCATGGATATCGTTGATGCATTCAAGCAAATCATTCCTGAGTTAGAGTTTATATTGATCAATCAATATGTGAAGTTAAGCAACTTGAATATAAAGCGAAACGATGACATCAATCGCACGTTAGGTGTTTTATATGAAACTTCACTGAAGAGCGAACTATCAGAATCGTTAAAAAGATTACGATTTTAAAATAATTCACTTCCAATTACCTAGAAGCCAAATCGCAGTCTAGTTCACAACCGGTTGCTTCTTCACCATCACCACTTCAATATCTTTCTCTTTTGCCATCGTGTTGATGCGGTCTGCATTCTTGTCTATCGTGGTCTGCAATTTCGACAACTCTTCATCTACCATTTTGGTTAGCATCTGACGTACCTCTTCTCCTTGTTTGGTGGGCGCAAAATCTCCTTGTGCCTGTTCCACCATCAGGTGAGCTAATCGGTTGTTCATCTTGATACCATAGTTAAGGGGGTCTTGAACACTGCGGTTATTCGTTTGATGAATGTTGCTTTCATGTGCCGTCAATTCTTCTTCAAATTTTTTCACCGCATCCGCCAATTCCTTGTATTGCGCATCGCTTCCGATTTTTGTTTTCAGGAAAGCCAGGTCATCTTTTATTTTACGGATATCAATTACGCCTTGATTGGCTTCGCTCACTTTGTCGCGCACCTTTACCAGGAATTCAAACTGTGATTGCAACTCTTCCTGAGTCGTGTTGACTCTTGGGTCTTTCAGAATTTCAAATTCCTGTTCTGTTGTATTTCCATTTATCGTTAGGCGAACTCTGTATTTTCCGGGCACAGCCTTCGGGCCATTGTTTGCTGATCCATAATACACCATGCCGGGGAATGTTTTATAACCGGGATAACGCATGTCCCACACAAAACGATTGCCTCCTGTCTTCACGCTAAGTTGACCAGGGCCAGTAGCTTTGTTACTGTACGATTTGATAACAGTTCCTCCAGTTTCCAGGATTTCCATCTTCACATCCGATTTCTCATCGACTGATTTTACAAAGTAGTGAATCATTACGCCACCGGGATGATTCTCACCTTCTAGTTTTCTATTCACGCCTCGCCATCCGCCTCCACCGGGCATGCGGTAGCTGGGCATTGGCTTGAATAACACCACTTCCTTTGAAGCGATTTCCTTGCTGAGTTGATGCAATGGTGTGAGATCATCTATCATCCAGAAACTTCTTCCGTGCGTTGCCGCAATCAGGTTATCATTCTTTATGGCAAGATCAGCAATCGGTACGGGTGGCAAGTTCAGTTGTAACTTCGCCCAGGTGGATCCATCATCAAATGAAATCCACATTCCTTTTTCCGTTCCCGCATATAACAAACCTTGTCGCTTCGGATCAGCACGCACAACGCGCACAAACTCTTCGTTCGGAATTCCTTTGGTAATTAATGTCCAGGTTTTTCCATAGTCAGTGGTTTTATAAACATAAGGTGTGTAATCACCAAACTTATAAGACGTGGCGACCGCATAGGCTCCGCCCTTCACAAATGGATTTATATCGATGCTGTTCCACATGTTATACTTGGGGGAAATAGAAGGCGTTACATTTTTCCAGTTCTTGCCGCCATCGGTAGTGACCTGAAGAAGTCCATCATCCGAGCCCGTCCAGATTTCATCCTTGGTATAGGGTGATTCGGCAATCACAAAAATATTTGCATAATATTCCGCACCCGTATTGTCCTGGTGATCGGTCCTCCTGAAGATTTTATCGTCTCGGGTTCACCACGCGTTAAATCCGGACTGATCACTTCCCAGCTTTGTCCGCCATTGATGGTTGCATGCAAATGGTTTGAGCCTGCATAAAGTTTTTTAGGATCGTGATGACTAAACACTAACGGGTAATTCCAGTTGAAACGGTACTTCATCACCTCCACGCCCGAACCTGCCGGAAGATCGGGCCACACATTGGTGCTGCGCTCCTGACCGTTGTCGAGATTTTGCATGCTCATGTATCCTTTATAATCACTTCCGTAAATGATGTTGGGGTTGGTTGGATCAGGCGCAAGGTGAGCACTTTCACCAATAGACAACGCAGTCCAATTTTTTTCTGTAATACTGTTTCCGGTTGTGCGATGAGGGATACGCACGCTGCTATTGTCCTGTTGTGCGCCAAGAATATTATAAGGAAATGAGTTGTCCGTAGTAACCCGATAAAACTGCGCGGTTGGTTGGTTATGATACGTAGTCCAGTTCTCGCCTCCATCATTCGATACCTGGGCTCCACCATCGTCCGCCATGATCATGCGTTGGTTATTATCAGGGTCAATCCATAAATCATGATGATCACCGTGAGGAGCGTCTTTCAATTCAAAAGTTTTACCTCCATCTTTCGAGACTCCATAGCTTACGTTGAGCACAAATACTTTGTCTTCATTTTGTGTGTCGGCATAAATGCGGCAGTAGTACCAGGCGCGTTGCAATAATGCACGATCCTGATTTAGTCTCGCCCATGTCTTTCCTGCATCATCTGATCGATACACACCAGGTGCTTCCGTATTTTCAATGATTGCCCACACGCGGCTTGTGTTCACGGGTGATACGGTTACTCCAATGATTCCATTCATTCCTTTTGGCATGCCGGGTTTATCAGAAAGATTTTCCCAGGTGTCACCGCCATCGGTACTTTTCCAGAGTTTTGAATCCGGGCCACCGCTATCCATGCGATAACCGTTGCGCTTCATGTTCCAGGTAGCAGCATATATAATCCGAGGATTGCTTGGGTCGAATGTTAAGTCTCCTGCCCCGGCCGTTTCGTTGATGTATAAAATTTTCTTCCAGGTTTGTCCACCATCGGTGCTGCGAAACACTCCCCGCATTTCGTTTGGCTTCCATAAATTTCCAATGGCAGCTACATATACTACATCAGGATTTTTGGGATGAATGCGAATTCGTGAAATGTGCTTTGAGTCGCGCAAGCCAATATGTTTCCAGCTCTTGCCTGCATCCGTAGATTTCCATACACCCCAACCGGAAGCTACATTGTTGCGCAGGGTTTGCTCACCTTCACCGGCATAGATCACGTTGGGATCACTCTCTGCAACAGCAACTGCACCAACCGTGCCTCCAAAATAATTATCAGTCATGGGTTCATACGTCTGACCCGCGTCTGCAGTTTTCCACACACCTCCGCCTACCGTGCCGAAGTAATAAAGATTGGGATTACCGCGCACACCCGTTGCTGTGCCTGATCTGCCTCCCCGAAAGGGACCCACTTCGCGCCAGCGCATGCCTGAATAAAGTGTTTGATCAAATGAAACGGCATTATTGGGTATGGTTGGTGTATTTTTCTTTTGTGCATTGCTGGTAAAAACCAATAGACCAAGCACCAGAAGGAGTACTGAATTTCTCATAATGAATTAGATGTATACTACAGAATTACAAAAAACCTCCGTCTTTGGCTATGCATTTTTATGCAGGCGGCTCATTTCGATAAAGTTACCGTCAATTTAGTTTTTGGCTGAGAATAATTATATGCGTAAATTTTGGATAAGCCGCATTGATCGTTGAGTCGGTAGCCATCCCTCTTTTAATGTTTAATTGAACACAGCAACAAGGTAAGCCTGATATTCTTTTGATGAATTTTGTTTTTGGATAAAAAAGTGATTTTAAAAATTTACTCCTATTGAAATTCCTAACAAAACATATTTTAGCAACCTTATTATGTTGTGCTTTTGCAAGCTCTGGCAAATCACAGCAAAAAGAAATTTCCAATATTTTTCAAGACACTCAACCCCTTTCTTTGCAATTGAGTTTCTCCATGAGAGAGATTAAAAAAAACCTGAACGATACCGTCTACTACCCTTCCTTTCTCAATTATAAAAACGATCAGGGTGTATGGGATTCCCTTTATGTTGGCATTCGTGCCCGAGGAAATTTCAGAAGAAAAAATTGCTACTTTCCTCCCTTGCGATTAAAAATGAAAAAGAGCCACGTTGCAGGAACTCTCTTTGAAGGAAATAAAAGTTTCAAACTCGTGCTGCCATGTCTAAATATAAAATCCGCCAACAATCTGATATTGAGAGAATATCTGTGTTACAAGCTACTTGAGCCAGTAACACCCTATTTTTTTCATACCCGTCTGGCCAACATCACACTCACTGATCAAAGTGGTAAGCAGGCAAAATCACATTCGATCATTGGTTTTCTTATCGAAGATGATGATCTGATTGCCCACCGATTTAATGGACAGGTGTTAGATCAAATCATTCTTCCAAGACAGTTGAATGACACCACAGCCATTGTTCATTACTTCTTTGAATACATGATCGCCAACACCGATTGGTCTACCACATCGCAACATAATACTAAGGTCATTCAATTGCCACCCAACAAGAAAGTGCCTCTCTCCTATGATTTTGATATGGCTGGATTAGTCAACGCCCCTTATGCTACCATTAATGAATCTCTGAATATAAAAAGTGTTAAAGAGAGATTATACCGCGGATATTGCCGTGATGAATCCGTTACAGAATACGTGAGAGAAAAATATATTCAGCTAGAGTCCGAAATCATGAATGTATTAAGTGATCATCAATCGTATTTTAGTGAAGGTGAATATATAGGCATGAAAAAATATATTGAAGAGTTTTTTACTATCCTTAGGGATGATAAAAAATTCAAAGATGCCATTCTGCTTACGTGCAGAATGAATTAACTATAACAAGAAAAAGGCATCGTTTCCGATGCCTCTCTATACTTTCAAAAAACAGTTTGTTAATTATTGAGGATCACTTCCTTGGTATCCAAAATCACTGCCGGCATATTCTTTTCTTTAAACATGCGGTTATAATTATTGATATCCTTCTGAATTAATTCATTCATCTGTTGCTTGTATTTTGTCCAATCGGCCTCTACATCACGGGCACGGTCTTGCGCGCCTTTTGTTAAACGTGGATCATGCGTGTCGGTAACTCCGCGAAGTTGTAGAAATTCTGAATTCAATTTATTCGGGAAGTTGATCACATCCTGGAAGTTAGTGGAACGCGGTTCGATCAGATTGCTCTCCCACTGGTCTATCTTTTTAATAAGGTCTTTACCCGTGTTGATCAATTCTTTTGAATCAGGCTGCTCTTTCAATGATTCATTCAGTGTTTCAATCTGCTTCTTCACCTGGCGCAGTTTGTTCACCGACTTATGTAACTCATCAAAACCATCACCCGCCTTCTTCAAAAATTCCTGTTGGGCAGCCCATTCAGCAACCGAGGCAGTCACTTTTGGATCAGAAATTATTTCAAGATCTGTTTCCGAAGTTTGCCCATTGGCCGTAATGCGCGCCTTATACTTTCCTGGCGCCACGCGATAGCCGCTGTGATCCCCCATTACAAATACACCCGATACACCTACCAAACCCTCTGTGCGGAAATCCCATGCAAAGCGATTGACACCAGCTTCTGCAGGAATAGTTTCCTTAGGTGCTGGTCCACCGGGCCAAGGTTTGAAATTTTCATCTTTCTTATTGGTGTAGGAGCGAATCACTTTGCCACTGCCATCTAAGATATCAAGCTTCATGGTAGCCGTGTCCGCTTTTTCTTTCAAATAATAATCGAGCAACACACCATTCATGGGATTGCGGCCCAAGCCAGGAATGTCACCAAAGTAGGCAGGTATCGTTACTGAGGATAACCGATAGGTTGGTTTAGGAGTATAAATTTTTACCGATGCATCAAAGCTTCCTTTCGATTGTTGTATCGCACCCAGGTCATCCAGAATCCAGAACGCGCGACCGGCAGTAGCTGCAACCAGATCATTGTCTTTAATGATCAGATCGGTAACCGGTACGATCGGCAAATTCAATTGCATTCTGCTGATTGTGGCTCCTCCATTAAATGAAATGTAGAAACCTCTTTCCGCTCCTATGTATAAAAGATCTTTTACTTTTTTGTCTTCACGGATTACCTTGATGAAATCATCGGCTTCAATTCCGTTTCCAATCTTCGTCCAGGTTTTTCCATAGTCAACAGACTTATACGTGTAGTTCGAAAAATCATTGAACTTGTAACGTGACATGGAAATGTACACGGTAGCTTTTTCATGTTGAGAAACTTCTATCGAGTGAACCATTCCCTCCGGCATTCCTGCTGGCGTTACGTTTTGCCAGTTCTTGCCTCCGTCTTTGGTGAGGTGAACAAGACCACAATCACTGCCTGTATAAATTACACCTGCTTCGTGGGGTGATTCAATCACATAATAAATCGTGTTATAGTTTTCTCCTCCTGCACCTTCGTTAGTGATCGGTCCTCCACTGGTATTTTGTTTTGTAGTGTCGTTGCGTGTAAGGTCAGGACTTACCACATCCCAGCTAAAGCCACCATTGGTAGTCTTGAACAACACGTTACCTGCATGATACATTACTTTAGCATCGTGAGGAGAATTGATCAACGGTGCATTCCAGTTGAAGCGGTATTTCATCTCTCTTGGTTTGAACCCAAGATTCGTGGCCGGATATTCCTGAATATCTTTTGCCTCTCCGGTGCGGGTATCCTTTACATCGATGATTCCCTGGTAACATCCGCCATACAATAATTCAGGATTGCTTGGATCATTGAATGCAACCCAGGCACTTTCGCAACCCGGGCCATCAAACCAGTCTTTATCCGTAATACCATAACTTCCATTTCTACTTGGTATGGCTACCGATGAATTATCCTGCTGACCACCATACACCCAATATGGAAAACGGTTGTCAACATTCACACGATAAAATTGAGCAGTAGCCTGGTTGTTCAGTGGCGACCATGATCGGCCTGTATTATTAGTGATCTCACCACCACCATCATCCGCCAAAGCAAGATTTGAATTATTTTTTGGATTGATCCATAAGTCGTGCGTGTCACCATGACCTACGCGAATCGCGGTGAAGGTCTTTCCTCCATCAATCGAGCGGGTCATAGGTGCATTCAATACATACACCACATCTGCATTTACAGGATCAGCAAATACCTCCATATAATACCATGAGCGTGCCGTGATCAAATGATCGCTGGTCAAGTGATTCCATTTCTTTCCTCCATCGTCTGAGCGATATAAACCTGCTTTTGTTTTTTCTGCTTCAATGATCGCGTAGACACGGTTTGGGTTAGCCCGTGAAACACTCACGCCAATCTTTCCCATTTCCTTTGGAAGTCCGTCAACAATTTTATTCCAGGTTTCACCCGAGTCCGTTGATTTCCAAATCGAACAGCCGGGACCACCGCTCTCCACTTTCCATGGATAGCGTCTGTGCTGCCAGGTGGCTGCATATAAAATGCGTGGATTAGTAACATCCATACTCAATGAAGACACCCCTGTGTTCTCATCTACATATAATGTCTTCTTCCACGTAGCACCACCATCGGTTGATTTATAAACACCGCGATCCGCACTGGGGCCATGCAGTGCACCCTGTGCTGCAACATAAACAACATCTGAATTATTTGGGTTAATGGCGATATCAGAAATATGTCTTGTTTTTTCGAGACCGATGTTCTTCCATGTTTTTCCCGCATCGGTTGATTTATAAATTCCATCTCCGTAGGAAGTCATTACACCGCGCACGGCATGCTCTCCGCTTCCCACATAAATGACATTAGGATCAGCATCACTCACGGCAATCTCACCGATAGAGCCTACTTTAAAAAAACCATCGGAGATGTTTTTCCAGGTGATACCACCATCATCGGTTTTACCAATACCGCCACCGGTGTAACCCACATAATAAACACTCGCGTTTGTTGGGTCGCCTGCAATGGCGTTGGCACGACCTCCACGGAAGGGGCCAATGTTACGCCACTTAACACCTTTGTAAAGGGAAGCATCAAAAGTAGACTTCGGTGCTGGTTCAGTCTTGGTTTTTGATTTTTGTGCACTGACTTGCGTAGCCGCCATGACGGACGCAGCCAGAAGAAAATAGAATAGTTTGTTCATAGGGAAAGGTTAAGTTTCTGTAGCCTATTTACTCAAAACTTGTAAAAGAAACTATGATAATTATGCCGGAGGCGTCTATCGTGTTTTTAAGTCCTTCATCGCTTTAGTAAAAGCGGTTTTGATGGAGTGGCCATTCTTGTGATGCTGGTTTTTTACAACCCATTTTCCGTTTATAATGGTGCCCGCTACCCGGCTGGAATCAGATGTGTACAATAGTGTGGCCAATCGGTTTTTTTCAGAAGTTTCTGCCAGCAAATGAGATTGAGAATTGAAAATGATAGCATCAAATGGTTTGCCCAACTCGAAATGATGATCCTGCCGGATGCCCATTGCTCTTCTGCCCGATGTCACCTCTTCATTAACCATATACGAAGCCGCATCACCTTCAAACGTATTGCGCTGATTAGTCACCAGACGTTGCCGATAATCAATCATGCGAAACTCCTCCAATGGATTTAGACCAATATGACTGTCGGTACCAATGCACCATTTGCCGCCCAACTTTACATATTCTTTCATTCGAAAAATTCCATCTCCTAAATTCCCTTCGGTGGACGGGCATAGCACTACGTTGGCCCCTGATTTTGCGAGTAGTTTAAGTTCGTTGTCATCTAAATGAGTAGAGTGAACTAAATGAAATCGCTCACCCACCGGCAAATTATCAAAGAGCCATTGCATGGGGCGCTTGCCAGCAAACGCCAGGCAATCTGTAACCTCCCTCTTTTGTTCCGATACGTGAAGATGAAACGGTAATTCCTTCGGGCCGTGTTGATAGGTTGTCTTTACATCTTCCAGATCAACGGCACGCAATGAGTGCACGCTAAAACCTAACGAAGCGTTGTCACTATTTTTAACGGCTGATTTCGAAGCTTCTAAAAGTTTGAAATACTCGTCAACCGTTTTAGAAATAAATCTTCTTTGCCGTTGTTGCGGATCAACACCAAAGCCACCCTTCTGATAGAAGACGGGGATCAAAGTAATTTTTATTCCTGCTGTTTGTGCTGCAGCCACCATCCGCTCGCCCATTTCACTGAGATTGCTATAGGGCCTTCCATCTTTGTCGTGATGGAGGTAATGAAACTCGGCAACATGTGTATAACCAACACGAACCATCTCGGCATATAACATCGCAGCAATAGCTTGCGCCTGATCCGGATCTACTGAAAGCGCACATTGATACATTGCTTCGCGCCATGTCCAGAAATCGTCAGCGGTTCCAGCTGGATGATTTTCAGCCAGGCCTGCCATGGCATATTGGAAGGCATGTGAGTGCGCATTTTGAAAACCTGGCAATGCAAAACCTTGAACGACTTCAATAGCAGTACCGTCTGCCGGGGCTGAGTTGTTTAGGTATTTAATGATGCCATTTTCATCTACCCCTAAATAGGCGGAAGAAAGCCAACCCTCTTTTTGAAGGAGAGACGAGAAGAGGTAATATTTCAGATCGGATTTCAAGGTGAGGGATTACGCTAACTGCTCAATCAACTTTTCAAACACCCGCTTCAACAGCGCTCGCATTTTATCCGAGCGTGCTTTATCATATTTCCTTTCGGCATCATCCATGTAATTCACCTTGCTCATTTCAAGTTGAAGCGCATGTTGATTCGCGGACGGCTTTCCGTAATGACGGGTGATATAGCCCCCTTTGAATGGATGATTATGACCTACAGAATAAGATTCATGATCAAGTATGCTCAGAGTCGTTTCAATTAAGCCGGGTGACGCTGATGTACCATCGGCATCGCCCAGAATCAAATCCGGAAATTTATCCTTATAAATGGTGGGCACAGATTGACGAATGGAGTGACAATCCCACAGCAATACTTTACCAAATTTCTTTTTTGTTTCGGTTAATAAATTTTCTAGCTGCTGATGATAGGGTTTGTAATACAACTCTACCCTGCGATTCACTTCGGGAAGTTCCACTTCGGCCCGCTCATCTTTATAAATGGGTTCTCCAAGAAAGTTAGTTGCAGGGCAAAGTCCCGTAATGATTCGTCCATCCGTATAAAGAGGTTTACTGTGCGGATCACGATTTAAATCAATTATCCAACGGCTATAGTTAGCCGATATCATGGTGATTCCCATCGATGGAGCAAAATCATAAAGCTTGTCGACAAACCAATCCGTATCATCGGGAGCTTTTCGTAATGATGGTTTATATTGATCCTTCAATTCATCTGGAAATGCAAAGCCGCGATGAGGAACACTCACAATGATCGGAACTCTTGGCTCCTTGGCCTCCCAAACTTTGTATACCATAGCTACCGGGTTGTGCTGTTTTTTAACTTCACCATTTCCTGCTGCAAGACTTCATTCACTTTTTGAAGTTCATTTCTTTGGTGCTCCGCAAGTATTTGCATCTGCTCACAGCGTTGTTCACATTGTTTGGCATTCTCCGCATATTGATTTGCCAGCAAAGCATTCTTCTTTGCTACACCCTGTTGAATAAATGCATATACAAATGCAATGAGAGCGATACTTGATAACGCACCGAAAATAATTGCTGTTATTCTGGCTCTTTTAACTTCTCTGCTAACCATGGGTTAGTTCTTTAATGCCTTTAATTGCTCCTCGCAAATGGTACGTTCCACAACAGCCTCCTGCTGAGCGATCTCAGCCATCTTCTGAAATTCTCTGGTTTGCGTTTCTAATTCCTTCTTTTCAGAAGCACACGTTGCCTGAGCGCTGTCCAGCATACTCTTCTGCTTATAAACATATACCAAAGAGCCCATTGAAATAATTAGTAAAACTCCAATTACTATATTCTTCATACTGCCTTACGATTTAGATTTCTTCTTACGCTTACTCTTTTTGGTCTCTGTAGGAATTGCCATCTTTTCATTGGCAGCCTTTAGGGCTGTGTTTGATTTTGATAATTCGTCTTGCAAGCGAGTAATTTCCGACTCATAAGCAACCGCTTCAAGGTTATGGAGAGAATTCTTTAATTTTTTAATCCGCTGGAATGATTCATTAATACGCTGTTGTGAAATCTGTCCATTTAAAACCATCTGCCTGATAATGGCATGAACCTTATCAACCGTGCGCGCCTCACTTCCTTGTATGTTGTTCGAAAAGCACATGATGTCTACGCCCGCATTAATTGCCAATCGAATGGTTTCTTCCAGGCCAAAGTTTTTTGAAATCGCCTGCATCTGCATGTCATCCGAAAATACCACACCTTGATAGCCTAGCTTCTTGCGCAGAATGCCATCCAGAATATCCTTTGAAAGTGTTCCAGGCAAACCATTCTTGTCGAGATTTTTATTTACAATATGAGAAGTCATGACACCATCGGCATAGCCTCCGTCAATCAATCGTTTAAATGGCTCTAATTCCCGATCACTCCATGTATTGGTTACATCGGCAACGCCAAAGTGTGTGTCATCTTTTGAACTTCCGTGGCCGGGAAAATGCTTCAGTGATGTGATCACGCCAAATTTTCTGTGCTGTTCAATCACTTCTTTGGCCATCATGACCACCGTGTCTACATTATTAGAGTAAGCTCGTTCTGGTTTTGCAATCACGGTATTCTCCTTATTGATTGCTAAATCAACCGTGGGTGCAAAATTTACATTGAAGCCTAATCCGGCCAACGTGGCAGCCGTTGCTTCCGCATAAAAACGCACTGAATCCAATGAACCATATTTACCAATTGATGCGGCCGTGATAGAACGTGTGAATCCGTACTTCTCTTTCAGCCGGTTTACTTTACCGCCTTCCTGATCAATGCAAATCAGCAACGGCATCGGAGCCGCATGCTGATACGTCCAGGTCATTTTCTTTACGCTGGCAAAAGCATTGGGGCGATTCGGAATATTTTTCTCAAAGAAGATAATAGCTCCCACTTTACCTTGTCTTATTTCTTTCAACACCAATGTATCAAGCTCTGACTTGGGCATACCAATCAAGATCATCTGCCCGATTTTAAAATCCAGCGAATCAACCCGCTGACTAAAACCATGCAAGGAGATAAAAAACAAAACACTAATCAATCCTGCTCTTCTCATCTTTTACTATTGAATTAAAAACGTTCGTGAATGTAATAAAGAATTTTTTCCATGCGCTTGCGCAACTCACTGGTAGGCACAAGGTAATTATTATTCATCATGCTGAATATTAACACGCGGCCTTTTCGCGTTAGCACATAGCCGCTGAGTGCGTGAGTGTTGCTAAGCGTGCCCGTCTTGCCATATACATACGGTTCATTGGCTTTATATGAATTTTTAATAGTGCCGCTTTTGCCACCGGTGGCCAGTAGCGGAAACAATCGTTGCCGCGGAACTTCTTGATAAATTTTTTCCCACAGCTTAACAATCGAGCGCGGTGTAAATAAATTATATCGCGATAACCCAGAGCCATCTACCCATTGGGGTTCATCGGGCATATCTGCAAGAAAATTTTTCTTCGCGTAAGCAATGGCGATCTCAGGCCTTAGCGTATCGCTTACCATGGCCGCGCATTGCAACAGTAATTGCTCAGCAATAAAATTATCACTGTCATGCATCATCACGCGCAATAAACTATCGATGGGCACCGATCGTACTATTTTTGATTCGGGGGGCAGAGGCATATTAATCAACTCTACTTTCCTTTTCAGCGTGTCACTTAACAGATCCGCAACCAAATCATCACTGTATCGAAATGGAATAGACCATGAAGTTCTTCTCTTCTTGCCGGGATAATAGATAAGCTGATTGGAGTTTATGTCGCGCAAAATATTTTCATCACCACGGGGCTCCGAAGCGGCTGCGAAGTGCAACTGAAAATAGGATGGCTTAAAAGAAAATCTATCCGCGTCTTTTTTAATGTTGACCAGGTTTCCATAGACCGGCAACGGAGATCGCTCTGCAGAATAGTAATAGGGATAATCGTCCCATGCCCAGCCGGGGCCCATGGATTCTGTTTGAAAATTAGAGGTAGAGAAAAAAAGCTTTTCGGGCGCTGTGGATAGAAAATCAAAAAGTCTTCGGTTGTCAAAAACATTGGCGTATAAAAATGAGGCATCACCCGCTCCCCAAAAAATTAATGAGTCGCCTTTTTGTATATACTTAATAGATACAGCCGAATCGCCCAGTAATTTTAGTGAGGTATAAAAAGTAAAAATCTTCGTGTTCGATGCCGGGGTAAAATATCGGTCAGACTGATGCTCAATCAGATTTTTCTTCGAAACAGGGTCGTACAACAAAAACCCGGTGTGCTCCTTTAATTCCCTCTCGAGGCGGATTACCTCTTTGGTAATGTATCGCTTAGGTGAGCACCCGAATCCTGCCAAAAAAAGAATACAACAATAAACTATTATCCTCATTTGCCCGAAAGATACCGCTCTTTCAGAACATTGCAGTGATGTGTTTCATGGCCGGCAATGATGAAGCCTAAAACGATTACCGATAGCTCGTTTTTATTGGCGGTTCCCTTTCGGATTAACATTTCGGGAGTAAAAGTTTCAAATAAATCGATGGTAGCCGAGCGGAGGTGCGCCATCTCAGCGGCAATTTTCTGCATACTGCGGCCTGATGCATTCGCCTGTGTTGCATAGTCATTTTCTTCAAACCCTGCCAGGTCGGTTTTGTCATTGCGCGCAAATCGTAATGCCCGATAGGTGAAAATCCGCTCGGCATCAATTATATGACAAAGCAATTCACGAATGGTCCATTTTCCATCTGCATATCTGAAGTCGACCTTTTCTTCAGGTATAGAATGAACCAATTCCAGACAACGATGACCCGAAACACGAAGCGCTTGCAGCAAATCGGTTTCTTCAATTTGCTTTACATAATTCTTATAAAAAGACGGAACGGTTTCAAGATTTAATATCATAACACAATTGAGTTAAAATTCAGTGAACAGAGCATCGGGTAATGTTTCATCTACCTTCACATTAGACGGACCCGCCTTATCTGAACGGTCACATGAAAGCAGGATATTTCCATACTTCTGATAGTTATCCCACGGCCGTATAAAGTTAGCGGTGTCTTGGGCAGCGTTGGAGTAGTATGCCCAATTGCGCAAAAGCTTGTCTTTGATATCCACATACAACTTGTATTTATTTTGTGGCGTTACACCAACTTCTTTGAAGGTTAGTACCAGCGTATTGAAGGTATTTCCTTGCAGCGTGTCTTCGCCCATGTACTTAAGTGTCACACCAGAATCTTTCAATTTAAATGGCATCACCAACCAATACGAGTCGTTGATCCACATGCTCTTCGCTTTATCCACCAGTTTTTTCAAGCTATCGGGTTCGGTGATTTCAGTGCCCTTTATTTTCACGCGGCCTTCACCGGTATTAACATTAACAAGGTAAGTTGTGCTATCGCTTTTGCTATCAATGCGTACACGGCCGTTGTGTTTATCCCAAACCAAATCTCTGCGGCCAAAAACTGTCCACGAGATGAAACGGGTTTTGTCCCAGTTTTCACGTCCGCCCATGGCGTGCATAATGCTATCGGCAAGTTGAATGGCTGCCGGGTCAGAGCCCGTAAGATCAAAGCCTTCCATGGCAGGATTTTGCTCAGCAAGTGATTTTACTTCGGGCTTTGTGGTGCAGGCCCAGACAAAAAAGAGGGCAAGAAATATGGCTATTATAGTTTTCATGATATGGGTTTTCAGGTTTGTGAAATTAATGATTTTATTAATACAAGCTGTAACCCTGCCCTTCTATTCCTCAGGAGTGAACATGCGCTGAACGGAATACTTATTTTGAACAATCTTTTGCATGGTGTTTTTCGCCACTATTTCTATCGGGAAAACCAATAATGCAATGCATACTTGAATAAAGAAGTCCATGACCGGAGAACTTTTGATACTGATGAGCGAATTAATCGTGGTCTGAATAAACTGAATGAGCATGATCACGGTAAGTATGGTTAGTATCTGACTAAGATACCGGTAGCGGGAGTTGCTTTTTGCCAACTGGATGGATAATGATACCAGAAAACTAAACACCACAAACTCCAGGGCATAAAACCACCATCGTTTCCAGTAAGGAGGCAACACCTGAAACCCAACTTCCGCTACGGCTGATTCAGTTCCCAGTGCATTCCTGGACTGCACCGCCAGATGATATGCCCCTGCGGGCAAATAGGAAAACGGAATAACATTGTTCGATGCAGACCATGAAGACCAATGCTTATTGAGTTCCTTAACCATGAAACGGTACTGTGTGGCATGCGTTCCTACATAATCCGGCCGGATAAATTTGAACGTGAAAGCACCATCCGATTGATCAATTTCAACTTCGCTCGCTAACTCCACTTCACTACCCCGCACTTCCCGTAGAAATAAGGGATATAGACCTTCACTGGAATCTGCTTGTTCATTATTGAATTTATATAGCTCGTTTTTATTCGTGATAGCCCAAAGGCTGTTGCTCTTGCTGTCTGGTGATAAAAACCGGAGGCCTGGAAAAATTCCCAGCCATTCAAGTTTCATCGACTGGAGTTTCCGGTTCATCGTGCGCCATTTCGTTCCGTCATTAAACCAGAAATTACCTGCCGAAGCAAAATATCTGTGGCCACCCGAAAGCGAATCATACTTTACAAATTCAGAGCCGTTGAAATGTTTAAACTGCCCGGATGAAACCACGTATACCTCGCTTCCAAGTGCCAGCCCCAGTGTTTCATCCTCAGTAGGGTTTTGAATTGGATACTTAATTATATCTATGATTTGATTTTCTACAGCTTCCACTTTGTAAATAAATGAGCTGCCACATAACCATACATTCTCCAGATTATCTTCAAAAACATAACTGAAATGATTTTTCAATGTATCGAGTAAATGGGTTTCCTGCCATCCTTCTTTACTGGGGATAAATGTTTTTACCTCGTTGTTTAATGTACTCACGAGCACCTGGTTCAGGGCAGAAGACATATACACGTTGCGCACAGCTTCGTTTATTATTGATCTTCCCTTTTGTTCACCCACCTCAAACACGCCACTTGCCCCACAGGCAAATAAAGTTCCATCAATCTCCAGAAGTTGATTTACTTTTCCTTCAATTGAATTTATTTTCTTGTATTCGAAAGAGACGGCTTCAGTGTCTGGTAGCGTAGAATCATCTTCGGGTATTTTCTTACCGGAAAGTTTTGATCTATTACGGTTTCTTGCTGCCGGATTTAGAATCCGATCTTTTTGTACGAGCGCAAATAGACCGAGGGTAGTGCCTACGTAAATTTTATCCTGAAAAGGCTGAATGCAAAGAAGATTTCCTTGCAAGCCCGGATAATGATGGAAAGAACGAAATGGCAGATTGATTGCTATCCGGGTGAATCCATATTCATGCGACACCCATACTCCCTCATTCCTGTCCTTCATCAAACTGAATACTTCATTGTCGGGCAAGCCACTTTCATAACCCACGATCGCTTCAGTGGCACCCGTCACAACATTAACAAATATTACTCCTGCGCGCAGTGTGCCCAATGCCAGCACATCTTCAGATGCCCACACTCCGTCTGTCAGCATATTGAGTGAGAGGAAATCAGATTGCAACGGCACTTCCTTCAGTTCACGCTCTTTCAAAATGAAAATCCGATTGTCCTTAGTGCCTATTAAAAAACTTTCCTGTGAAGGGGATGAAATTGAAAAAATCAAGTTGCTAAAGGCAAAATCGAAAGGGACAAGGGTATTATTTTCTACTTTAAACAATCCGTTGTTTTCCGTGCGCACCACTACCTCGTCACCCAGAGTGAACACTCCCAGAAAATTTCCTGTAGACGAACTCATCATGATAGTTGACGTCACAGTCTGTGAAACGAGGGAGTAAACAACTAATTGATTTTCACTACAAAAATAGGTTATGCTATCACGGTAAGCACTTGAAAAAACACCGGAGGTCTCTGCAAACATTTGATACGTCCGGGGGCTTTGAATTTTTTCAGTCAACATGCCTGCACCGGTCAATCCGCCAATAAGTACTTCTGTGTCGTGTGCAACCAATGTGTAAACAGCTCCTGGCACAGAAAGGACGTTCCAGTTTAATCCATCAAACTCCAGCACGCCCGCTTTACTGGCAAAATAAATTTCACCATGACTATCCTGAACCATATCATGACTCCGAAAGTCAATATGCTCATCCGTAGGTGAGTAGTGCGAAAGAAAATAATTACCTGTTTGTGCTTTTAGGTCGGACCAGATTATTACCAACAGACTAAGAAGAAAAAATCTGCTACCCATTAATAAATCAAATTTAGAAGAATAAGCAGGAATAAAAAAGGTGAGTTATACCCACTCGAAAAGATCCAATAAAATGACTGGTTAGCGCGCTACAAAAATAAAGTCACTACCCGGTGCATTGTCGCCAAACTCACCAAAGCGAGGTTGTATTTTCAGTTTTTCTACATACGTAAAAATCTCTGGCAATGTGAGAATGCCATCGCGACCACCGCGTGAACGCAATGCATCGATAAAGCTCTTGGCAAATGGAGAGTGTTTTCCCGGAATACCATCAGATACATATTGTTTACCTCCGGAGGTCAGAAATTTACGAGTCTTATAGGTCAGCTTGCGTGTAATAAACTCGCTCTGATTTTGCTCTTTGTAAACCTCCTCATCGGCACCACGTGACGAGGCAAGTGCCTGATCAAAGGTTCCTCCGAAACATACATCCATGGCAAGGAAGACGTGCTCACACGGGATGTTATTAACAATTGAGCGGAGGCGGTTGTGTGAGAGATAGGATGTTTTAGCTTCATCATTTAATAATGACTCGCGCGTAACGACAAAACCTTCACCGAAGGTTTGATCATAGGTGCCATGGCCTGCAAAGAAAATGAAGAGTTGATCCAGGGGTTGATATTTTTTCTCGCCAAACTCCCTGATTTTTTTGAGGATCTCTGACTGCGAAGCATTTTCAACGATATCCACTTTAAATCCATAGGTCTTGCGAAGTTCGTCTGCAATTGTACGAGAGTCAAAAATCGGGTTTACCAACCCAGACCAATTTTCATATTTGTCAGTAGCAAAAACCAGTGCATAATCCGTCCGGTTTAGTTTTGTTGCATCGGCCAAAGACGTGCTGCCCACAGTAATTTTCTTATAACTGAAGGTCTTCACTCCATCCATATTCTCAGCCACAATCTCAACGATATTTTCACCATCCATGAGGTTGAGATTTTTTTCAATAACCGTGTGAAGTTGCTCAGCCACTTCGGGTTTTATCGCCTGAGATCCTCGCGTGGCTGACTCAGCAGACTCCTTCAAGGAGATAACGATCGCCTTCAATGGCGTAGAAGAGCTAACATCAACTTTAATGTTAAATCTATTTTCCTGTGCAAAGGTCGTTTCTGCAATAGGTGTAATCCAATTGATCACCGGCACGGTTGTATTAACCAGCTTTTTGGGGTCACTAAAATCAACCTCGAACTCATTCGTACGTGTGGTGACCGTCTGCGCACTTGCACCAAAAGCAGTCAGAACAAAACAGGCGCTCAGCAACGAGTTAATGTTTTTTTTCATGATTATTTGTTTACGATTACTTTATTTGTGTATGCTTCACTCTTGTTATTACCATTAACCAAAAGACGATAGGTATACAATCCATTTGACGAATTAGTCTGTTCTACATCCCAGGTGGTTGAATGATAACCGGACTGCAATTCCTTATCCACCAGCGTTGTCACTTTCTTTCCCATCATATCATACACCTCAAGGCGCACCAGGTAGTTATCCGAACCTGAAACGGTAAAGGGAATGTTGATTAATTTATTGGATGGGTTAGGAAATGCATTGCCAAGGAAGACTCCATCTGGTTTAAGTTTTGATTTCAAATCCTGACCAAAATAAATTTTAAAGGTTAACGATTTAGATGGATCAAGTAAGTACTGACTTTCGGTACGCATATCGATAATGACTTGCCTGGATACATCGAGTAAATACAATTCATTTGCATTATTACCAAATGATGTGTTGTCCCATTTCAACTCAGCATCTAAGGTGATTTCCGTGTCTACATGAAATACCCACTCAAATTCACTTTGTGTTGGTACCACATCGCGTGCAAAGTTTTTCATGAAGTGCTCGGGGTGTGCAAACTTTATTTCTTGCTTCTCAAGCAGTGAGGGGGGCGCAAAGTCATCCAAGTCATCATAAGAAAGAGATGCCGTTTTACTCATACCAATACCACCAAAGTTAAATGCTTGATCACCTTGAGATAGCGTTAGTGAAACAATCCAGTCATCATTACCCAAGTCTGTGCCAATGGTATTAGATGATTTTCTTCCTCCTGTTGTCGTTTTGAGTTTAACAGGAACACTTATGTTATCCGCGTCCGAGAATACAAATCCTCCTTCAAACTCATTTAAAATATCACCCGAAGTGTAGGTGCCTCCGGAATAAACTTTTAAATCTCCTACACCGGTGATCCCTGTTTTTATTTCGCTCCAACTGATGGGAACATTGTAAGGGTTACCAATTAAATTAAATCCTTTCTTAAGGATAAGAACAAACGGATTACTTTGAGAATAATTGGGGGATGTTCCCGTTCCAAATTTTACATTCTCCGCATTTTTAGAAATAATAAAATAACCTTCACCTCGCGCAACATTTTGAAATCCTTCTATCCATGATTGTGGCGTGTGAAGATATTTCAGAAGGCGCCACTCCTTTGGATCTGGGGCTCCAAGCTCATCAAAAATTATTCCTACCTGGTAGGTATCCAGGTCATAAGGCATCGATATGATCTTATAGCCTGTTGCTGATGCACTTGGTGCAATGGAAATCGCCTTAATACTTTCTGAAAAAGTCAAACGCGTCAAATGAAACGAAGCTCCAACTGGATTTCTTGTTGTGTTTGGTTTGGCATCTTTTGCTTCAAAGTAGTATTCCATTCCCATATCATCAAAATAAGCCTCAGCTAAAGGAAAATCATATTTTGAAGTAGAGGCATTAAATGTGCCGGGTAGCGACTTAAAGTTCACTTCTGTAATCTTCCTGTAAAACATGGTTACAGTCGAAACGGCCTTATTGTCAGCGGCAATCACTTCCAGTTTCTGGCCACCTCCAAAATTCTTTTCCAAAGTTGCCGGAGGTGTAAAGGTTATGGTTGGAGGTGTTACGTCCGGCTGTTCTTCAGTGGTAAATGTCCACTCTGTTGGTGCAACGGCTAGTGATGCGTTTTGGTAGGCATCAATAAATGCCCCCGCATCAAGGCTTACAAAATACTGGGTGAGATATTCAACATTGGCAGCCAGTGTAAAGGTTGCTTTATTGTTAACATCAATAACTGCGGCAGTAACGGCAATGGTCTGTAAAGGCGTTGCCGATGATGAGCCTTTGCGGATCACCAGATTTTTAGCCGCAACCGCGGTGGCGGGTTCTGATAATGTTATCTCCAATTTATTTCCAACAACTACATTGGTAGAATTGTGTGCAGGATTAAATGTAAAGGTTGGTGGTGTCAGATCTTCAACAATCGTCATCACCTTGTTCAGTTGGGTAACGTTGATAATGATTTGAGTTGCCCCAGAAGGCCACTTGATTTCGATTTGCGAAATAGCCGTGGCAGTACCTAATCCAAAATGTTGGATCAAACTATTCTGACTACCATAACCGGTGCGACTTGATATTTCTCTTATTTGAGTCCGTGCTGGTGTTGTAGTCACCACTTTAATTCGAGCTCCAATGGCCGCCCGGTTGGAGGTCGTTCCTTGCAGTCTTATTTCAATCCAGTTTTTTGATGAAGAGGGGGTGCTGTTATTCTTATACAAAAAATTCGGCAAATCAATCAAAGTTGTATTTCCCTTTGCAGGATAAATATCCAGGAATCCATCTCCATCAAAATCTGCCATGGCTCCACCGATTTCAAATGTGGAAGGGTTCGTAAACAATTCCTGTGATGCGGACTTGGTAAATGTACCTGCCCCATTATTGATAAAAATAGCATTGGCGGTAGCGTTTATCACCAGCAAATCAAGGTCACCATCATTGTCAATATCGCCAAAGCTACTACCAAAAGTAGGAGTACCGTTTTCTGCCACCGGACTGGTGGTCAGGCTGGTAAAAACACCATTACCATCATTGCGGTAAAGGCGATCATTAAATATAGGATTTACGTTAGCTACGGATATTCCAACATACAAATCAAGATCACCATCATTATCTATGTCGCCCCAGCTTATCGTTCTTGCATTATTAAACAGATCGGTATCGAAAATAGTCCCTGTCAGTTTGTTAAAGGTACCGTCTCCATTGTTCTTATATAATCGATGTGCCGATGCCGGACTTGTATTATTAATAACATAGATGTCCTGATCACCATCATTATCATAATCCGCCCATGCGCTTAATCGGGCATTTAGGAAATCGGTTGCCAAAGAGCCGTTTGTTTGGGTAGTGAATGCACTGCCAGTAGTATTTTTTAACAAAAAGCCCGGGTTGGTGGCAACAGACGAACCACCATCATTTCCAACATAAACATCTACCAATCCATCTTTATCATAATCTGCCGCAGCGGAGCCTCTAAATGAATTTGAATAGAGTGCCGTTGATGACAATGCTGTTCTTGTAAAATTCCAGTTGCCGTTATTGATGAGCAATAAATCTGCAACATTAACACCACTGCGGGTGATGTACATATCCAGCTTCCCATCGTTATTAAAATCAACAACATTTATGCCTCTGCTAATTGCATCGTTGTCATTATCCAAAATAGAAAGTGATCTTCGGTTAAATTGTCCACCACCGATATTTTCATAAAACACGGGAGGAACATTAAGCCCGGCATTGTTGACAAACGAGGGTGATGCAATATCTTCATCTCCATCTCCATCCAAGTCAGCCCACGATGCTCCTTGTTGGTTTTCAAAATTAAGATTCAAACTATTTTCCATTGGTTTGAATAAATGACTTGCGGTTAATGTAATTGTTTGTTCCGCAGAATATGCTGACGACCCGGTAGCATTTAGAGCCTTGATCCGGTAGAAATATTGCGTTCCTGTGAGCAGACTTTTATCAACATAAGAAGTCTTGGGGTAATCAACGGTAATGTCCGTATATGGCCCACCAGAAACCGTAGCGCGTTGAATAACATATTTGGTTTCAAAACCTGGTTGATTCCAGTTGAGCAACACCTCGGTGCTCGAGAATGTATACAATGTAAATGAAGGGGTGGCAGGTATCGGATCTGTTGGATTCAGCACATAAGTTGTGGTGGCCTGAAAATCATCGTAAGAAGAAAATGTTCTCCATTTTATTACGATCGTTTTGGTGATCGGGTTCCAGGTGCCATTGACGTTATTGATGTCATCATTTGATGAATACATGTATGCCTGACCACAGGACTCTCCCAAGGTCATAGCTTCGTCACCATGGATTGAAGGATCAATAATACCCAACACGTAACGCGAAACTGTGAGTAAATTCGTACTGTTTGAGGTTGCCCTTATTAATATCGAATTATTCGTGTAGGGGCCTGAACCAAAAGGAGTATATCCGGGTGCAGCCACTGTTGTAGCTGTCCAACTTCGGTTATCAGGGATGGTCGTATTACATTGATTGATTGTGGTCACTGAAATTTCATTGCTGTAGGCGGAACCTCCCGCACCATTTTTTGCGTAAACCCTTATAAAATACGTGGTAGTAGGCTTGGCACTAACAGAACCATACCCCTGATTTGTGGTGTAGCCTACATTAGTCCCAAATCTGGATACTGTTCTATACGTTGAATATGATGAATTACCTCCTTCAGAGACTTCGATGACATAATTATCCTCGTTGTCTGAATTATCATTCCAAATAAATTCGATGGCGTTATACGCGTTCGTAATCATCTGTAAATTTGTTGGCGCAGCCGGCAGAACAATCTCGTTTACACTTTTATGAACTACTGAATTATTTACCGCTGCATACGCATACACATCGGTTTGACCTACCAACCTGAATACCACATCCATGAGGGTGCCAAATGAATCCAAAAGTGGATTACTCGTCCAGGTTGCTCCACCATCCACTGATAAAAAAGAAGTTGCCACACTATTCCCTTGGGTGAGCAAAACATTTGAATTGTAAGCCCAAAGTTTAAATGCAGCGTTGGTAGAGCTGATCGGTTGTGGTGTCCAATTGGTTCCGCCATCCACTGACTTTGCGATGGCAGTACCATTACCGGCAAGAGCAATTAATGTGTTGTTTACAAAAACCAAATCTCTAACACTCGAAACTCCACTCAGCACGGTCGCAGTAGTAGCACCCGAGTTGACTTTATAAATGGAGCCGGAAGCTAGGAAATAGGAATTGTTGCTGGCGTCTACTTGCATTTTAATCGGTGAAGGTAAGCCTGAGATAGCTGTACTGGTCCAGGTTACTCCCGCATCAACCGATTTTAATAAATTACTTCCCGAGAAAGAAAAAAGACTGGTACCGTTCACTACTACCTGAGTTAAAAACTGATTTGCATTTTGCAGTGTCCAGTTATTACCATTATCCGTGGAGCGGATAGCGCCAGATCCATACCCTAAAATTGAGTTATCCGATAGTGTGACGAATCCTGTTAAAGATCGGTTTGTATTTCCTGCTATGTTCAAATCCCAGGTTTGGCCGTCATCCAATGAAACTAGATAACCGAGATTAGACCATGCTGCAAACAATCTTCCGTTGGATGTCAGGTGAAGGTCTGAATAATTAAAACCTTTCAAGCCAGCGCTTGAAGCCGTCCACACAGAACCACTATTTGTTGATTTATAAATTCCGAGACTAATCACACCCATGTAAAACTCGGTGCTGCTCATAGGAAAGAATGAAGTAATGTCCATTCCAGCATACGGATAAGCCACGCCCGCATTCCATGTCGAACCATTATATGTGAAGAGTTTGCTTATACTATTATTGGTAAGATATACTGCTGATCCGCTTGCGAAAATATTACCGTAATACATTGTTTCCGTTAATGTTCCTTTGATGCTCGTCCAGGCCGTTGCTCCACTTGCTAATCGATAGGGCGCAACATCGGTAAGAACATAGAGGTTATTCGAATTATCAATAGCGATTTTATAAGTTTGACTAACACTTAAGGTAGGGAAACCAGTATAGGATCCACTACTCATAGGCGACCAGTTCGTTCCATTGTTAGTAGTTATATATAGTGCTGATTGCCCTTGAACAGCAACGATAATGTGGCCCAAAGAATTTACTTCCATGTCGCTAATAAAGCTTGCGCTAAACGTAGTAGCGTTAAATGTCTGGCCGCCATCGGAAGATCGCAATATCTGGCTGCCACTCGAATGGGAAATGAAGATATTGCCATTGACCGGAGAAACCTTGATAACACTTCCAAAAGAGTTGGTAACGGTGGTGGTTTGCGTCCATGTCACTCCTCCATCGGTAGAGGAATAGACCCTTGAAAGGGAGTTGCAGTATAATTTCCCCGATCCATCCTGAGTTAATCCTCGCACAGCGATGTCAGTAATAACGATACCACTAGAACTTCTGGTCCAGGTAGCTCCACTATCCGTGGATCGGAAAATGCCCCCATTGTTAATGGTAACTAATGCACCCGTTGCCGTATGGTTAATGATCTCGTATTGTGCTCCTCCGTAAACACCATTGAGTGCTTTCCAAAACTGTGCGTTCGTCTGAGAAATACTAAGCAGAAATATAATGATGGATAAAAGAAGCTTCATAGGTTAACAATATCAGGTCAGACAATTAATTCGAAGGGAAACCGGGCAAAGGTAAAGTGAGATCTACCGGGTCGTTACTACCACCACCTCCTCCACCACCCAATGTGGCAGCGGCTCCACCAATGGCAAAAACGGGCAGCAATTTCAGCAACAAAGGCACCTTTGGCTTTACCTTGAAGTAATCGGTGTAAATAACATCATCATTGTTTCTTGAATCGGTAATCTTAAGACGATAATCCTTTCCTGGTTTTGCCTTGGAAGGTATGTATAAGGTATGACTGCCGTTGTTTGGCATGTTCATATCGCCTGCTACACGCTGGCCTCCTTTAAACAATTCAATATTGATCGGATTATTATTCCCTGGCTTCCAACCTAAGTTATTATTGCTGCCTCGCTTATATGATTTGCTGGTATTAAAATTCTTAAGCTTCACGAATGGGATGTATACTTTCCCTTTTATCTCCAGTGAAATTTTCCCCTTATACAAACCATACTCTTCCATGATGCTCCATTCAATCTTGCGGTCGGTGCCGGGTTTTACCTCGGGGCCAACGTTTCCTTTCACCTTGGTTAATGGAGCTATAAAATTGTCCTTGCTGGCATATAAATCAAGCTTGTATTCATTATTTGGATTGCTATCCTCCAGATCATAATGCACAATTATTTTTTCTCCTGCCAGCTCAACTTTTGTAATGGATACGGTTTGAGCTTCTGCCAAAAAAAAGGCAGAAACGCATAATGTGAGTAGAAATCCTTTCATAGTTAACGGTTTTGTAGATAAATGTAGTGAATATCCCACAACGGCAATACATCGAAGCCTAGGCTTTTAGGTAACCAGTGTTTCCCTAACCCTGAACGAATTTTGCTTAACTGATCCGACTCCAGTTAACGGCCGACTTCTTCATCGAGTCCACCTGTTGACGGATTGTTGTGTTTTCAGGTTTTTCCAGTGTAGGATCTTCTTCCAGAATGGCCAGTGCTTCTTCGCGTGCGATTTTTAATAAATCCCCGTCTTTGCCCAAATCAGCAATCAATAAGTCGAGAGCGCCACTTTGTTGCGTGCCCATCAAATCGCCAGGGCCACGAAGTTTCAAATCGGTTTCAGAAATTTCAAACCCGTTGTTGGTTTTCACCATCGTTTCGATCCTTATCTTAGAATCTGAACTCAGCTTGTTGCCTGTCAGTAAAATGCAATAGGACTGTTCTGACCCACGGCCCACTCTCCCTCTTAATTGATGTAATTGAGACAATCCAAAACGCTCGGCACTTTCAATCACCATCACCGAAGCATTGGGCACATCCACGCCTACTTCAATTACGGTTGTGGCCACCATGATCTTGGTTTCGCCTCTGGCAAAGCGCGCCATTTCAAAATCTTTTGCCTCCGGTTTCATTTGCCCATGCAAAATACTGATGGCTAGATCCGGAAACGCACGGCTGATGCTTTCATAGCCATCCATAAGGTGCTTGAGATCTAATTTCTCTGACTCTTCAATGAGTGGATAAACCTGATATACTTGCCGACCGGCATCGATTTGGGTTTTCAAAAAACCATTTACCTGCAAGCGATGTGAGTCATAGCGGTGCGTGGTTCTGATGGGCTTGCGTCCTTTGGGCAATTCATCGATCACCGAAATTTCAAGATCGCCATAAAGCGTCATCGCCAACGTGCGCGGGATGGGCGTGGCTGTCATCACCAACACATGCGGATAGAAGTCTACATTTTTCTGCCAGAGTTTCGATCGTTGGGCCACTCCAAAACGATGTTGCTCATCAATGATGGCTAAGCCTAGTCTATTAAACTTCACACCTTCTTCCAATAAGGCATGCGTTCCCACTAAAATTTTGAGTGAGCCACTTTCTAATCCTTCATGAATGGGTTTACGTTGACTTTTCTTTACTGAGCCTGTAAGCAATGAGATGGATATGCCCATCAGGTCAGCAAACTTTTTTAGATTTTTAAAATGCTGCTGCGCCAATATTTCCGTTGGCGCCATCAGCGCAGCTTGTGCGCCACTGCCCACCACCAGCAACATGCAGATAAATCCCACAATGGTTTTTCCACTACCCACATCGCCTTGCAACAAGCGGTTCATCTGCTTGCCGCTTTTCATGTCGGCATAGATCTCACGTATTACACGCTTCTGTGCTTCCGTCAGTGCGAAGGGTAAATGATCTTTATAGAATTTTGTTAAGATCGCAGTGTCGCTAAACACAATGCCTTTGAATTTTTCCTGCCGCACCAGCTTCATCTTGATGAGGCGAAGCTGGATATAAAAAAGCTCTTCAAACTTTAAGCGATGGCGCGCAGCCGCGAGCTGTTCATGACTTTGTGGAATGTGAATAGCTAACAATGCCTCTTTTTTACTTATTAGTTTTTGCTTCTGTAACAATGCTGCTGACAGTGTTTCACGAATGTGGTTTTGCGCAGTTTGTAATATTTCCTGCTGAAGCCTGGCGATGAATTTACTATCGATGAAGCGGGCCTTCAACTTCTCCGTTACCGGATATACCGGTTGAAGAAATCCCCCCTTTTCATTCTTAGCGGTGAGTGGTTCAATTTCCGGATGTGCAATGGAAAGCGTTTTTCCGTATCGATTCGGTTTTCCAAATACGACATACTCCACATTGGGTTGGATTTTTTTTGTGACGAAAGAAATTCCCTGAAACCACACTAACTCAAGTTCTCCCGTGCCATCGGTGAAATGCCCGACTAATCTTTTTTTAAATCCTCCTCCGATAAATTCAAAATCAGTAATCTTTCCCTTCACCTGCACGTGAGGCATCAATTCGTTGACTTCGCTCACTTTATAAAATTGTGTGCGGTCCTCATGGCGAAATGGATAATATTGTATGAGATCGCCAAACGTAAACAACTTCAACTCCTTTTGAAGCAATGCGGCACGCTGCGGACCAACGCCTTTAAGAAATTCAAGTGAGGTGTCGAAGAAGCTTGCCATTCACCTTAATTGCAAATCACTTATTCTTCCACTGTAATGTATTGATAAAATGAAGTGTCTCTTTCTTCATGAAGTCAATAGCTGGCGCAAGTGAATCATTTTGTACTCGTGTGTTAAAGTAAAGTGCACCTCTTAAAAAATTTCGTGACGAGTCGGTCATCGTGAATTGGAACTGACTCGGCACCTCACCGGCAATCTCAGCGATTACAGCAGTCTTGCCGCTTGGCGTAACCACCACCAACTCATCAATGCCTGAAGCTTTTATCTGTTGCTTGGAGGTAAGATTATACGAATCATCCAGCAACTCTTTTAAAAACTCATCGCGGTTATTCAATTTCTTATACGTGATATGAATATTAGCTTTCAATTCAGGATAATAA
>Ga0163151_10001591_pt1 | contig 37658 bp, 23 predicted proteins | sample OliLakLV19MP5IB2_FD_145596 | JGI IMG/M metagenome (GOLD analysis project Ga0163151, IMG submission 145596) | Freshwater microbial mat bacterial communities from Lake Vanda, McMurdo Dry Valleys, Antarctica - Oligotrophic Lake LV.19.MP5.IB-2 | ecosystem: Environmental > Aquatic > Freshwater >... | reverse complement strand
TCAACCACGACAACAGCAAGGCTTAGGGTTCGAGTGAAGCGGTAAGGGAAACCCCGGGCAGAGCGCACCGGCGCGGCGTCCGGGGAGGATGTCATTTTCACGCGGGAGCCGGCCAACTGCTTGGCCGGCGTAGGGACGAGAACGCCGGAGGGTTGTTCCGCCCCGGGCGGAACCCCGAGGCGCTGCCCAGCCCGAACCGAGTGACGACGAGGTGAGAGGCACGGGCGAGTCCCTCCCGCGGTACCAGAAAACCACCTAAAATTTCCGGATACTTTGTTGCGGGGCCCCGCCTCGACCTCACCGTAGGATTGACCTACGCCTCGGTCTCGGCCTCCCCGCGCCCCGTCTCCGAAAATTTTATGCGGTTTTCTGTTTGTGAGCTAGCCGACTTTGGAGTTTATAGCCGATTGACGTGATTTAAAAGAAGTTTAAGGTTGCAAAGGAGGCCTGATTCTTAACTAAAGATTTATGACTAAAAGTGAAATTTTTACAGGTTTCGCGGCTACCTTTGCAGCTATGGCGTTTATCATCCCAATGCCGGCCTCAGCCGCTACCGAGGGTGACGTGATCAAGATTGCCTGTGCAGAAGGGTCTGACGTTAGTGACTCATGCCGATCGGTCTATTACTTAGGACTCGACGGCGAACGACATGCGTTTCCTAACCAAGAGGTCTATAATAGTTGGTATGACGATTTCGGTAATGTTGTCGAGATCGACGAGGCTGAAATGAACGAGCTGCCTGTAGGCGAGAATGTTACCTTGAAGCCCGGAGTGATGATAGTGAAGTTCTCAACTGACGATGCGATCTACGCGGTGGACAAGGGTGGTGTCCTGCGTCACTATCTGACCACATCTCTCGTGACCGCCGATTACGGTGGGGATTGGGCAGAGCGTGATTTGCTGACGATGCCGGACATGCTTTTCGATGACTACACCGTCGGAGAAGAGATCGACAGTGAAGATGACTACGATCCTGCTGAAGCCGAAAAGGCTGTGACATCGATTGACGACAACTTCTAGATCGTCCTAAAGAAAAGAACTCCGCAGGCGGTTCTTTTCTTATTTTAGGGACAAATCAGATGTTCATGACCGCTCTTTTGTCTGGAGGAGGCTGTGGTAGAATATCGTTCGAATATGGCACACATTGTTTCGGTGGTGAATCAGAAGGGAGGAGTGGGTAAAACCACTACTTCCATGAACCTGGCGGCCTATTTGGCGCACTATGGTAAGTATGTTTTGTTAGTGGATCTTGATCCTCAGGGTAATGCCTCTAGCGGTTTTGGTCATGACATTAGCTCTCTACCAGGAACCTACGAGGCTTTATCGAACACGGAAAAGACCAAAGACTACATTGTGGCCTCTGCTCACGATGGTTTGTCGATTTTGCCGGGTAGTGCTGATTTGGCTGGTGCTCAAGTTGAGCTTGTGAGCGAATTTAATCGTGAACGAAAGCTTGAGCAAGCGCTGTTATCCGTGCGCAACGATTACGACTACATCATTATCGATAACCCACCCTCGCTCGGCCTTTTGACCATTAATGGTTTGGTGGCGAGCGACAGTGTGCTTGTCCCAGTCCAAGCTGAGTACTATGCCCTTGAGGGTCTAGGGCAACTGATGCAGACCGTGGATTTAGTGAAGGCGCATCTCAAGCCAGACTTGGCTATCATGGGTGCAGTTATTACCATGTTTGATCCGCGCACGAATCTTTCCAACCAAGTTCTCCAGGAGCTTTACAAACATTTTCCTGGCAAGATTTTCCGTTCCGTCATTCCTCGCAGTGTGCGCTTAGCAGAAGCTCCAAGTTTTGGAAAATCGATTCTCCAATACGACCCCACCTCAAAAGCGGCTAAGTCATACGAACGCCTAGCTAGAGAGTTTCTGGAGCGCGAGCAGGCGCAGGTCTAGCGTTCGTAGATGGTAGACAGTAGACGGTAGATAGACGTGTATAACGTTTATACCTGCGCTTGCTGCACTCATCTACCATCAACCATCTACTATCTACCTAAAGCACTATGTCAAAGCCAAAAGGGGGGTTGGGCCGGGGATTGGGATCATTGATTGGTCCAGGTTCGGGGTCGGTGCCGGCGACCGTAGGGGCCGGTTTTGCTGATAATGAAAAACCGGCCCCTACGTTGGTGCCGGCACCGGCAACATCGACGGCAGCAGACGATTTCACCCCAGAACCCATTGATACGGGGGAGGGGGATCTCCGCATTCGCTACGTCTCGCCGGGCGATATTAAGGAAAACACCCAGCAACCTCGTACGCATTTTGACGAGGAGGCCTTGTCTGACCTTAAGGCTAGCATTCTCGAGCACGGTATCTTGCAGCCTTTGGTGGTTATTGAGGCTGGCAAAGGTAAGTTCGAACTCATCGCCGGTGAACGTCGGTTGCGAGCTTCTAGGGCTTTGGGGCTTGAGAAAATCCCGGTTGTTGTTAGGCCGTTTGCTGACGACCAGAAAAAACTTGAGTTGGCGCTGATCGAAAACATTCAACGTCAGGATTTGAACGCTGTTGAAGAAGCTCGTGCTTACCAATCGTTGATCAACGAGTTTGGTTTGCGTCAAGAAGACATTGCTGGTCGCGTGGGTAAGGCTCGCTCTACGATTACGAACTCTTTGCGTTTACTCGATCTTGAAAAGGATGTTTTAGACGCCTTGGCGATTGGCCGTATTTCTCGTAGTCATGCCCGCACGCTGCTCGCCGAGCCAGTACCAAGCCGACGACGTGAAATTTTTGCCCAAATGTTAACCGGCAACATGACGGTTCGCGAGGCAGAGGCTAAAGCAGGAGTAAAGAATCGCAAAGTAGCTCTTGGAAAAGATCCAAACGTCGCCGCTCTTGAGGCTGAACTTCGTGAGGCGCTTGGAACCAAGGTAGTTATTGAAATGCAGGGAGGAACAGGCAGGGTTATGGTTCATTTTTACTCCCGTGAAGATCTCAAAGAACTCATCGATCGCTTTACCGGACGTGCTTCATAAGTGAAGACCACAGGCCGGGCTTATTACCGCGCAAAGCATCTTTGATTTTTTCACGAGCGTGACGAGTTTTTACAAAGTTAAGCCAATCTTCGTTTGGAAGTTGACGATTTCGATCGACAATAATTTCGCACAGGTCACCCGACTTGAGTGGAGTGTCTAGGCTTGCGATTTCACCATTAATTCGCGTCTGGACTGCCTTGTTGCCGATTTCTGAGTGAATGGCGTAGGCCAAATCGATAGGGGTGGAGTGTTCTGGAAGGTCGATAACGTCACCGCGCGGCGTGAACACGAAAATGCGGTCGCTGAACATGTCGAGCTTGAGTTCGTTAAGGTGCTGCATGAAGTCCGTAGTGGATAGCTCTTTTTGGATCTGAGCCAGCTCTTCCATCCAGCGAACCTGACGTTCGTTCGGAGTGGTGCCGGATTCCTTGTAGCGCCAATGAGCTGCCACACCGTATTCTGTTTCTTCGTGCATTTGATGCGTGCGGATTTGAAACTCAAGGACAGAGCCCTGGTCATCGAATACCGAGGTGTGAAGTGACTGGTAACCGTTTGGTTTTGGTTGAGCGATATAGTCCTTAATACGCCCAGGCAGCGGAGTGTAAAGGCCGTGGAGAATGCCAAGCGCTGCATAGCAGGCAGGGATATCCTTCACAAGAATGCGTAACGCCACGATATCGTAAACTTTGCTGATGTCGCTCTTGTAGCGCAAGAGTTTACGGTGCAGGCTGTAACAATGTTTGACACGTCCGTGCAGTTCGACACCCTGAACGCCGCTTTTGCGGAGCTCAAAGTCAACGTTTTTCAGCGCTCTTTCCATGGCTGGCCCAAATTTCTTAACGCGCTCTTCGAGTAAATGCTGCGTCCAGCTGTACTCCTTTGGTTGTAAGTATTTAAAAGCGTAGTCCTCAAATAAACCACGGTATTCACCCATGCCAAGGCGGTTGGCAATAGGGGCGTAGATTTCCAAAACTTCTTTGGCGATGCGAACACGTTTCTTTTCTTCGAGAGCGTACAGCGTTTCCATGTTGTGCATGCGGTCGGCGAACTTGATGAAGATCACACGCACGTCTTGGGCCATAGCCACGAACATCTTGCGCAGGTTTTCCGCGTAGCGATCCTCACCGCGGTACTTCACTTTACCAAGTTTGGTGACGGCACCAACCATGCTGGCAATATCTTCACCGAACTCTCGGCTGATGTCGTCGATGGTGCGGGCGGTGTCTTCAGGAACATCGTGCAGAATACCGGCGGCGATAACTTCACTTGGTAGCTTGAGATCTGCGAGTTTGGCAGCTACGGTAGAAGAATGAGCGAAATAGGGTTCACCGGTGACGCGCACCTGACCCGTGTGGGCTTCTTTGGCGTACTCAAAAGCGCGCTCAATCAGCGCAATATCGTCCTGTGAGTAACGACTATCGAGAACTTCTCGAAATTTTTCAAACTCAACAGACATAGCAGTAGGACCAAACATACCCATGTCTGACCAGTTCGTAAAGGGGGATAACCTTGAACTGGCTTTGGCCTCGTTTAGGCTGGATCGACGTGGTATAATTTTGCTAACTCCTATGGTAGCACCTACCAAAGACGCTAACGGTAATTTGCTGACCGAAGCACGTGAATACGGGCGGTACTTGGCTGAGATGTTGGCCGCATCTCATTTTTCGGTTGAAGAAAAACAGGCCTGGGCCGCTTTGATCCCGGACATGATTCCGGAGCAACTGGCCAAGCTTGATGCTATTTTGAAGGCTGACATCAATAAGCAAGCAAATGCTGAGCTTGAGGATTTACTCGTGATTATTCGTGCCGCGGAGCACAAGCGCGACTTATCGCTGGCGGCTTTGCGAACTAAGACACACGATGCACTGGCAGATATCCAGAAAGACATCAATGCGGCGGACTAGCCCAATTATGCCTATAAGAGCTGGACACAATCCTCGGGTTGCAGGCAAGGGTGCTATGGGTACCGATTTTTCTGATCGGGATGCAGCTCGTGCTCGAGATAGCGAAACAGGTAACGAAGATGATCTTCGTGAACAGCAAGAGGCTAACATCGTCAGGATTAGGGACGCTGCCGTTGTTGAGCAAGATACTGAATCGCTGCGGCGCTTGCGCGAAGAGCTACTGCCCCTGACGGATAAGAAGTCAGCTGGGCGTCGTTTGTCGGAGGAGGCCAAAGCGGTGCTTAAAAGCATCGAGATTAAGCTTGCATATCATAAACATTTCTCCAAGTCCGTTGGAGCGGCCGCTCAACCTGCAGAGGCACAGGCGACTGAACAGTCCGTTCCTGAAATTGTCGCTGAAAAAACGGAGTCTCCTGATACTGTTGGGAGGGAGATTGAGCATTTTAAGACTATCGTGGACGAGGCGCTGGATGACAGGATGACTGTTTTGAATGAAGTGAGGAAACATCTTAGAGCTGGTACGGCCAATAAGCGGGATATGGAAGTGCTGGGGTCGCTGAAAGAGCGTACTGAGGCCTTACTTGCTAGTTTGTCTCCGGAGGCTCAGGCGCGCACCGGGGAATACAAGAGACAACTCGGCTCTGTTCGTAGAGTGCAACGAGAAACAGACGAAATGATGTCTCAACTTCATGCAGTCAGAGAGAAGTTCCTTGCAGGTAGAAAAACAGACCTGGACGCGTTAGCGATTGAATCCAGCAAGTCCAGTGAGCCGATTTTAGACAAGACGCTTGATGAAAAAATTGACGAGATAGGTCAGTTCTTGGGCGACACACTAACTGAGCTTCGCGATCAGAATGATTTATGGAAGCCTGGCACTAGGGAGGAGGATCGTACCAGGATGATTACCTCACTCACCAATAATTCCGAAGACTACACTGAGGCTGAGGTGAGGAAACAGTTGTCAAAAAAAGGTACAAAAATTTTGTTCGATAAGATTGGGCAACTGCGTTCTCAGGTGAAGAGCATGCGGGAATTGTCACAGCAACGAGCTGTAATCGAGCAAGCTGCTGAGGTCTCTGTTGATCCTATTCAGGCTGGAGTTGCTGCTCTCGACCAACTTAGTGAAGGACTAGCAGTGCTGCGTGCAAACGATAAGCTTTGGGCAGAGCAGCCAGGCGGTGAGCTACCTACCCAGGCTGAGCGCACGCGATTACTTCATCGCTGTGTGCTGGACCAGGCAAGCCGCTCGGAACAAGAGCTAGACCAAGTCTTTACTCGTAAAGGAAAAAAAGACTTTTTGCGTACCATGCCCGACTTAAGGGCACTGTACAACAAGTCACGTTCGTTAAAGCTCCAGGTTAGCGATGAATTAATTTCCGTTGACGCTACAGCGGCCAAATCAACTGAAGAAAAAGCTCGAGAGACCGTGGGACGACGCGAGACGCCCCTGATTTCGTATCCCGACTTTATACGAGCTCGGGATCTTACTCGGGCGGAGGAGCGGAATCTGGCGCGTTTAGCTGAGCGACTTGCCTTAGCTACCGCTAGCGATGCACCGCCTGTGCCGCCCCCTGACGTGGAGAGTGACGCACCTCCTGTCCCACCTCCGGACATTGAGAGCGCAATGGCGTTGCCTGACATGGATCTTCTGGACGCGCACGGTGATGCAGTAGAGGCCGCCCTGAGGACTGGTAGTACGTCCGGGGTTTATCAAAAGTTTGAAGAGATGCTTGAAATACTCCAGTTGGAGGAGGCCCGTTTGGCGGCCATGGAGAAGATGAGTATTAGTAGGGAGGAGCACGGTCGGATTAATTCGCGTTTTCTTAATGCGCGTAACCGCCACTTATCACTCACGCGACGCGCGCGTTCGCTCTTGAAAAAGGAACATGGGGCGCCTGCGGAAAATGTTGTATCAGGTGTCGAGACAACGCCTATAGTTGAAGTACCGAATCCCCTTGGTGAAAAACTTGTTGAGGCTCGTGGGCACATGCTGGCTGCTCGTATGATGTTGGCGGATAAGAACTTGAATGTTGAGCGCCTTAACGGAGCGCTTCTCGATCTTGATTTCGAAATAGCAGAGATCTTTGTTGCTCTTGATGAGCAGAAGAATAATGGCAAGGAGGATGTAATTTTTGAAGCCAAGGTACGTCAGGCTCATAGCGATTTACGCCGACTTCAAGAGCGGGCAGAGAGAATTGTTGCCGCGCTTACTCAGGCTGAACTTGCAGACCATGATACTAAAGTTAATCCGGAAGAAATGGAGCCCGAGCTTGAGTTTGGATTAGATAATGAAGACACTGATCTTGATCTGGAGCTGTTTGCGGATGATGGCACGCAGGAAACTGTAGCCCCCCCGATTCCTCCCGAGTTACACTTTGATGACAAGGCAACTGATCTTTTTGTTCGGGGAGATGGGAGTATCCAGCCGAAACGCGGCCTAGCAAAAGTTCGTGAAACACTCAGCCACACTTGGAGTTATATTCGCAATGGTTGGCGTAATCCCGGGGCAAGCTTTAGTGAAGGTATGCGTCGCGCCGGTGAAAGCCAACTTCGAGCTGTAGCCGAAGCCGAGATAGCTCCAAAACCGGTAGAGGTTACCAGGGCTGATTATGCCAGTGCCTTGCTTATGGGTGCCGGTCGTATGGCTTTGAACCTTGGACTTACGTATTCCGGAGCCGCTGTTGTCCCCGAGGCCTACCGTTATTTTACTCAAAAGTCGTTTACCAAAGCGGAGAAAGCCAAAATTGGTAGGAGTATCAATGAGGCCCTGGAATGGCAGGAGCATAAACATGAAATGGTGAGCGCCTTGGGCGGTGACGAGAAGATCTTCCAGGAGGGTTTAAAAACACGCATCGATGAGGCGTTGGCGAAGATCGAGGCCGCACCTTATAGCGCCGAACGAAAGCTGGCACTTCGCACGAAGATCGAAGCATTACTTGAAGAGCACCGCACTTCGGCGGACAAGATTGTCGAGCAGCAGAAGCGCGAAGTCGCTAAGGCACTTGAGGCGTACATAACTACGACTGTTTCAGCCGCGAAAGTAGGCAAGGAAGTAATTAATAGCGGACTCGCGCTCGGTTCGTACGCCTTTGGTGGCCCAGTCGCTTTGGTTGGAGCTCGAACGGCAGCCTATTCGGTGCTTTCGCTTTATGAGCGACAGCAGAATGCTCAAGCGCAAGTTGTGCGTGGAGAGCGTTCGGAGGCTAGACTGACAACCGCAATCCAGGACGGTTTTAAGCAATGGTGGTCGAGCGCTACCTTCAAGGGCGATGCGTCGTTTGGAAGGAAGTCTCTCAATTTCGCTAAAGCAACGAGCCAGTTAGGTCGTGCGGTTGGTATAGGCGTGGCGGCGAGTGAGATTTTCGATGAGGGCGTGATTGATAGACTTCTCGAGCAGTTTGAACGTCGCTCAGAGTCGGTACCGTCTGGAGATCTAGCTACGTATCCGGGCAATAACTTTGAGGTACCAGATCGTGAAGTCGACGTCCCGGTTGTCGATGTGCCAGATCGTGAAGTTGAGACCCCAGAAATTGTTCCGCCAGTTGAGGGTGGCCGGTGGTTCCGAGGAGAGATCCCCTCCGGGTCCAGGGTTATGGGAGGCTCGAGCACTGAGGGTATTACTTACGTACTCCAGCGCGTCATCAAGGGTAACCCCGAAGCTTACGGCTTTGACGGTGAGAGTGATATCGGTGCTGAGTTGTTTGCAAAACGGATGGCGGTGCAAATCACCGAAGGTGACGGCCAGATGCGTCGCTGGTTAACGAACAAGGCTGCCGATAAGCTCAACCTGTTCCCAGAGTTGGTGGATGGGGAATGGCACATTGCGGCGGTAGTCGATGGTAAAAAGTTATCGATGGACGAGTTGGCCGAGCTCGGTTACACCAGCAAAGCTCCAGCCACGAGTAAATAAGTAACAAAAAAAAGACGCGGCCTATTCGGCCGTGTCTTTCTTTTTACCCTTCCAAGCACGCTTGGGGGACTTGCGTTTCTTTATAAGCATTTCGATAGCTTGCTCACGCGTTACCGTTAATGGATCTTGATCTTTAGGTACGGTGGCATTGGTTTTTCCGTCAGTCACGTACGCTCCGTAGCGTCCTGATTTTACGAGAAGTGGAGTCTTCGTTTCTGGATCTTCGCCGAGTTCGAGGAGTGGCGCCATCATGATGCGTTTCTTTTCTGCACCTTCTGTGAACAATGTTTTAGCTTGTTCGAAGGTAACTTCAGAAGGATCGATCTCTGGAGGCAGGGTGACGTTTACGGCACCAGACTTCATGTAGGGACCGTACGGACCCTTGTTCACAATGAGATCTTCACCGTTTTCAAGCTTGCCCAGGTTGCGTGGGAAGATGAGGAGTTTTAAGGCGTCTGCGACTGTTAAGGTGTCCATGAGCTGGTTCTTGTTCAAAGACGCTCGTGGGGGCTTAGGATTCTCGTCAGTGGCTTCTCCCACCTGAACGTACGGACCAAAACGGCCTGTGCGTACGATGATTTTGGTACCAGAAACCGGGTCTACTCCGAGCTCGCGCTCTTTCATGACGTCAGCGCGCGACAGATCGGCTCCCTTGGAGACGATCAATTCGTGGAAAGGACCGTAGAAATTGGCCATGACCTTGCGCCACTCGTGCTCACCTTCAGCGATGCCGTCGAACTGTTTCTCCATGTTTGCCGTAAAATCGTAGTCGACGATGTTAGGAAAATGCTCTTTCAACAAGTCGGTAACGATGTTGGCGGTGTCAGAAGGGAATAGCTTCTTGTTATCGTCGCGCAGTACGTAGCCGCGATCGATAACGGTTGTTAGAGTTGGCGCGTACGTAGAAGGTCGGCCGATGCCGTATTCTTCCAAAGCTTTAATCAAAGTAGCATCAGAATACCGAGCGGCTGGTTCAGTGAAGTGTTGCTCAGGACGAACTTCGGTTGGCTTACCAAGCGCGTCACCAACTTTGAGATCAGGAAGAATCTTGTCTTCAGCGGCTTGCCAGACTTTCATGAAGCCTGGGAACACGAGCGTGCTTCCGTTAGCGCGGAAAATATGCGCGTTGCCTTCCATGTCGACCGCCGTACGGCGCATTTTGGCACTTGGCATCTGGGAAGCAACTGTGCGGCTCCAGATAAGGTTATACAATTTCCATTCACCGGGTTCGAGTGTGGCCTTGAGAGACTCAGGTTCAGCAGTAACATCGGTTGGGCGAATGGCTTCGTGAGCTTCTTGTGCGCCCTTTTTTGCAGTCTTATAAACCACTGCTCCGGTAGCGTATTCTTGTCCAAAACTAGCCTTTAAATAGGCTTGAGTGGCAGTAGTGAACTGTTCAGCCAAATTGGTTGAGTCAGTACGCATGTAGGTGATTTGGCCGGTCTCGTATAAACGCTGAGCCAGCGTCATGGTTTGCTTAGCGCTCATGCCCAGACGGTTGTAGGAATCCTGCTGCAAGCTTGAAGTGGTGAGTGGAGTTGGTGGCTTACGAGAAGCATCTTTGAGCTCAATATTTTTTACAACAAAGTTGGCGTCACTGACGGCTCCAACGATTGCCTTGGCATCAGCTTCATTCTTGATGTCGAGTTTGTCGATCTTCTTGTCACCGATCGAGAAAAGTTTTCCCGGGAAAACAGTTTCGGATTTATTAAAGTCAGCCTCAATTGACCAGTATTCTTCTGATTTAAACGCTAGACGCTCGCGCTCGCGCTCGACGACTAAGCGAACAGCTACAGACTGCACGCGTCCAGCGGAGAGACCGCGGGCAACTTTGCGCCATAGGAGAGGGGAGAGCTCGTAACCTACAAGACGATCAAGAATGCGGCGAGCCTGTTGCGCGTCGACGAGTTTGTGATCGATGGTACGAGAGTTTGAAAGCGCGTGTTCGATGGCGCTCTTTGTGATCTCGTGAAAGGTAATACGCTTGGCGGTCTTATCATCCATGCCAAGGACCGCAGCGATGTGCCAAGCGATGGCCTCACCTTCGCGGTCTTCGTCGGTTGCGAGGTAGATTTCGTCAACTTTTTTGGCAGCCTCCTTGAGTTCTTTTACCTTAGCTTTTTTCTCCGGAGAGACTTCGTAAGTTGGTTCAAAGCCATTTTCAACATCAACGCCGGTCTTCTTTTTGGGAAGATCGCGGATGTGACCAAAAGAAGACATGACTTTGTATTCACGTCCTAAAAATTTGGTAATTGTTTTAGCTTTTGTTGGAGACTCAACAATCAAAAGTTTGGTCATAATCGGGGTCACGATAGCTGGATTACTGGCTGCGCGCAAGTATTCTCGTATTCGAGTGATCTAGGGTTCAAAACTTCAAACGAGCCTGCATCGCCCTAGAATACTAGATTACTCGAATACTTTTTAACTCTTCCTTTCACGTAAAATTTGTTTTTCTGTGCGCCAATGCGTACGAAGTTCACCAGCTAAATATAGCGAACCGGTGATGAGAATGGTATCAGACTTCTTGGCTACCTTGAGCGCATCAGCTAGGGCGTCGTGAGGGAAGAGAAAAGCTCGCGTTTGCAGTTTCTTGGGGATGAGTTGGAGGAGCTTGGCCGGGTTCTCGGGTTTGCCATAGCCCTCGGTAAAACGGGTTGTTCGAACGGAAGTAGCTACCTTAGTAATCGCTGCGGCCATCGAGACTGAATCTTTAAGACCTTTACAGCCAAAAACCACGTGTATCTTGCCTTTACGCATCTGTTTGAGATGAGCGATCGTGGCGCGCATCTTAGCGGTGTTATGAGCACCGTCGATGATGACTCGCGGATTTTCCTGGATGATTTCCAGACGACAGGGGAGCGGAGGCGTGTTTTCAATTGCTAGTTCGATAACGAGCGGCGACATTCCGAGCAAGAGTCCAGCGGCCCGACAAATATCGGCGTTGTGCTCCAGGTGATCGTTCATGTCATTTGGGATGACGAGCATTGGCGCCTTGGCTTTCTTAGCTTCAGCGCTGATGATTTTGAGAGGTCCAGCTTCGGTTTCTCCGGTGACAACCAGACAGCCGGGTTTGATAATGCCGGCTTTCTCTTTGGCGATGTGGATCTTGGTTGGACCTAAGTAATCGACATGATCCAGGTCGATGTTGGTAATGATAGCTACAGCTGGAGTTGGGATAACATTGGTAGCATCGTAACGGCCTCCCATACCTACCTCTAGTACACACCAATCAACTCCGGCACGTTGAAATAGCAGAAAAGCGGTACATGTATTTAGCTCGAAGAACGTCAGTGGCTCGTTACCGGCGAGCACGTGCTCTTCGTGAGCGATGAGGATGTCCTCGATGGCGTGAGCAAGAGCGTCTGGATGAGCGAGTTTGTCATCGATACGGAAGCGTTCAAGATAGGTGGTGGTGTGAGGAGAACTATAGCTGGCGACCTTCTCGCTACTCCGACGCAGGATTTCGTGCATTAACTGAGTGACACTACCTTTACCGCTCGTGCCCGTGACGTGGACGTACTTCATGGCCTTTTCTGGGTTTCCAAGACGCTTCAAGAGCTGGCGCATGCGTGTCAGCGATACCTCCAGGGCAGCTGGCGAGGAATGCGACCAAACCTGCTCAATATTACTGAGCGAAAGCAGACGTTTGTAGGCGGTGAAATAGCGCTCACTCATAGATTAGAGGCTGTAATACATATTGCCTAAGGGGCGGACTTTTCCATGAATTTCTAAAATAGTCAATGTTCCAAGCACTTGGGAGGTCGATAAGCCCGAACTTCGAGCCAACTCGTCAACGTGAATTGGAGAGCCGGAAAGGTGGGTAAGAATCAAGGCTTGCAGGGGTGAAATGACCGCCCCCTCCTGGCCTCCCCCTGGCGGGGGAGGAAGCTCGAGCGAGGGCGTTGGCGAGTGATCGGGCAAGGGGGCTGGAACGAGTATGGGCTCTGGCAACGGTTCTTTTATGGGGAATCCGAGAGTGGATAGGACATCGTTTGTGGAGGTTGTGACATGAGCTCCGTCTTGAAGGAGCTTGTTAGTGCCCACAGAAGTGAGGGAGTCGATAGGGCCGGGGATCGCGAACACTTCACGTCCAGCATTTACGGCTGCTTGGGCGGTGTGAAGTGTGCCGGATGGGAGTTTGGCTTCAACGATGACTACGCCGCGGCACAGGCCAGCGATAATCCGATTACGAATAGGGAAGTGGTAATTGAGTGCTTTGAAGCGCGGAGGCTGCTCGCTTATGACGGCTCCACCTTGTTCTACGATGCGTTTGCCGAAGATTTTCTTATCACCGTAGAGTTCCTCGAGTCCGTGGGCGAGTACGGCGACGGTTTTGCCGCCGGCGTCCATGGCTCCGGCATGAGCTTCGACATCGATGCCACGTGCGAGTCCACTGACAACGATAAGGCCAGCCCGCGTCAGCTCGCTTGAGAATTGTCGAGCGGTTTTGAGTCCGTACGGGGTTGCGTCACGCGAACCAACGATGCCAATGAGTTGATGAGTTGTTGGGAGTGCACCGCGTATGTAAAGAATGATGGGCGGGTCGTAAATAGTTTTTAGTGCTTCAGGAAAGCGGGGGTCGTCATGATCGATCGTATCGATACCGAGTGCGGCCACATCGTGTGTGAGCTTCTGCGGATCGGTTTGATGTCTCCAGGCAATGAACTTCTCAGCGTTTTTCTCACTGATCTCAAGAGCGATGAGCTCGTCTTTGGTTGCATTCCAAATGGCTTCATACGTTTTATAAAACCCGAACAACCGCACATAGGTGCGTGACCCAAAGGGCGCAAAATGGCTTAAGGCTATGGCGTAAGGTGAGGTCATTAGCTGGTAAGACCAGAGATAACTTTAGGGAACTCAGAGATGTTGTCGATGATGTAGCGAGCGCCAAGGTTGGTAGCAGAGGCTCTCGTAAGGTGTCCGGTGAGGATGGCAATGGGTGCAACGCCTGCGGCCTTGGCCATGCGTATGTCGTTTGGAGCATCACCAATGTAGACGGTTCGATCAGGGTTAACGCTTGAATGCAGCATGGCCTGCTCAAGCATGTGGGGAGCAGGTTTTTGGAGGAGGGGTGCGTAATCCGCACAACTGTGAATGCTAGCAAAGAGTTTTTCAAGTTCAGGACCCAAAACAGACTCGATGATGTCTCGGTTAGATCCGCTAACAATACTGAGAGTGTGCGTGCTGCTCAGAGTCCTAATCGTAGCCTCGGCTCCTTTATAGAGTGAGACTTGGGCGCGGAAGGCGGGACTCACGCGTGCGTTATTGAAATATTGAAGTGCTTCGCTGATTTTGTCAGGGTGCTCGAGAAGCAAGAGCTCAACTTGCTGTTCAACTGGCTGGCCCCAGCGTTCAAGGATGCGTTGGCGTTCGAGATCACGATCAAGCTCTACGCCCACCTGGAGCATGGCCCTGTGGTAGCAGTCGATGTAAGCCTCGTTGGAACCCTGAGCGAGCACGCCATCGAAATCAAAACTCACGTGACGAATCATAGCTAAGCCTGTAAGGAAGTATCCTGCACGCCTTCAGCGATGCTTTTTAAAATGATCTCTTTGGCTTTGTCGATGACTTCGGCGAGTTTTTTGAGCTCGCTCTTCCCGAATTTTTGCACGACGTAGTTCTCTAGAGGAATGTTAGCCGATGGTTCATTGACGCCAATACGGAAGCGGACGAAATCTTCGCGGTTGAGTTTTTCGATGATCGACTTCAGGCCGTTGTGTCCACCAGCACTACCGCCGGTGCGAACTCGTAAGGTTCCAAGTGAGAGCGCAACGTCATCAGAAACTACCCACACGTCCTGGGGATTAACCTGATACTTACCCACAAGACTAGCCACAGAGTGACCAGAAAGATTCATGAAAGTCTGGGGCTTGGCGAGGATGATCTTCTTATCGAAGTAGCGAGTCTCGATAACTTCTGCTTTTGCAGTTTTATTGAGTTTCCACTTTTCTTGTAGGGCTTCCGCTAGAGCGTCGACAGCCAGAAAGCCAGCATTATGACGAGTGTTGATGTATTCCTTTCCAGGATTCCCCAAGCCGACAATCAACAAACTCATACGTTCTTATTTGTAAGTGGTGTGAGATTTACGCTCCACTTCAATTTTAATCCGAATTGGCGTGCCCGTGAAGTCGTACTGTTCACGGAGGATGTTTTCAAGGAAGCGAACGTAGGCAGTTGCCAATGAATCCGTACGTGAAAGGTTTACGGCTAAAGTGAAAATTGGGGGATTGATATGCGATTGGTAGAAAGATGTGATCTTTGGGCTCTTCACGCCCTTACCGCGCATTGGCTTATGGCGAACGATGGCTTTGCTCATGAACTGGCGAGCTTCATCGGTAGATAATTGAGTAAAGCGAGCCTGGAAGACGGCGCTAATCATCTTAAAGATGTCCTGAGCACGTTGACCTGTTAAGGCCGAGGTAAACAAAATCGGAGCGTATTTTAGTTGGGGCATGAAGCCGCGGATGATGGCCTCATAATCGTTGACGGTAGTAGTGGTTTTGTTTGGGATCAAATCCCACTTGTTGGCAATGATAATGACACTAACTTTCGAATCCTGAAGAACACCGGCCAAGTGGCGCTCCTGCGTACTAATCTCCTTAGTCATGTCGAGCACGAACAGGGCTACGTCAGCACGGCTGACAGTATCGAGGGTCTTGTCGACACCAATTTTTTCAAGCAAGGTTCCGGATTTACGACGAGCAGCTTGTTTGCGAACTCCGGCGGTATCAATAAACTGATACGTCTGGCCTTCGTGTTCGAACAGTGCGTCGTTTGGTTCGCGAGTAGTATGCGGTACAGGGGCAGTGATAAAGCGCTTTTGTCCGAGAACAGCATTCAATAACGTTGATTTACCAACGTTTGGTTCACCAAGAACACAGATACGCATCGGCAGAATCTCGTTTACATCTGTTGGCGGTTTTCCTGCCTTGGTGAGAACTTCGGTGACTTCGTCCAAAAGATCTCCAACACCCACGCCTTGCTTGGCGGAAATGGCGAAGGGGCGGTTCAGCGGCCAAGACTTCCACTCATCGCTTTCGGCGCGACGGCGTAACTCGCCGTTGTCAGCCTTGTTGCCGACAGCGATAACGGGTTTGCCGCTCTTCAGAAGCTTACGAGCGATTTCCAGGTCGTCAGCCATGGGGCCAACATTCACATCGACTAAGAATAAAATAATGTCGGCTTGGGTAATGGCGATGTTGGCTTGTTCGACTACGTTCTTTTCGATTTCATCGGTTTGGTCAATGTCCAAACCACCAGTGTCGACCATGCGAATAATCTTACCGCGCCAGATACAGTCAGCCTCAAAACGATCGCGGGTGGTACCGGCGATGTGGGAAACGAGGGACTTTTGCTCTTCAATCATCTTGTTGAAAAGCGAAGATTTGCCGACGTTACTTCGGCCGATTAAGACGGCTTTAGGGGCTGATTGCATAAAAACTCTGGCCGACTCGACTTAACGTAATACGAGATTTGTTGAATCTTGGCCTAAAATGATCAAAAAGTCAATGTCTGTAGTGCTGGTTAGGAGGTCAATTCCAGGGGTAGTGGCCAGGACTTCGTCAGGAACCACAGCATCGGCAGCTAAATAACCCTTTGTAGACATGTAAACGTCAGCCGACAGGTACTCCTTCAGGGCAGCTAATTCCTCATCTTTTTCTCCGTCGGTGAGGTCGTAGATGATGGTTTTTGGCGATTCTCGGTTCAAGGCATTGCCAATGGTTTGGACGGTAAAACCAGAGCCCTCAAGTAATTGGGCGGCTTGAGAGGCTAGACCAGTAGTGCCTGTGCCATTCTGAATTTCCACGGTAACATTTAGTGCCGGGTTGCTTTCCGGACTGGTAGTGGTGAAGATTGGGTCGTTAGGGGATTTTTCAAAGATGTTGTCAGCCGCGGCGTGAAGTTCGCTCCAGTCTTCTTCGTAAGGACGAAGTATGTAGGCACCATTGAGGTAGTCGTCGAATAAGAGTCCGCCGCGGTTATCAAGCACGTGCATGGCGATATTCTCGCTCGAGACATCGGGAATGTACTTCACGAAACGCATCATTTCCCAGAGCGTCAGGTTCGTTTGTACGTTGTCTTGGATGGTCCCGAGAATGCGATTGAGTTTGCCGGGGTTCAGTAGTACGCCCAGGGACAGTGCCTTATCTTTGACGCCGAGTAACATTTTTTGTTGACGGGCGGCGCGAGCAAAGTCAGAACCTTCACCGTTTGAGCCATGGCGTGAGCGGGCGAATTGCAGAGCGGTGGCGCCGTTCATGTGCATCCAGCCTTCAGTGAAGCTCACGGTTTGTACGCTGCCAAGTCCGTCGTCGAGTGGGTAGGTGGTGTCTGCGAATGAGCGCTCAACATACACATCAATTCCGCCGAGGTCGTCAATGATTTCCTCGAAGCCATTGAAGTCAACTTTAACAGTGTAATGAACATTTTCGCCTAACACCTCCTCAACGATGCCGGCCGTGGCCTGAGGGCCGCTCCCGCGCTTGTTACTTTCTGCGAATGCGTTAACGTTGTTAATTTTTCGATAACCGTAACCGGGAAGGTTGACGTTGAGGTCGCGTGGGATGGAGATCATACCCACTTCATGCGTTGAGGGCTTGAGGCTGCCAAAGATAATGGTGTCAGTGAGCTCGGCGCCGTCATGTCCGGCACCGCCGACACCCAATAGGAGAAAATTGATTCTGTCGTCATCTTGCCCTGCAACTGCTTTGTCTCCGGACACCACGAGTCGCTTGAGTGAAGACAGGAAAGACAGGTTCTGATTTGGTTCGGAAGTGGTGGTGTTGTTGATACCGATCGAGAGGAGGAAGCCACCGGTAACCAGAATAGCTAAGCCAAAGAGTACAAGTTTCGAGCGAATCGACAGGCGTCGTTTATACAAACGCGAAATGTCCGCTCCGCCTGATCTGCCCGTAGTTGGGGAAGACAGTAGCGGCTTGGAGGGTTCCTCGTGATGAGGCTTGAGGAAATCGACTGAATCTGGATCCTGCATAGGGAAAACAAAATACGCACGTATAGGCGCACCATCCAGGGTGAGTATAGCGTAAAGAACAGCTTTCGCCAAGTGTAGACGGCCGGATGTTTCCTTCGTATAGTTCGAGCGTTCGGGCACGTGACTCAGTTGATTAGAGCGTTCGATTCACATTCGTAAAGGTCGGAGGTTAGAGTCCTCCTGCGCCCACCACAAATTCCCACACACCCTGTGTGGGAATTTCTGTTCAAGCAGTAAATGGCATGTTATGATTTTCTCAACTTATAATTGCCTATGCTTAGAAATGTGCCCGTCTCTTTTGAAAAGTTTGTTCAGCCCTTGCGTAACCTTACGCGTTGGAGCGTTCCAGCTCTCTTTTTTCTCACGCCACTAGTATTCGCGCCCTTTACCACCGAGGCCCTTGAGATGAACAAGCAGGTCGTGCTCGTGGTTTTAGTCTTTTTGGCTGCCATCGGCTTACTTGGCAACATGGTGACTGAGCGCCGAGTTAGTTTACGTGGAGGTCTGCTTATTAATATCGTGCCACTCGTTTTCTTGGCCGCAATCTTAATTTCAACAATTTTATCACTTGCCGGCATTGAATCATGGCTTGGATATGGTGGTCAGGAGTATGTAAGTTTCCTGACGGCCGTAGCCGGAGTAACCTTGTTCTATACTCTGGTGAATGCTAGCGATACTCGCTTGGCTCGCCAATCCCTTTTAGCTCTGTTGTTGTCTTCAAGTATCGTAGGCTTGTTGACCCTTCTGTCTCTGGTTGGCATTCATTTGCTCCCGTTTGCCTTTACCCGCTCGGCCGGCTTCAACACAGTGGGCAATATCAATGCCCTAGTTTCTTGGTTAATTCCTGTGGCTTTGGTGGGCCTGGGCTTCTTCTTAGTTGATAGCGACGGAGAAAACTCGGTTATTCCAGCTGGTGCCACCGGTGTTCTAACTCGTATTTTGGTAGCGTTTGTTACTTTTGTAACCGTACTCTTGCTTACGGCCATCGATTTCTGGACCCTGTGGGCCGCCTTTATGGTGGGCCTGGCGGCGCTCATGTTTTTATCGTTCTTAGAACCAAGCCACTTCCCGAACATGCGTCGTTTGGTTGTTCCTGGCGTACTCTTTGCCATTGCGGTGATCTTCCTGTTCATCAAGACGCCGATTAAGTTGCAAGTGCCAGTAGTAGTCTCGCCTTCAATCGGATCGAGTTGGGATATTGCTAGCCAGACTTTGCAACAAGGTGCCACCACAATGTTATTTGGATCAGGTCCTGGCTCGTTCGATTTGGACTATGCCCGTTACCGTCCTGTTGAAGTGAACACTACGATTTTCTGGAATACACGTTTTGATCGCGCTCAGATTCATCCACTGACCGTCTTAGCCACGAATGGCCTTGTCGGTTTCGCTAGCTGGCTGGCGCTGGTGCTTGTGATTGCTGCTTTTGGCCTTGGTCGCATTATCCGCGGCCGTCAGGAGTCGGAGTGGCGTGTAAACTATGCGCTCTTGGCTGGTTGGATGTCGATGTTCGTACTTCAGCTGCTTACGCCGGGCAACATGGCGCTCACGGTTTTGTTCTGGGGACTGAGCGGTTTGTTGGTGGCTGAAGCAGTTAGCCAGGTCAAAAAAATGGACTTCGCGGACGCTCCACGTTCAGCTCTTGGTGTAACCAGCGGTTTTGCGCTCTTTGTGGTAGTTGGTTTCTTAACCTTGTTTGCCCTGCTATCGCGACACAGCGCGGAAATGGCTTTCGCAAAAGCTGCGCGCATGGATGCTAAGGGCGCCAGTGCCCAAGAGCTTGTAGCTCAGATGACCAAGGCGGTTGAACGAGACTCCACTAACGCGGTCTTTGAGCGCAATTTAGCCACGGCTTACTTGGCTCAGGCCGGAGTAGTAGTGGGACAGGGCGTTGAAGATGACGATTTTGGCACCGAGGATAAGCAGAAGTTAGCGGAAGTTGCTGACGCTTCTATTCGTGCCGCGGCCCGTGCAGCCGGACTGGGTGGAAACGACAGTATTAACTGGGCGATTAACGGCTTGATCTACCGTGAGCTCATGCCTTTCATTCAGAACGCGCAGAACTACGCAGCTAGCATGTACTTGCGTGCTCTTGAGCTCGAGCCAAATAACGCCGCTTATCAGACCGACCTCGGCCGCGTGTACCTAGCTGTAGCTGACCGTGCTCAAGAAATTCAGGATCTTGAAGACGTGGACGCTGAAGTAAAAGCAACTGCAGCCACCAATGAAACAGAGAACTTGCGTATCGCTGCCGAGAATCTTGAAAAGGCCATTCGCTTGAAGCCTGATTACGCTCCAGCCCACTATTACTTAGCCGCCGCTTATGAGCGCCAGGGAAATCTGGAAGATTCTTCTGAGCGTTTACAGGCCCTCACGCAGGTTCAGCCAAACGATGTCGGACTTGGTTTCCAGTTGGCCGTGATTTATCTCAAGATGGAGAAAGTTGATGAGGCCGAGGCTGAGTTGGAGCGCATCCTGACGGTATACCCTGAGTACAGCAACGCCATGTGGTACCTGGCCGCTATCAAGGCCAACCAAGGTGATGCAGATGCTGCCCTGGGACTACTCCGCCGCGTTGAGAAGCTTAACCCCGAGAACACCGTGGTTAAGGAGAGTATCGCTAATCTTGAAGCAGGTGGCGCCACACCGGCTGATCCAGGCCCAATTGATGCTAGTCCGGATGACGGTGTGCAGGCACCGGCTACTACTCCAACCCCATAAGTCATTTTCAGAGCTACAGATGCCGTGCCTAGAGCACGGCATCTTTGTACTTGGACGAATACTTCTGCTCGTGGTAATATCTGGGACAACTATGGCTTTTTTTGACCGTAAAAAAGGGGAGACTACAACTTCATTCATGGAGCGTTTGTTCGGGCCAACTTTGGGCGCCGTGGCAACGTTCATTCTTGAAATCGTTCAGATTGCTGCTCTAGCAATGGCAATCATTTTGCCGGTACGTTATTTCTTGGTCCAACCGTTCGTGGTGGCGGGCGTTTCCATGGAGCCAAACTTTGAAGATGGTGAATACCTCATCATTGACGAGCTAACCTTCCACTTCAGAGAGCCTGTCCGGGGAGAGATTGTTGTTTTTCATCCGCCCTCGAGCGCAGAGAAACAGTTTTATATTAAGCGCGTAATCGGTTTGCCAGGCGAGACCGTTGAAGTGAATGACAGTAAGATCACTATTTACAACGAGGCTTATCCGAACGGATTTGAGCTGGCTGAAGAATATATCGAAGACAATACTCCAGGTCGTGATAGCGAGACGTTAGCCGAGGGGGAGTATTACCTCATGGGTGACAACCGTGACGCCAGCTTCGACAGTCGGGCGTTTGGTCCTGTCCCACGTGAAAACTTTATTGGCCGAGTCTGGATTCGCGGTTTGCCCCTAGAAAAGATCGGATCCTTCAACGTTCCCGAGTATAATGAGTAATTCAGATTAGCGACGCAAGCAGCCCAAAAGGTTGCTTGTTTCTCGTCTTTGATGTATCAAGACGTCAACTAACCTAGCTATTGTTATGTCTGTTAAGCCAAAGGCTGAGATTGCTGCTAAACCCTCTAAAAAGTCGAAATCATTAGAAACCTTGCGTGGTTTCCGTGATATTTTGCCCGATGAACAAGCTGCTTGGGAAAAGATCGAGGATACGGTCCGTAGCCTGACCCGGGCTTACGGTTTTGGTCGTATTCGATTGCCTGCACTTGAAGCCACTTCGTTGTTTGAGCGGGGAGTCGGTAAGGAGACCGATATTGTTGAAAAAGAGATGTTCACGTTTGTGGACCAGGGCGGCGTAAAGATGACGTTGCGTCCAGAGGGCACCGCTTCTGTTGCCCGTGCGTATATTGAGCACGGCATGTTGAACCAGCCGCAGCCAGTGAAGCTCTGGTACATGGAGCCGATGTTCCGTCACGAGCGCCCACAGGCTGGCCGTTATCGTCAGCACTGGCAGCTTGGTCTTGAGGCCATGGGCTCTGATGATTCCGTACTTGATGCTCAGGTGATCTTGATGGCCCACGGTTTTTGTAGAGAGTTAGGCGTTGAGACCATGGTAAATATCAACTCGCTGGGTACTCCGGCTGTACGTAAGAGCTATGTAGCTGACCTGACCAAGTACTTTAAGGGTCATGCGAAAAAACTATCCGAGACCGATGCTCGCCGCTTGCAGCGCAACCCACTTCGTCTCCTGGATTCAAAGGAAGAGGGCATGGAAGAGTTGAAGGCCGGCGCTCCTCAAATCATTGAATACCTGGATGACGAAACCAAACAGCACTTCATGAAGGTGCTTGAATATTTGGATGAAGCTGAGGTCCCTTACACGTTGAACCCATTCTTGGTGCGCGGGCTTGATTACTACACCAAGACAGTTTTCGAATTAGTCTCTGCTAGTCCGTTCGGTGAGAATGGCTCGCAGTTGTCGCTTGGCGGCGGCGGACGTTACGATGGTTTGATTCCTTTGCTTGGCGGCCGTGAGGCTACCGGAGCAGTGGGTGCTGGTATCGGCATTGAGCGCGTGATTTTGGCCATGAAGGCCGCTGGCTCCATGCCTGACAATAAGCGCACCGCTGACGTGTTCTTCTGCCAACTTGGCGAAGCAGCACGCCGCCAGGGCATGAAGATCTACGAGAAGTTCCGTCAGTCTGGTGTTGACGTGGGCGAAGCTTTTGCTAAAGGAAACCTGAAAGCCCAGCTTGAAATCGCCGATAAGATGAAATCAACCATCGCCATTATCCTTGGCCAGAAAGAGGTTCTGGACGGTACCGTTATCATTCGCGATATGGAAGCCGGAGCCCAGGAGATTGTCGATGTTGAGAAGGTTGTAGGCATCGTAGTGAAGCGTTTACAGGATCGAGAGGACAAGCAGAGAGAGGCAAAACGAGCCGAAGAAAAGAAGAAGAACACCTAATCCATCTAGCCTTTACAGGGATATCCCCCTGTGCTACTATCTCCGCACCCTGAAAGGAGGGTGAAATATATTTTGTGTCTGATATTGAAGTAAAACGAAAGAAAGGCGAGAGTTTTGAAGCGTTATTCCGACGCTTCACTCGTCGAATTCAGCAGAGCGGTAAGCCGCTCAACGTTCGTGCCGGTCGCTTCTTTGCGACTCCACCGAACAAGAACAAGATTCACGAAAGTGCAATCCGTCGTTTAGAGATGGGTGAACGTCGTGAGTACATGCTCAAGACCGGTAAGATCCGCGAGGAGGATCTCCGCGCTGCTAAGAAGCGCTAACACATTAAGGAGGCCTTCGGGCCTCTTTTGTGTTACCATCAATTTAGCCTCGGTTTTCGGTTGTCGGGATTCGGGTCAGTATTTGTTGCTAATTGAGCTATGGCGATCGTGACCTTTAAAGATTTAGATGTGTGGCAGAAAAGCATGCAGCTCGTTAAGGAAATTTATCGTCTTACGAACACCTTTCCTGACGAGGAGAAGTATGGACTAGTTGGTCAGATGCGTCGTTGTTGCATTTCGATACCGAGTAATATCGCCGAGGGTCATCGTCGAGGATCTCGTAAGGACTACGCTCGTTTTGTGTCGATGGCTTATGGTTCAAGTGCAGAGCTAGAGACCCAGATAGACGCAGCCTGTCTCTTGAATTACTGTGCAGATGCTGAAGTTATCGGGTCGAGACAGCTACTCGACGATGTCTCGAGAATGTTAAATAAACTTCGTCAGAGTCTTATGTAAGGTTCTTTAGCCCGAATCCCGACAACCGAATCCCGAAATCTTTATATGAATGGTATGGAACTTGAGAAGAAAATCACTGAAGACATGAAGACGGCTATGAAGGCGAAGGACGCTGGCACGCTTGAGATCTTGCGCATGACGATTGCATCTATTCGTAATAAGGCCATGGAGGTTGGTAAAGATTTGGCCGATGCCGACGTCATGGCGGTTATTAAAGCCGATGCTAAGAAGATTAAAGACGCCCTGGATAGCTTTGTGCAGAATGCGCGTGAAGATTTGGCCGCGAAAGCTCGACGAGAGCTTGAGATTTTAGAGCGTTACTTGCCAGCGCAGATGAGCGATGCCGATCTTGAGATGCATGTTCGTGCCAAGGTCCAAGAGCTTGGGGTTACTGACCCTTCACAGGCCGGTAAGGTTATGGGAGTCTTGTCTAAGGACTTGAAGGGCCAGGCTGACGGATCGCGGATTAAGGCCGCCCTCGATAAAATTCTTGCTTCAACATAAACCATGCTACGCGCCGTTCTTGCTGACGTCATCCATTACGCCACCTCAAAGAAGGATGCGGAGGATCGCATGACTGAACTGGGGGATTTGACGCGGACCTACGGAGGTCTTGTGGTTGTTAAATCTATCCAGCGCAGGGCTAAGCCTGATTACGTCACGTTTCTCGGTAAAGGTAAGGTTCAAGAGCTTATCGACACTCACAGCGAACATAAGGCTAACGTACTCGTTGTAAACGAGATCCTCAAGCCTGGCCAATTATTTAACCTTGAAGAAGCCCTCCGCCCTGTAGGTATGAAAGTGTGGGACAGAATCGATTTGATTCTCCATATTTTTGATAAACACGCTACAAGCGCCGAGGCTAAGCTCCAAATTGAGCTAGCCCGCATTCGCCACATGGGACCGCGCATTTACAACATGGGTGCCCAGCTGGGGCGTCAGCGTGGAGGTACTGGTACGCGTGGCGGTGGCGGTGAGGGCAATACCGAGGTCATGAAACGTCACTTGCGCGAGCAAGAGCGTCGTATTGTTGAGAAGCTCGAAGCCTATGAAGGCCAGCATGCCGAACAGCGTAAAAACCGTTCCCGTAACGATTTTAAGACCGTAGCCTTAGTTGGGTATACCAACGCCGGCAAGACTTCGCTTTTGAATGCGCTGACCAAGCGTAAGGAATACGCTGCCGACAAACTTTTTGCTACTTTAGACACGAGAATAGGGGAGTTGTATTTGCCGGAAGTTAAGACCTCGGCACTCATCTCTGACACCATTGGCTTCATTCAGGGGCTGCCACCTCGGCTTGTTCAGGCCTTCCGATCCACGCTGTCGGAGGCTATTCATGCCGACCTAGTACTGCATGTCATTGATGCGAATGATCCGCACTTAGATCTGAAGATGAAGGTAGTGGAAGACATCTTGCAGGACATCGGACTCGCAGAAAGACCAAGGATCCGCGTGTATAACAAGCTCGATCATCTCGAGACTGAGTTTTCTGAGGAGCTCACGGACGCCTACGTTTCCGCTCACACTAAAGTTGGTTTAGGACAGTTGCGTCGACTGATCGCTAAAAAATTGTTACCCCGACCAGTTGTTGTCCCCACCTCAACGTAAAAGTGAGGTAATTTTTGAGGTAAAATAGGGGAGTGATTTTTACGCCGTGGAGAATTAAATCATTTGTTTTCGGTGCGCTGATAGCGGCCTTGATTTTATTTGTTGGCCTTCCAGTTTTTGCCCAGACCGATGAACTTGTGGGCGTGGCGGCTGATTCGGGCTTTGGGACGAGTGACCTGATTACCATCATTGGAACAATCATTAAGGTGTTCTTGGGACTACTCGGGATTATCTTCTTAGTACTCGTGATCTATTCCGGCTTCTTGTGGATGACAGCCGGTGGGGACGACAAACAGGTGGAGCGAGCTAAGAAGACGCTTATCAATGCCGTAGTCGGTATCGTGATCGTGCTCTTCTCTTATGCGATCGCTTCCTTCATCGTGAATGCTCTGTTGGATGCTACGGGTGCAAACAATGACGATGGCGTGAATGGCTCGGTAACTATCCCTGCATTTTCTGGATCACTTGGAGGCGGCGCTGTGCGAGATCATTATCCTCTGCGCGATCAGACCGACGTAGCTCGCAACACCAATATCACCGTAACTTTCCGTGAACCGATGCTCATCGAGTCTTTTGTTGCCGACTACGATGATAATGGCACCGCACTAGATGTGAGTGACGACGTTGTGGCTGCGGCTATCAACACTGACAACGTACAGATCTATCGCTCTGTAGACGGGAACGAAGAGGCTTTGACGAATGTCGACGTCTTTTTCACTGAGGATTTGCGAACCTTCGTTTTCAACCCGATTGATTATTTGGGATCGGCCACGGAAGACGTCTCGTATACGGTGTTTTTAGACCCGAATATTCAAGACGCTACCGGCAACGATGTGTTCGTGGGGAGCAATAATGGCGGCTATGAGTGGACCTTTATTACGGGAGTAAATCTCGATCTTGATCCGCCGACGGTACTTTCGGTCATTCCGGTAGCGGCAGGCACCTACGCTAAAAACATCATTGTTCAGGTGACGTTCGATGAGCCAATGGATCCAACCTCCGCCTCGGGTGTGCGTACGGAAGACAGCGGTTTTTCGAATCTTCAGGTTGTGGGTGTGAGTGGAGTGCCAACCGCAGGAACCTACATCATTTCGAACGGCTATCGAACCGTCACCTTCGAGTCGGGTACTGATTGTGGCATAAATTCTTGTGGCGAGACCATTTATTGTCTTCCTGGCGGACAGTCAATCACAAGTACGGTAGTTGCAGCTACCGTGGGTTCCTCGGCTCCTCAGGCTGCTGGGTACGACGGTGTTGTGGACATGGCTGCCAATTCACTTGACGCCAATGATGACAACGTAGCCGGCGATGACTACGCTTGGGACTTTTCCACCACGGATGAGATTTACTTATTGGGTAGTTCAATTGAGACAATCTCTCCAGATATCACGGCCGAGAATGTGGCGCTCGATCAAGTTGTCACCTTGGCCTTTAGTGATATTCTCATGAGTTCAACCGTTACTTCTGACAACATCACCCTGACGAACAAGGAGATTACGAGTGGTGATAGCCACGAACAGTGGTATCGCTTTGATACCGACAGTCTGACTTCGGACAACGTTGAGGTAACGGGTAACGCTATGGTGCCTGTGAAGTCGTTAGTGACCGTGCCGCACGGCGTTTTGCTTGAGTCGGTCGATGGCAAGACGTACATGTACGGCATGAACGTGACGCAAGGTGTACGAAATCAGTATCAGAACTGCTATCTCCCAGCTGAGGGCCCTGATGCTCTTGGCGGCGTATGCGATGTTAGTCTGGCCGAGCCTTTCTGCTGTGACGGTGAGTCGCAAGCGACTGCCTGTACGTTGTTCTAACCTCATTACATGAAATCGTCAGCCTTCACAAAAGTCTTTCTCGTCCTAGCGCTTGTTTTAACGCTCGGGGTTGTGATTGGGGCTCCTGACGTGGGGGCGCAAGCCACAAACGGAGCTATCGAGGGTCTGGATACAGTGGGAACGGCAACGGGCTTGGGCTCTCAGGATCCAACCATTATCGTCGCCAAAATTATCCGTGTCGGCCTTGGTTTCCTAGGTATTATTGCTGTCATCATCTTGATGTACGGGGGCTTCTTGTGGATGACAGCCGGAGGAAGCGAGGAGAAGGTGAGTAAGGCAAAGCGTTTAATCATCAACGCGGTGATTGGACTGATAATCATCTTAGCTTCGGTGAGCATCACTCAATTCATTTTGCAGTCGTTAATCAACTCTACGAATGGTGATGACGGAAGTGGCGGTATTGACGGCGATTACGATGGTGGTCTGGGTGGGGGTTCTGGCAGTGTGTTTTCGGTGACAGCGCACTTGCCAACAGGTCAGGTATCTATTCGTAACGTTGTTTCACAAATCACTTTTAGTAAGACTCTCGACGCTACCACCGTTACTAGCGAAAACATTAAGTTCATGTACGGGGATATCGAAATCCCGGGTACATTGTCGGTAAGTGGTAATCGTGTTTCGTTCGTGCCCGCCACACCTTGCCCTGATCCAAATGCTGATCGATTCTGTTTTGACGAGACGGTTGTCGTAAGCGTTAGCGTAGACACGGACGTAAAGAGTTCTACGGGTACCTTGCTTTCTTGTGCGAATAATCTCTGTAACTCATCATTTACTACGGGATCGTTGGTCGATACTGAAAACCCTGTAGCTCAAGTGGAATTACCTGATGATGGTTCGGGCGTGTCGAGTGACTCGCTTGTAGATGTGCAAGTTAGCGCCACTGATAACGTCCAAGTCTTGGTTGCGGATTTTGCCGCTAGCGATATCGTTTTTGATTCCGTGCCAGCTGAAGGAGAGGATCTTACCGATGTTTTAATCAGCACCATTTGGGACACAGCCGGACTCTTGAATGGAAGCTCATATCGATTAACGGCCACAGTTATCGATATCGCTGGTAATACTGACGAAGATTCGATCACTGTCGACATGCGTCCAGCAACCTGTTTCGACACCAGTATTAACGGGATTGAGACAGGTTTAAATTGTGGTGGCGATAGCTCGAGCACCGATTATTGTGGCGCGTGTGACGGCTCTTCATGTAGCGCTAACGACGAGTGCTCAAGCGGCATGTGTGAAAGTGGTATCTGTGTAACTTTACCAACGATTACCGCTATTTCCCCTCCAAGCGGAGCTCCAGGGACCTGGGTTACCTTGTCGGGTAGCGGTTTCGGCAATTTTACCGGTAGCGTTCTTTTTACGGGTGCTGAAGACGCTGTGGCAGCCGAATTTGCTAGCTGTGCGGTTGCGTGGACGGATACGCAGATTATCGTTGTAGTTCCGGATGGGGCTGTGGACGGACCAATAACCGTTACCACGTCTTCAGGCAAGATCGAAACCACGTTTGATGACAATGGAATTCTCATTGCTGATTTTGACGTTGATACCGTACTTCACCCTGGCTTGTGTGATATTAGTCCTAATCGCGGGTCGGCTAATGATGCGGCTACTTTGAGTGGTCAGAATTTTGGCGAGGAACGCGGTGCAGCGACGGTAACTTTTGGGACTACTGAGGCTGGTAGTTACACGGCTTGGTCGAGTGGTTCAGCGAGTGTGACCGTGCCGTCGTTAGCCGATGGTAATTACTCGTCGGCCGTGAATGTTGATGGCGTGCCATCAAACAGTGTGGCCTTTGCGGTTACTTCGAATGCCGTCGAAACTCCAAGTATCGTAAGTCTGTCTCCAGACTCTGGAGGCGAGGGGCAATACGTAACTATTTCAGGTATTAACTTTGGCTCGGGTACCGGCGTGGTCTGGTTTGAGGATCCTGCGTCGGGCGAGCGCGTTTTGGCTGATACGGAGAGTTTCCCTGACGCTTGTTCAGATAATTACTGGTCTGAGCAGGAAATTACTGTAATCGTGCCTGAAGGCTTGGGAGACCTTGGTGACTATAGCGTTGTCGTAGTCGCCCTTGGTCAAGAGTCAAATAGCCAGGTTTTCACCTTAAATGACGCTGCGCCTACACCAGGACTGTGTGCTATTGAGCCGCCAAATGCCTTGGCAGGTGAGAGTGTTACTCTTTACGGGGATAATTTCGGCGATCCAGAAGGAACGGTCACGTTCTCGTCAGCCTTGTCCAGCGATGTTCAAGAATGGGCTGATGACGCTATTACTACCACGGTACCTGTTGGTGCTATTACGGGCTCTGTGGTGGCGGGCAATCAAGACGGACTGCTCAGTAATCCAGTGAACTTTGAGGTTTCGGGTGAGGGCGTAGTCGCGGCGGCAGGTCAGGCGGCTGCCTATGCCTGGAGTTTTTCAAGCGGACTGATTCCGGATGCGCCAAGGATGATTTTTGAGTGTTCCGCCTCGCGCTTGAGCGGAGTACCTAATGATAGTTTTGATAATGGTGACGGTGTGTGTGTAAACGCGGCTGTTTACGCTTCATTCACCTTACCGATGAACGAGGCTTCGTTGGCGAATATCTCGCTGGCAGAATGTGTAGCGGGTGGTAATAACCCCTGTGCAGAGACCGTTCCTGTCGAAGGAGATCTAGCCACCTTAACAAAGTCTGTGAAGTTTGATCCTTTGGTGCACCTGAAGACGGCTACCACCTATCAAGTAACCGCCACCGACGGCATGCTCTCGGCTGACGGTGCTCCATTGTCTAATCCGTCTACCTGGACGTTTGCCACCCGTGCCGACGGTACCCCTTGCCGAATTGAGGGCGTACTCGTTGATCCAGACGAAGCTACTATTCGCGAATTAAACGGAACTCAAGATTTTGCGGGTTTACCGATCAGCGGTTGTACTATCTTGAAGGATAATGATTTCATGTGGGCTTGGTCAGTTGATCCAAGCTACGCAAGGTTTGATACCACGAGCGATTCTACTTGCACCGCAGGAAACAGTACCTGTTCCTTAGTAGAAGCATTAGCTGAAGGAACCACGCTCGTGACTTCTACCGAGACCCGCAGTGGTGTTTTCGGTAGCTCTAATTTGACTATCGATTTCACGGATCCTTACGTTACGAACTACTGGCCAAACTGTACGGAGGCCTGTGTGAATGCTGAGGTTGGAGCCACCTTCAACACAGCTATGTCGCTTCCGAGTTTGCAGGCAGCAGGGGCTATTAGTCTATACACGTGTACAAATGAACTGTGTACCAGTCTTCAGCCGGTTGTTGGGGCCAGAGCCACGTGTGTCTCGACTGGTGCGCGCGGTTGTATTGGATTCCAGTTTTCTAACTTAAATTTGGTGCCACTCAAGTTTTATCGAGTTATTGTCGATGGTAGTGTTACAAGCTTGAGCGGCGTTCCTTTAACGCGGACAAATTACGCCGGTGATTATTCTTGGACGTTCCGAGTTCGTGAAGATGCTTCGTTGTGTGCGGTCGATCGTATCTCATTGTCACCTCCAGAGGTGACCGTTGACCAGGTTGGTGTTCAGCAGACTTTTACTGGCGAAGCTTACGGTGAGGCAGACTCCTGTTCTGTGTCTGGCCAGCGTTTGTCAGGATTCTCCTATGACTGGAGCTGGGAAAATCCAATCGCTGATGAAGATTTTGATGACAACCTGGCTACTCGGGTAGCGGAGTGGAAGGATGGCGTCTTGGTTGATTCTGACTTAGACGAAATTCCTGTTGGCTGTACAACTTCGTGTACGGCTGCTGGCAGCTTGCCGCAGGCCGCTATTTGTGGCGATGGCGCGGTTGATTATGGCGAAGAGTGCGAGGACGGTAATGTGGCTAACGGCGATGGCTGCTCAGCTAGCTGCTTACGCGAGGGAAATGACACTGCAAGTTGTGGAAATGGTGTTGTGAATGCCGGTGAGTTTGAGGATTGTGATGACCGTAATTTGGTAGATGGCGACGGTTGTTCTGCCACCTGTTTAGCTGAAGGTTCGAGTTCGATTAGCGCTACCTGCGGTAACTTTGACGTTGCCGTTACTAGTACCACTGCTTTAGCCGGAGAAGAGTGTGATGACGGTAATGCCGCACGCGGCGATGGTTGTTCGAACGAATGTTTGTTCGAGGGCTCGCCAACGTTGACGGAAATTGGCGGAGCAGTTTGCGGCGACGGCTCAATCGAATCGCCAACCGAGCAATGTGAAGACGGCAATATTAACGACGGCGACGGTTGCTCTTCAAGTTGTCTTTGGGAGGGTTCTTCAGTGAGCTATTCGTCACCAAGTACGTGTGGAGTTGATGGCATCCAATACGGAGAGGCTTGTGATGACGGTAATAGCGTTGATGGTGACGGTTGTTCATCTGACTGTTTGCTTGAGGGCTCGTCTACTCTGTATTCGAACCCATCATTCTGTGGTGATGGTGTTTATGGCGTGGGAGAAATTGCAGCTTGCGAGCTTGGAGTAACTGGAGACGGTAATATTGACCCGATTCAAGTCGCCTTCGTGCCAGACGACGCTGTCCTTGAAGTAGACCCTGTAACCCAAAAGGCTGTAGCAACTATTGATGTCACGGAAGTCAGTACAGGCTTGTCTACTCAGGCTACCTTGTCGCTGCTTTGTTCGGCGGAAAACGATACCGAATGTACTGACACAGATCCCCTTGATGGTATTGATTACGGAGTTGGCGCCAACAATTGCTGTATGGTGCGCCCTGAGGCGACGTTATTCCCGGTTGGTTTGGATTTGTGTCGTAACGCCGCCATGTACGCTATCTTCACTCAAAAAATGGATCTGAACAGCTTTGAATACAACTCTAGCGAGGGCGGGACTTCAGTGAATAAGTATCGCATGTACGCACGCTTGGATCTTTCAAGTACCGCTACCGGCGTCTGTCCTGCCGATCACACCAGTTTGGCAGCTGAGCCTCGTAACCTCGTGCTTAAAGTTTGGAACAAGCTGGTGCGTTTGGTAACTGGTCGCAGCGCTAAGGCTGATGCGGGTGACTGCGTAGTGGCTATTCATTCTTACGATCAGACTCCGGTTGGTGACGGCACGTACAAGCTTCAGATGCATGCCGCCGCGTTGCTGGTAGCCAACGGTAGTTACGAACTTGTCGTAGAGGGTGATGATGTAGTTGACGACACAGTTGTCACGGGTATTACGAGTGAATACGGGGTGGGCATGAATGGTACTCGAGTACAGGGCTTTAAAGTTGGTACTGAGATTTGTGCTCTTGATACCGTTCAGGTTCTGGATACAGATGAAGACTCGGCCTATGTCTTCTCACAGGGAGAAGAGCAGCACCTCTTTGTGGCTAACGGCTTGTCGTATGCTAACGGTATTCCTCAGGAAATAGATTCCATCGACGGCGTTTACTCATGGGATTGGACCACCTGGCGCGCTGAACGTGACAACGAGATCGTGACCGTTGAGCAGGTCGACGCGACTCCTGATTCGGCGTTGGTAACAGCGGTTGGAGAAAACGGTGATGACGCAGTTATTGCTACCGCAACCATTGCTGATAATGCTACGGGTTTGGCGACTGAAGATAGCGTGACCGGCTCGGCTTCGATTATTGCTTTCTTGTGTGAAAATCCATGGCCAGGTTTGTTTAGCGAGTTACCGTGGAGTGATACCGCTAACGGTGACACAGGTGCAGAAGAGGGAACGGGCTGGATGAACTATTCCACCATGTATTGTCGTGATAGTGGCCAAGAGGGCACCGCGGAAGATCTTCCAGAGGTTGTGGTTGTTCGTCCTCCGATCACTGAATCTGCCAACGTCATTAAGGAATACTTGTACGAAGTCGGCGGCGGTTCGGATGCCATTGGTGTTCGTGTTGTTAGCAATCCTGATTTCTTGAGTCCAGAGGCTTGGTACGAGGCGCAGGGCTTCACTGGCAATTTGTCGCAGACCGAGGTCGACGGCTATAAGGCTGGTAAAGCCGGAAGAACTACTTACGTTGTAGCTCCAAATCAATCGGTTGATGGAGACTTATACGCCAATGTTTACGTAATTTCGTATAACGAAGGAGCGAATGATAAAACGATCGACATTTACAACCAGATGGTCGATAACTTCCGGTTCGCCGTTAACGTTGATGACGCGGCTATTTGTCCTGTAGGCGACGAGGTTTGTTGGTCTGCTCGTGATCGTCTGCGTCACGATATGCGTCGCTTGACGGATATTACCGACATCCGCAGTTCGGTCAGCGATTATCGCCTTGCTAATGGCGTTATTCCCACCTTACCGGCTGGGACCTTTGTACGCTCATTGTCATCAAGCGTTTGGGAGTCATGGAGTAGCATTCTTGGAGGTGCCCTCGGAGGTAGCTTGCCGGCTGATCCAATCAACGATTATTTAGCTTGTGGAGCGACGGGCTATGAGGCGTATGACGCTGAAACGTGTGTTAACGAATTGACGGGATCATACGTGTGTCCGGCTGGTTCCCAGGCGTATCACTACAAATCTGTTGGCGATTCCGAGGCTTATGTATATGCCGATCTGGAGTACACCAGGGGCACCTGGGTAAACGCCATCGAAGATGACGCTACGGACGGCGTAACCGTGAGTATCGGAAATTCCTCAGCTACAGCTGGTGGCTTTGACTCTGTATCTTTTTGTGACGGAGCCAGTGTTTACGGAGTGTCGACTACTTGTGGAGATGGCGTAGTCGGTGGTTCAGAGGTGTGTGAACTTGGTCAACTGGGCGGTACGGCGATTGCTTGTGTGACAGATGGCGGCCTAGCGGGAACTCGTAGCCAGGTTTGTAACGCAAGGTGTAACGGTTATGTTGATAACACGGCCGCTACTTGTATCGTAGCCACTTGTGGCAATGGAGTTATTGAGTCTGAGGCTGGTGAGGATTGTGACGACGGATCGTTAAACGGTAGTTACGGTTTCTGTGGCAACGACTGTACGCGTGAGGCTGCCTTCTTCTGTGGTGATGGCGAACTTGCTGGCGGGGAGGTTTGTGACTGTGGTGCGGAGATCGTGATGAGTTATGCCGATTCTCGTGCTTACGGCGCGGGCGCTGGTAGCTGTGCTGGAAACATCAACGGCGTTTACGCTGCTAGCCCGAACAGTAGCTGTGCCTGGAACTGTGCTGGTCCGGCTTCGTATTGTGGTGACGGCACCGTTGACTCTGGCGAAGTATGTGACGGAGAAGATAAGACGTGGAGCGGTGAGTTGTGTGGACTTGACTCTCCGGCTGAGTTTGATAACCAGCCTTGTTCTACTGACGATGAGTGCGGAGGAGGTACGTGTGGCGGGCAAGGTATCGGCAATCGTTCGGCTTGTCCGACAGGCATGACTCGTGTCATGTCTTGTGATGACACAGCCGGTGCGAGCTGTAGTTACTCGGTCAACAATTGGTTTAGTATCGCTTGTACAGAGATTGGCACTTGTGGTGACGGCACGGTCGATCCCGGTGAGGCTTGTGACGACGGTAATACTGACGGCAGTGATTCGTGTACCGATCAATGTACCGCTAACGTGTGTGGTGACGGCTACGTTTATCTGGGCGAAGAACAGTGCGATGAAGGTATAGACAATGGCAGTAGCTGTGATTCGGCATACGGTTCTTCATGTACCGCTTGTTCATTGTCGTGTCGTTACGAGGTTGCCTCTGGCGAATTCTGTGGTGATGGCGAAAGCAACGGCAGTGAGTTCTGTGACGCCAACGACATGCCGTACACCTATTACGACAGGCTCCATGATTTGACCTTTGGTAGCTGTGACACGCTTGGCGAGCAGATAACAAACGACGCCAACGGTTATCTGTACACCTGCAGAACAGTCGGTGTGTGTAACGGTAATGGTGGCGAAGCCTACAACGGCGACTATTGCGAAAGCTCAGCCGAATGTGGCACGGGCACCTGTGTTATGCCGATCTGTAATCTCTCCTGCTCAAATAGCTGTCCGTTCACCTACTCCTCGATCCCGCTCCGGATGACCACCAACCAGCCAGGCGCACGCGCTGGTGAGATAGCCAATTTCTTTAGCTACAGCGACTCCTCTACCTCTGACCTTCCAAACGCTGCCACCATCATGGTGCCGGCTTGTAATGTGGCGACTAGTCTGACAGCTAACGTGTCCTTGAATAACGTTGATTTGCCGACCACGTACATTCTGTTCGTGACCGACTTGTCATTCAGTATGAAGAACCGTGTTCAGGACAATACTACCGCTGTCTATCCCGAAGATAGTCGCCTAGACATCGCCAAGGAAGCTATCCCTGGTGCCATTGAAGAGCTTTTCGATAAGCTCGGTGCTGATGCCCAAATTGGTTTAATCGGCTCCCGCGGCTTAGTGTGGGGTGAATGTTTCCTTAATGCTCGTGTAGATTGTATTGAAGACATATATGCTTCTCATGGCTGTACTCCTGGTCAGCCTTGCGACAGCATGTGCTCGGATGTGACGTATGGAGACGTCTGTAACGAAGGAACGTCTAATCTTGATGCGGATGGTGACACGGTAATTCCGTACGGAAGCGAATTCGAACTGAACGGTGAACATTTTGTGGGTCCTGACGGTGAAGACGAGCTAGCCGCTCATGTTTCTGAGTACGCTCGCGATTACTCGGCGACAGGTTCATACGGTCACGGTACGTTTACCTATGAGGCCTTGACTCAGGCTAAGAATATGTTCGACGAAATTGCTGATTCGGCAGCTGGGGACAACGCTCGTTACATTACGATCCTCCTGTCTGATGGCGAGGTGACTGACGATACCGACGGAGCTGACGGTATCTCGCCTGATCCAATTTTGATCGCTCAAGACTTTGATGCGTACATCGAGGGAACAGCTGGTTACGAGCTCTATACCGCTACCATTGGCGATATCACTTCTCAGGTTACCAACATGAAGAATTGGTCTTCGAATAGCTACGATGGCGAGTTCGGTAGTTATGCGTTAGGTTCCTTTGGTCGACCTCGTGAAACAAGTACCTTCAACGGCTTGGATTACGCTTACGACGGAGATACTCCAGAAGAAATGGTGGATATGTACGGGCAAATCGTCGATTCTATTGTAGAGATCGCTGTCACGATTGTGTCCGAGAATGACGGAGAGGTGGTGGAGACATCCGGATCGATTGAAGAGGGTGATGACGTGATCTTGCCGTGGCCAGAGAACTTTGTGTGTGACGATCTTTACGAGCAGCAGGTGCCAATTCAAATCTCGTTCCCAGGTTTGGGCATGGTGCAGGTTAGTGATGTTCGCCTCAATTACTGCGCCCCGTAAACCCCTCACCTAGCCTCTCCCATGCTGGGAGAGGAAAGCATATATGCAAGACATGCAAAACTACCAATACTACGACCCTTCGCCACAGCCCACTCCGGTGCCGTGGTGGAAGCGTCGACGCACATGGCAACTGGCCGGACTTCTGGCGATTGCTGGCGTAGTCTTGGTTTTTGCTGCTATCGCCGCCACGAATGTTCTCAAGAATCGACAGCTCGCGAACGAAGGAGAGGATCTCATGGATCAGGCGGATGCAATTGAATCGCAGCTCGGAGCTAAGTGTACCGAGGGAGATGAAGGGTGTTTAGACCGGGCTCGCTCCGATGCGGCTCGTGCACTCGGTCTCAGTCAGGCTTGCGACGAGTTAGCAGGGGAGAGCTTCTCAACTTGCGTAACCCTGATTGCTCAAGATAGTAAGGACCCAGAAATCTGTAAGGCCTTGTCCGGAGATGAACGGACCGCCTGTCTTGATATCGCCTATCTCCTCAAGGCCAATACTGATTTAAGCTTGGTGAGTTGTGATGAAATTTCCACTCCCGCAACCCGGGCCGCTTGCCGATCCCAAGTGAGGGAAAAAATTGTTTCGCAGGGCAGATGTGCCGATGCCGGAGTAGACCAGGCTATCTGTGATGCGGCTGTCGAGTTAGCCGCAGCTATTAAGTTGGGTGATCCGGCGGTGTGCGCAGCTTTGGCGGATGAGCAGCAACAGTATGAGTGTACGGAGGGAATTACCTCTGTGGATGCGGACGACGACGGCTTGGTCCTAGTCGATGAAGTGAGTCGTGGTTTGTCTGATAGCATTCCCGACGGTGATGCTGATGGACTAACTGACGGTGATGAGGTACATGTACATGCAACTGATCCCGCTAAGGCAGATACCGACGGAGATGGCTTTTCGGACGGTATAGAAGTCGACGACGGCTACGATCCGCTCAAATAGTTCTTAGGCAGCCCATCAACCATCTACTATCCACCAAAATATGTTCGAGAATAAAAAAGAACCTCAGGATATCTTCGAAGGAGTTGAACCTCCTGCAAATTTGCCCGTGGCTGATGTGGGAAGCCCTGCGCTAGTGCCACCAACTGGCACGCCCGCTCCTCGCGTAACCCCGCCAACCGCACCGCAGCCCGTGCCAATGGCACCGGCGGCGCCTATTATTACTCCACCGCCGCCTCACGGTAAGATCATTTCCGACCGGCATACGGGCACTGGCGGTCATCTTTGGAAAACCATTTTGATCGTGGTGATCGCTTTCCTGGCCATGGGTCTAGCTGCTTTTCTAGCCTTTAGTTTCATGAATCCCGATGAAGATAAGTCTGACGACCGTGACGGTGCTACCCAAGGCGATAACGATGAAAACGATGAGTTGCCTGACGGTAAAGGCGGAGGAGCTAAGGTTGATGAAGAGGAGGTGCCTGACGTTCTGATTGTTACAGATAGTGATGGCGATGGGCTGACTGATGACGAAGAGCGTGAAGCTGGTACGAATGTGGCTAAGCCC
>Ga0163151_10001588_pt1 | contig 37724 bp, 49 predicted proteins | sample OliLakLV19MP5IB2_FD_145596 | JGI IMG/M metagenome (GOLD analysis project Ga0163151, IMG submission 145596) | Freshwater microbial mat bacterial communities from Lake Vanda, McMurdo Dry Valleys, Antarctica - Oligotrophic Lake LV.19.MP5.IB-2 | ecosystem: Environmental > Aquatic > Freshwater >... | reverse complement strand
ATGAAATTAAAATACTATTTCCATATCCACCACGAAATACTGGTGGAGTCATTAACTGAACCCTTAAAGAACAGGATTAAATATATTAAGGAAGAGAAGCCAGAGGATGAGATTGAGTTAAGGCTAAAACTTATCAAACCAGTTAAGGGTAAGTTACCTGGTGAGTTTGTTAAAGCAAGCCAAACATGGGTTAAAGCATACCAAGCATCGGTTAAAGCATACCAAGCATCGGATAAAGCATACCAAGCACGGGTTAAAGCAAGCCAGGCATGGGATAAAGCAAACCTGGTATGGGCTAAAGCAAGCCAGGCATGGGATAAAGCATACCAGGCATGGGATAAAGCATACCAGGTATGGGCTAAAGCAAACCAGGCATGGGATAAAGCATACCAAGATAACATGCCAGCTCTTGAGAAGTTACATAAAAAAGAGTGTGGGTGTGGGTGGAACGGAAAGACTATCTTTACTAAAAAGAATGGATTAGAGAAATAACTTTACTTATATGAAAGACGATAATTCAAACAAAATAATACTGGACTTGTGTGGTGGTACTGGCTCATGGTCAAAACCATATAAAGATGCTGGCTATGATGTGAGACTAATTACGTTACCGGATAATGACGTTAGAACTTATGAGCCACCTGAAAATGTATACGGGATTTTAGCAGCTCCACCCTGTACGATGTTTTCAGACGCAAGAACAAATGCTAAAACACCAAGGGATTTAGAGGGAGGGTATGAAATAGTCGAGGCTTGTCTTAGGATAATTAGATATTTTCAATATAAAACAATAAGTGATCAGCAAAAATATAGTCCTCTTAAATTTTGGGCGCTAGAAAACCCTTGGTACGGAAGGCTTAAATGGTTTTTAGGACACCCGTCATTTACATTTAATCCATGGGAGTTTGGCGATGCCTATAAGAAAAAAACCGCTATATGGGGATATTATAATCTTCCTATTAAAACAGTTACAGACATAAATAGTATTCTTACACAACAACAGCAACAACTTCACAAGACTAACTCTCAACCATTACCAAAGTTTGACTATATGAGAAGTAAGGACATACACCCAGAAGCATTTGGGAAATTCAATAGGCAAGCAAGGAGAAGCATTACCCCACAAGGTTTTGCACGGGCATTTTATAAAGATAATACTTAACTAAACCTTTACTTATATGAAAAAACTAACTAAACAAGAACCAACCCGTTACAAAATGTCACGGTTTGAGGATGAGGAGCTTAAACTAACAGATACTGTCAAGAGAAAAGAGTCTATTGTAAAGTCTAGTGTCAAGTCCTCGGAGAAGTTTAAACTAATAGAGCTTCAGACAGCTACTGGTAATTTCCATCTTCTTAGTAACAAATTAGTAGATGACAATGACAGTACAACTAGTGCAAAAAATGCACAACATTGTTTTGGGGGATGTTTACATACGGCACAATGCTTATATCGGATGAGGGATATTCAATCCAAAGAGAAGGTGGTTAATTAAACCTTTACTTATATGAAAAAACTATTTAGACGATTACACCATCCACTAGGAATAGAATACAAGATGGGTATTTGTTATGGCAAGGGTACTAGGTTTCCACAGTGGACTTATGGAGATCACAAGGAGATGTTACTTTGTATAATGCCTAAGCTTAAACACATACATTTCTCTAGACGTAATGGGTATGAGGAAAATACTATGACTGATTTAAACAAAACAGAGGAATAGGGTGATTTTGCAAACGACTAGTACTCGTGTGTTACAAACTAAATATGGATAAGAAACTGTCCGGGGAAGAGAAAAAGATACTCAAGACAATATTGTCAGCTATTGAGGCAAGGATCAGACATGGGAGCCTACAAGGAGGTCTGACAGCCGAGGGAGTAGACTGGACCATATATTATATGTTTAAAAAAGAACAGTGAGTAATAAAAACACACAGATTACACAGTTTATTAAAAAAGAGAAGTTTGTTGAGACTTATAGCCTGCTCTTTGGACACATTAGTGATACCTGTAGGACTGTGGGGATAGCTCGCAAGACTTACTACAACTGGATAGACAACGATGAGGACTTTCGCAGTAAGATACTTGAGGCCGAGTACGAGCTGAATGATGACATAAGGGAAGTGTTGGTTAAGAAGGCAGGAGAAGGGGACATGACTGCTGTTATGTTCTATCTTAAAAATAGACACCCTGATTTTAAACCACAGCCAATGACGCTAATCCAAAACAATAATTACAAAGAAGTCATCAAGGGAATAAATGATGAAAACTAAGGACTTTATAGAAAAGTATTTCAGGATCATAGACAAGTCTGGTGCTGAGGTCCCATTTGAGCTAAACACTATACAGGATAGGTATCTAACTCAGGATCTTACCGGGCGTGATCTAATAATTAAAGCAAGACAGCAGGGGTTTTGTCTTGATGGCAATACTCAAATACTGACTAAAGACTTAAGGTGGATACCTATCAAGGATGCCAGGGTAGGACAGGAGCTAATAGGCGTTGACGAAAACTCAGGCACGAGAGGCATAGGCAGGAAGATGCGTACCTCAGTCGTTGAGGGTATCCGTACAGTTCATGAAGAAGCTTATAAGATAACTATGTCAGACGGACGGATACTGATTGCGACAGGCCAACACAGGTTCCTTACCCACCCGCCTAAGTCACCTACAAACATTAAATGGAGGGAAGTACAGAGCCTCAAGCCAGGTTATGCTATACGACACATTGCCTACCCTTGGGATAAGCCTACACACTTTGATGCGTGGTTTGGTGGATTACTTGATGGTGAAGCTCATCTTCGGGCTAAGTCATCAGGTGGAGCATCATTACAGGTAACACAGGTGGCTGGAGCTGTATGGGATAAAATGAGCCTGTATGCCGAGCCTTATTCTACTAGAGTTGACTGGGACTATAGAGATCATCGGGCAAACAAGCCTGTGGGTACAATATCATTCTGTCGCATGAATGAACTTTTTGAGATTATAGGCAAGGCCAGACCTGTTAGATTGATAACTATTAACTGGTGGGAAGGCTTAGAGATGCCAGGCAAGCGCTCGTCTGTTGCTTGGACTACGATAGAGAACATTGAGCCTATAGGTAAACAAAAGATGTACGATTTACAGACTTCTACCAAAACTTTTATAGCTGAGGGCTTTGTGTCTCACAACAGCAGTCTTATCCTGGCAATGTTTACTAAGGACTTTCTCTCTAAGGAAAACTCACGCTCAGTGATTGTTGCTGATATATCAGACAATGCTACAGAGCTACTTGATCGTGTTAAACGGTATATTAAGGTTTTTGAAGAGATTGCGGATACCACAGTTCCACTAAAGTACAACTCAAAATATGAGCTCTACAATACGGACATGAACTCACGCTACACGATTGGAACTGCTGATAATAGGGATTTTGGTAGGAGTAAGACAATTACTAACCTACATTTGTCTGAGTTTGCGTTCTATCCTGATGCCCAGAAGCTATTTGCAGGAGTAATGCAAGCCGTAGTGCCAGATGGGAAAGTAATAATTGAGACAACTGCTAATGGTATGGGCTTTCTTAAGGACTTTTGGGATAGATCATTGCTGGGGGAAACGGGTTTTAAGCCATTATTTTATGGAGCTAGTGAGTTCTATGACCAACAGTTCTTACTAGGCAAGGAGAAAGAGCTGGGTAGGTACTTTAAGCAAGAGTATCCATCTAATGCGATAGAAGCATTCTTGCTTAGTGGAGATAGTTTCTTTGATGTACTTGCCCTCAAATCAGTGCTAGAGAATACGAAAGAACCAATCAGTCATGATTTGGTGTATTGAAAACGTCCCTACAGTCTCCCTTATCCTAATCTGGTAAGGAAAAATTGAACTAGATATTTAGTTTAAGCCTCGCAAATAAGTTTTTCCTTACTGCGGGGCTTTTTAGTGGGAGAAAGACAGGCCAGCCGCCGTTTCCTTTGAGGTTTTTCGAGTAATAAACGGACTAGGCCACTTTGACAACTCATTCAGACGCATGTTGACCACTCTTGACCTAGACAATTTCTAGGAGCTGGGGGCTCAATGCGGAGAATAGATTGGAGAAGGGAAATGTCCTGGGGGTAGGGGGCCAATGTGGCAACTAGAAGCTGGCGAATTCTTGAAAGCAGTAATCCTTTGTACATCTAACACATGATTTGGTGTATTGAAAACCTCCCCTTAGTTTTAGATAACCTCTTAATAATCTATATAAATATATATGCTAAATAATTCTCACCAAACCCTATATCACGACAGGTCAAATTACGAAGGGATTGAGGCTAAGATTGCCAAACTTCCTCATATTTTGGGTGTAGTGGGTGCTCTAGCTGGAGCTTATGGAAGAAGTGGAGCCCATACAGGTAATTGGGGAACTAAAGATTTTAATATTACTGAGAGAATAGGCAGAGCGATAAATGCTCCGGCAAGTGCAGATGGAGGCAGTAATCTTTCGGGATATAGACCATCTGCGGGAAAAGCAGCACCAGTAGTTACTCCCAACAATGGCTTCACTAATGAAAGAAACTCTGTGAATGGTGATACCAGAGTAAAATCTCCAGTTCCAGATGGTGCTCCATCCCTAGACAGAGTTGGTCAACTAAGGGCTATTGGTGGAAACAGGAACCCTTCACAGGAAACTGAATACAATGATCTAATCAGTTCGATGAATCAGAATCAGCAAGATGATCAAAGACTTATTGATGAGTCATATAACGATTCCTTCAATTATCTCAATCAGGCTGAAGGACAATTACGATCTGATTTACCTTCTCACCTACAAGAAGCACAAGGGAACTATGATGTTAATTCCACATTACTGGGCTCACAAAAAGACAGCGCGTTTGGAACACTAGGAGGTCAGGAAGTATCAGCTACACAAAGACGGAATGACGCAGCAGCAGCTAATAGACGACTATATAGCGACCTAAAAATGGGATATGGACAAAGATTTGGTGGCGCTTCTTCAGCAGGTGGAGCAGCAAGTGAGATAGCCAACGTAGAACAGCAAAAACAGCAAGGTAAACTACAGCAAGACTTCGGGAATACAATTAGACAAATTGAGGGACAGAGAGTGGAAGTACAGAAGAGTTATGACAATGGCATCATGCAACTTGAACAACAGAAGCAACAAGCTATTAACCAGGTCAATAGGGATTTTCAGAATAAATTACTTGACATCAACAAAAACAGAGCAGATTTGAACATGAATAAAGCTCAGGCAAGGCTCTCAGCGCTCCAAAACATGAGGAATCAGGTATATCAAATAGAAGTACAGAATATGCAGTTTAAACAAGCCCTAGAACAACAGAAACAGTCAGCACAGCAACAGCTTAGCAGTTATAGCTCATCTCTGGGCTCTGCAACGGGAACAGCAGGTGGAGCAGTAGACAGCTTCATTAACAATACGACCACAAACCCAACCTCCGATCTCACTGCTGGTAATTCTAATAGAGGTTTAACAAACGGTAGGTTGACAGGGCGTATGGGTATTAAAGATGATGACTATATAAGCAGTTTAGTTGGCCCAATGGGTGGGAAACCCAAGTCTTCCTTCGATTTTCTCAGCTAATTGATAACCTCCCCCACTACTAACCTATCATTTCCCCATGGATCATTTAATCCAGAACTCAATCAACAAGATTAAGAAGAGGGCTCAGCAGATCTTTGCGCCACAGCCACAGGGGTTTAATTCTATTGGTCAAAGCAGACCTAATATTGCGCCACCTACTCTAGGCAAGACATTTGCTGACAGAGCAGCAACATATAGGCCGTTAGCTGAGCAGTTCTCCCAGAATGCTTCAGGAAAGATTAATAAGCAAATAGACCGTGTACCACTTAAACCATTTAAACCATTACTGTCAATAAATCCAATAACCCCCCTTGCTAAACCAGCCCTTAAGATGGGTGTACAGGGACTTACTGATACCTTATCAGGAGCTTCTGCTTTAAGAGGCATGGAAGCATTAACCTCACCTAAGAGGAGGGCGGAAGTAAAGAAGGGTGGACTACTCACTAGGGTTGGCGCAGTAGGGGATGTAGCAGGGCTTGTGCCCGCAGCGGGACCACTAGGGAATGTAGATAACCTTGTGTTGGGCGCAGGTCTGGTGGCCTCAAGGAAGTCTACCCCTACACTTAATCAGGTCGCTGCTAATTCACGAAATATTAGTGAGTTCTTAACAACGCTTAGAAATAATCAGCCCCTATTGAGAGAAGCAATTGACTCAATTAAGAATACCAAGAACTCATATAAAACTATTGAGGATCTATATTCAGGATATAAGTTTGGTAAAGAGTTGAGTATAGCCAAACAAGCCAAAGCTAGTAAAACTTTTGTTGATGACCTGAAATTAGAGAGAAGCATCAATACTAATCTAGGAAGAAGGTTTAATCTTCCAGAGTTTGAGGCAGTAAGGGATAACGCAAGTAGATTAATAAGAGTTGCAAGAGATGAGAGAGGATTTATAGATCCCACAGCTAAGGTGTCGATAAGATCTCCCAAGAAGCCCCGTACCTCACAGCTTCCACAGCCTATTGCAGGGGTAAAGGCTCTCAATATGAAGGGGAATGTTGCTAAACAGATAAGCGAGGAGATGAATGCAGGAGTAGGGAACACGCCACTTGCTAATGAAGCGGGTCAAAATTTGAGAATCCAAGGAGTAGTAAGCCAACCAACAAACCCACAGGGGCGATTAATGCCAGAGCTGAATAACGCTTCCATTGAGGCCAACGCCAATCCAGCATTTTCTCGTTCAGGGGCATTAGGACAACAGCCAAACCCATTACAATCCCAAACAGGACAATTACCCCAACAGCGAGGTAACCTAAAAGTGGCACAATCTGCATCATCTGATGACATTATAGCACAAGCTAGGGCTACATTGAAACCTCGTTCGGCTCTTCCTCAGAACATTGATACAGGCATGGTTGGTTTGGGGGGGCAAAAAACAATAGCCACACCCCAGCAATCAAAAGTAATAGTAGAAAAATCTTTACCGAAAGGCTCATCAGATGGCATTATACCACCACCTGAAGAAGTTGCCAAATCTATACCCGCAAAAATAGATCAATTTATGAAGGATACTGCGGGCTATTCCACTCAAACGCCAGTAGGAGGAGGCAGAGGGGCTAATATCTATACTAAGACTCTTAGAGCAGGTCAGTCTAAGGTAACGACGGCAATTGAGGGCAAGCTAGGCTCTGATAATAAGCTAGTAAGGACTGCTGCTTCCACAATGCAAAACTTCTTTAGGGGACTGGGAATGTCTCCCGAGAGAGCACGAGCTTCATTCACTTTAAAAGGAGAAATGGGAACATCCAACCAGAGGGCTTTTGACGTGATGACTTCTCTATATGACGCTTTGGGAAGTAACAAGAAATCGCTTGAGAGAATAAATGCAGTACTTGATCCAGGAATCAGCAAGATCAAAGTAGGAGAAGTGGAGTTAAGTGCGTCAGAAAAGGCAGTCTATACGCTGTTAAAGCAAGGTTTTGATTTAACACATGACATATCTTATGCAAATAAACATATTTCAACGGATGTATATAAGGCCAATATGGGTAAATATACGCCTAGAATGTACGATGTGTATGAAATGCCAACCGAAGTTAGCCAATTTGTAACTCAAGGAAAGAAGATAGCAACTGATTTGTATAAATCAAAAAAAGAACTAGATCAGTGGAAGATAGATAATTCACTTAACGATCCAGTATACGCTTTAGGTAAGAGGCTGTCTCAAGTGCAGACCAATACAGCAATCAGAAAATATACAGATTTCTTGGGTACTCAGTCCCATTTAATATCAGATTTTGAAAAGCCAGGCTTTATAAAGTTATCAGATTCTCCTGCTTATGGAGAATTGTCGGGTAAGTATGTGTTAAACAGTGCTGCCGAAGATCTAAAGGGAGCGTTTTTCTCTAATCAAGGCGTGCAAAATCTATATGACGCTTTTAGAGCCTATGACAGACTCCCAATTAGACAATTACAGAAGAAACTCCTAACTGTGTTTAATCCTACTACTAATGTTGGGAATATAGTCTCAGATCAGGTGTTTGGATTTGTTACTGGGGTAAATCCCTTCACTCTTAATAGAAATATAGTACGATTTAAGAGTAATCCAGCCGAATATAAACAAATCAGTGATCATTTAATGAGCAAGGGAGTCACAGGAACAGATATAACCAGGACAGACTTTGTTAATAAATTGAGCTCTATTGATTCACTAGCTCAGGGCGTAAGTACTAAGACAAACAAACTTAAGGCTGTAGTCCAGGGAGCAAGTGATAAGGCTCAATCTTTTTATGGTGGTACTGATGATGTCTATAAAGCAGCAGCATTCAAAGGATTACTAGATAAAGGATACTCAGTGGGAGAAGCAACCAGGAGGGTAGCCGATGGATTTCAGAACTATGCAAGTGTTGGTAAGTTTTACGATTTATATTCTAAGACTCCTGTATTTGGTCAGGCCTTTATTAAATTCCAGGGAGATTTAATGAGAATAATAAAGAATGGGGCAGTTAATAATCCAATAGCATTAATAAGCTTCCTGGGGGCATTGTATGGCGTTGCAAGACTATCCAGTAAAGCATCTGGGGAGACAGAAGAAGATAGGCAAACTAGAGAAAATAGGTTTGGTGCTCCAATGATTCCAGGACTCAATATACCCCTCACATGGCAAACACCAATTGGAGAGATAAATGCAGCTAGATACATTTCTCCTTTTTACGCCAATAATGAAACCACAAATGTATTAAAAGTTCTTCCATTTGTACCAAATATTAAAAGAGATAAATCAGGCAACTTAGACGCTGCAACTACCATAGCTCAAAGCGCTGGTGATCCATTACTGTCTACGCCTGTTCAACTTTTGGTTAATAGAGACTTCAGGGGGAAGAACATAAAAGATCCTAATGAAAATAAATATCAGCCATCAACACTAACGGGTCAAGAGAAACTAATTAATCAACTTAAATTTGCAGGAGGAAATTATCTACCACCAACTGCAAATAGCATAATTGATGTTAAAAGTGCCGCTGATGGCAATCCTAACAGGTATGGTAGTACGCAGACAGTTCCACAAGCTGTTGCAAGAGTAGGAGGAATAAAGATATCACAGTTTGGTCCAGAACAAGCACAGAAACAACGTGAGAAGGAAGCTTCCTTTAACAATCAAGCCTTTGAGGGTAATAGTAAGCTCATAAATGCAATAACAAAAGACAAGTTGACTGGTAAAATAGATCAAGCTACTGCAGATAAAAGAATTGCAGAGATACAGAAAAATACACCACAGACAACGAGCACATCGCAGGGTGGAATTAAAGACAACAAAATTCAATACATAGGTACTAATGGTAGCCTAGAGTCCTTTGACCTCGCCCCTAAGACAAGTGGTACTGGTATCAGGGCAATAGTTGACTCCAACTGGAAGGAAAAACAGGCAGCTAAGCTCTGGAATCTAGAGGGCATAGATCAAGCAACGAAGAACAAAGTGTTTAAGGACTGGGGAATTGACCCCAAAGACGCCGGATATGCAGCTCTAGCAGGCTACAACGAAGACGTATCCGCTCAATACCTAGCTCAGGAGAGTCAATCCCACGAGGAACTTATAAACAACATCCTCACAGGCCGTGTAGTGAGCATTACAGGCTCTCAATTCGCAAGTAATGGAGTTATCACTAAACTTAATGAAAAGGGCTTGCTGAGCGATGCAGAGGCCAAGGCTTTAAAGAAAATTAAGGTGGACAAAACAGGTAAGAACCTTAATAAAGCTAAAAGACTAAGAGTTAAGAAAGCGCCAAAGATCAAGAGTATCAAGAGTATCAAGATAAGTAAGGGGAAGGAGATTAAGCTTAATGGCTTAAAAGTTAAGAAAGGCGCAAGATTAGGCACTTACCAATTGAAGGCCCCAAAACAGGGAAAAGTATTAAAGCTCAAGGTTAGAAACTTGAAAACCTCATAGTAATGTGCTATATGCTTATTAACAAACTATGAGTGGTTTTCGCCAATATAGGCCTTTTGAGAAGGATGAATTTATTGTCGTAGGTGTTGACACAGCAGCAGGAGGTAGGGACAACTCATGCGCACTCTTTTTTAGTAAGACCCACCTTGATACCCCCCTTGTATATCAAAGAAATGTAATTGCTCCCGCCATGACTGACGAATTACTGCCAGTCCTTGAAAGAATCTACGAAATAACAGGCGTTGAGCCTATTGTTGCTTATGAAAGACAAAATGGTGGGCTTTTTGAGATGGAGCGATTATCGAGGCTAAATAGAGAGAATAAGTTTAGGATTTATCTTGCAAAAAACGAGGGATCAATAGATAATGCTACAGAGAAGCAATTAGGTTGGAATACTAACATGGCAACAAGGCCTAAGATGTTAGCAGACCTAAAAGACGCAGTTGATAACCAATTAATAAGGATATGGGACAAACCAACAGTCTCTGAGATGTATTCATTTATTGTCAATAAGCAGGGTAAGCCCGAGGCTGAAGCAGGTGCTTTTGATGATCTAGTAATGAGCGCAGCTATAGCGTGGCAACTGTTCCAGACAGAGAACCATAAAAGAATAACTACAGTCAGGCCGTATGCCAGGGGTAAGTGGCAGATATCATGAATGCAATTATTATTGTGTCCGAGAGGTGTAAGCCATTAACCGAGGCTATGTATGGATGGAATAAATACGGTGGTGTCAATCTTGGACTAGTTCAGGAGAAGTTGGGCGATGAATGGGTGTGCCAAGCCTGCTCACAGACTCAGACACTGGGTCAGCCCTATAGCTTCGAGTTCGTACCCCGTGAGTTTATAAAGATCTGTGAAAGCTGTCATGGGGTCAGGGTTGAGAACAATATTGGGGAATTCTCTGACCTTATGGTTATTGTCAGGAAAACTGACTTACTGTTTACTTGATAACCTCCCTGTCCCTTAAGCCATACTTTTTGCATGGCAAAGAATAATAATGTAAACCTACCCGATTCCCCAATTGGTGAGTGTATGTTCCATTACAATATATGGAAAGAAGATAACGACACCCGCAGGACTCGCAAAAATGGTTGGAACGATATCACTGACGCATACTGGGGCAAGCTACCTAGCGACTGGCCATATGAGTCGCGCGTAGTTGATCCTCGTATTAGAACCTCGGTAATTGAGAAAGATTCAAGGCTACTTAATGCTAAATTAAGAGGTAGGCTTGTACCCCGTGAGGGTGGAGACATGCTTAGGGCCAAGATCAATAACGCAGTCTTGGATTTCCAATGGGATAATGCCATTGAGGGCGGGACAATGCTTTCAAAGTGGTATGGGATGAGCCAAGACACAAGGCTATATGCTTCATGTTTTGGTTTGGCTAAGTGGAAATATGAGTGTGATAAAGACGGTAAGGTTATATTTAATGGAAATGAGTTCATGAAGCTAGATATTAGAAATTGTGGCTTTGATACCTCATCAGCAACTCACATAAGAGATGCAGCGTGGTTCCAGGTTCGAGAATGGCCAAGAGTTGATGTTTTAGACAAGAAAAACGATATGCCAGGTGGTAAAAAAATGTACCCAGGACTAGATAAGCTCAAAGCTAAGATGTCTGATAATAGAAGTAACAGGCGGGATAGTGAATACGAAAATAGAACACTAGGGCTTAAGGGTTTAGAAGATAGAGTGGGACAAGATAGGGTATTTCCCGTAGTAGAGATTGTTACGGAATACAGGAAAGATCGTTGGATAACATTTGCTCCCAAATACAGAGTTGTCTTAAGAGACATTGAGAACCCATATGCTCATGGAAAGATCCCAGTCGTACAGCTTAGATATTACGAACTGACAGGCGATGCTATGGGAGAGTCTGAGATAGAGCCAGTATTGCCACTATGGCGTGCAATACAAGCTAATATGTGTGGCTACCTAGACACAATGAATATCCTAATGCGACCTCCACTCAAAATTGTTGATGGTCAGGTAAGAATTGAAACCATTGTATATGGGCCAGACGCGCAGTGGCTAGTGGACAGGCAGGATTCAGTCATGCCATATCAAGGCTCAGGAGAGCCCATGCAGTTATTCCAGACCACTCACACAGCGCTCGTTCAGTCTTTTAGTAATGCTATGGGTGATATCTCGCAGGGCATATCTAACCTGGATCAAACCACACAAGACAAGACAGCAACCGAGGTCAAACAAACGCAACAACAGCAGAACACTAGGGATCAAAGAAACCAGACTTGCCTTGCTGAAGCATTGCAGGACATGATGAGTATGTGGTTATCCAACAATAGACAGTTTATGTTTGCTGATCCCGGGATGAAGGAATATATAATTAGGATTGTAGGTTCAGATCTATATAATTATTTCCAGCGCGCAGGATTAGATGAGATGGAGGTGTCTGTGGAATCAATGCAGACAATAGGCGATATCATTCAGTCTCAGGGTGGGAACGTGTCAGATGAAGACATGCTGCAAATGATGGAGGCAGGACAAACCCCTAAATATCCTATATTTGAGGATGAAGATGTAGAAAACCCGGAAGAGTTGTCATATAAGCCAAAGATGAAGATCAACGACACAAATGACGGGGCTGAGTTGTCGGTTGTGCCTGAAGATCTAAATGGCAACTATGATTACATAGCTGATGTTAGATCAATGTCTAGCGGAGCAGATAAGGATATGCAAGGAGGCATACAAGCTGCTATCGAAACAATACTCAACCCACAGGTAATGCAGATGCTAATGCAGGAGGGCATACAGCCAAAGATAAAAGACTTGTTAGTGGCTAATCTTGAGTCTAAAGGACTAACTGACGCTGAGAGGTTCTTCCCAACAATGCAGCCACAACAGCAACCTGAAATTGCCCCAGGAGCGCCATTGGTTCCTGAACCAGATATGCCACAAGACCCAAGCGCTATGAATAATCCACAGGGTATGCCACCAATGTCTCAACAGCCTCAAGTGGGGGGCTTGCAAACTACCCAACAGCCAATGGTATAAATCCACTATGGATCAGAAGGCAAAATTAAAAGAATCCTTACTCAAGGCAACAGACCTACATAATCTACATAAGTCAAAAGAGTATCAATCAACGCTCTTGCCCGTCTTTCAACAACTCTCTCGAGTACAACCATTAGACCCAGGCAATTACAAATCCCGTGAAGATTTTACAAGGGAAGTTGAGATTGCTTTTGCTAAAGCCTCTGTCTATGCAGACATCATAAGGCTACTGGAACAACAAGAGTCAGCCATGAATCAGTTTAGTAAGCAGATAGAGGCCCCTGGAAAGGATTGGGCGGGGGGTAATTAATGCCAGACTCAAAGGGTAAGAATTTACCACCACTATCAGAAGAAGCCCTTAATCAGGGATATAAAGAATCTACTGAACTAAAATTTGTTAAGTGTCCCCATAGCAATACCACATTATTCTCTAGTACGGAGCTTAGATGTACGTGTGGAGATAACTGGTACGGACCAGATGTCAGACAGCTTCAGAGACTCTTTAATCGAGGCTAAATTCCCCTCTTGATTTCCTCCCGAATACTTGCCTCATACTCACTCTAGGTCTTAATAGACTGATGCTCAGTCTTAAAATAGAGCAATCCTAAGACCAAGAAAGGAGTCAAAATCATGTCGGATACAGACTTAAAAGGGCAAGATATAGCAGAAGAGCAAACTGCAACGCCAATGCCTAGCGAAGAGAAACCAATAGAGGGAGATCAAGAGCCAACTCTGCCTGACGGGGCGAGTGAGAGAACAACTGCTGAGTTTGAGAAATTAAAAGCAGCTAATAAAGCTCTCAAGGAACAACTTGGGTCACGAAGCAATCCAGAGAGCTTCGAGTTTATTCCACCTATGTTAGACGAAAGCCTACCCAGCCAGGAATTTGATACAGAAGTACCAAATCCTAGTGCAGGAGAAACTTCATCTAGTGATCAGGATTTCATTGATGAGGGTGGTTACGTTGACACTGCTCGCTTGAACTCAAAGCTATCAAAGGCTGAGAGAGAGGCAAAGGAAGCAAAGGATGCAGTAGCTAGTCTACAGCAAGAGAGACGCCAAGAGAAATTAGAGCTTATAAAAGCAAAAGCGTTTGCAGAATTTTCAGAATTTGTTGCGGAAAGTGGGGATCGCTTTGATCCACAGTTTGATTATAAAGTCAAGCTGGAATTAACCCGCCAACTGGTAGAAGAAGGCAAACAAGACTATCTCAAGGCAGCTCGAAATGTTAAGCAGAATTACTATCCAAGCCCTACTCAAAAAGCTGAAGAAGCTAAGAGAGAAGAAATCATTTCCTCAAGGGAGCAAGCAAGCGCTCAGACAAGCGCTGGCACAGGTTCTAGTGAACCACTAGACCAAGATAACTTGGTTGAGGGCACTAGGCAAGGGGATGCTGAGGCAATCTATAAAAGGTTGCAGGCCTCAGGTAACTAGCTTTTAAAAAGAAGGAGGTGAATAAATAAAATGGCATTTGGACAGCAATCAAGCAATACTACCGATAGAAGGGAGAGTCTTTTGAGTATCTTAAAAGACATATCTCCTAATACCGATAATTATTTTGTTTCAAATTTAGGCAAAGCTCCAGCAGCTACAAACACTCTGCACGAGTGGGTTACCTACAATACAGCTAGACCTACAACGGTTACAGCTTCTATTGAAGGAGACGCAGCTACTTATGGCGACCTAGATACTCCTGTTAGAACCCAGAACGCTACAGCAATCGTTTCACGACCTGTTAGAGTTTCAGGAACAGTACAGGCAATATCTAACGCTACTGGTGAAGATCCAATGGTATTTCAGAAATCTGAAGCTCTTAAAAGGCTTAAGGCTGATATGGAATGGTTAACTCTTAACGGAGCATTCGCATCAGGAAGTTCTGGAGTAGCAAGAGGACTCTCTGGTATTACCGGAATGATCTCTACAAACGTAACAGCTAGAGCATCTGGTACTTCGTTTACAGAAACAGAATTGAACGACATCTTAAATGATGTCTGGACTCAAGTGGGTTCAGAATACGTCTCTGACGTAATCGTTTGCCCTATGGTAATTAGCCGAAGAATCTCAGGATTTACATCAAACCTTACAAGGAATATTGATGCAACATCTAAGAGATTGGTTAATCAAGTTAGGGTTTATGACTCTCAAGTTGGACAATCAGTAATGATTATCCCTCATAAAGACTTAAACTCTGCAGCTGGTACTGTAACAGTACTCGCTCTTAGGGAAGATCTTTGGAAACACGCTTTCTTAACAGGAAGAGAACCAAAGTGGGAAGAACTATCAAAAGACGGTGATCGTGATAACGGTCAGTATATAACTGAATTTACAGTTGTTGGTTTCGCACAACGCGGATCAGCACGTAGAACTGGTTACAGTACTGGACTCTAATCGCTAACCTCGAAAGATAGCGGAAAACTAAATAAGCCTCTACCTATGCAACGGGTAGGGGCTTTTTAGTATCTGACAGTGAAGACACACCCGCCTAGATAGTTGGTATCACTTTTATACACTAAACTGTCCTTAATTTGACAACCTCTAGAAACTATGCTTTACCATCTCCCTAATGAAGCAAGAGCCTGTGATCCAATACGAATCAGCAAGCAAACCTTCGACCGCAGTCATGCTTGGCTTAATAAGGGTCAGTGATAAGCTAGGTAATCCAACTGACTGCTCTACTAACCCAGGGTGGGTAATGCTAGACACCATAATGGAAATATGGACTAGATTCTATCCCCAGGAAAAGACGGACTGGATTAAGCAATTAAAATACGACCTCTCAGTTGAAAGAAGTGTTGCAGAAGCAAAAGATTTCGGCTACTTCCCCGTCTCATACCCCACCAGATTATTCAAACTAGTCAAAACCATGCTCCCAGATCAGAAGATGAACGATAAGGATTTTCTACACCTACTAATACAAAGATACCCATTCCTAAGCACAAGTAATTATAAGATATGAAGATTGTTGCCTGCCTAATAGTTAAAGACAACTCAGAGCTTTCTAGCCTTAACAAGGCGATAGATTCAGTGCAGCCATTTGTTGATGCTGTATACGTTACAGCCAATGGAGAAAAGACTGACAAGATCCAGTATCACATGGAGAAAAGAGGAGTCAACTACTCTTATAAGAAATGGAATGATAATTTCGCTGACATGCGTACTTTTAATTTCAGCCAGGTTAAGGAAGATGCTGACTTTATCTTCTGGATGGACGCTGACGATATCTTAATAGGTGGAGAGAAACTAAGAGAAGTTGGAGCAATAGCAAAAGCAAATGCACAAGATGTTGTGTTCTTCACATACTGGTATGGCTGTGAGTTTAGTGGAGAGCCAAGCCCAGAAACATTAAAAAGCGTAGAGATGGAGCAAATGCGAGAGCGCCTACTTAAACCAGGTGTGACTATTTGGCGTAAGCGACTACATGAAACACCAGTACCCGTAACAGGTGTTAAAAACAACTATACCACCTATCCATACGAGCCGGGGAAGGGGCAAGACATTGTGGTGATGCACACGGCTCAGGTTAAAGATCCAGAGGCAATTCAGGCCAAGATGGATAGAAACAAGAGAATACTAGAGCTTGAGCTAAAGGATGAACGACTTAATAACATGGTGGACCCCAGAACGCTACTCTATCTAATGAAAATCTATGCAGAGCAGGACATCCCCGAACAGTGGGGCAAGGTCATTGAGATGGGCGAGGACTATCTGACTAAATCAGGCTGGAACGAAGAGCGAGCTACGGCATTAGAACAGATGGGGATAGTCTGTGGTAAGAAACAGGAGTTTAAGGAAGCTACTGAGGTGTTCCACAGGGCAATAGCAGAATGGCCCTATCAGCCACTTATATATATAAGACTAGCTACAGCTTATTTTAACCTCAAGGAGTACGCTTTTGCTAAATATTGGGCTGAAATAGCCTCAAATATGAACATAGATAATAAGGGTTCAAACCTTACTAATTACAAGGCGATGAAGTTAATGTTTGCAGAACTTTCCCTCAAACTTAACTATAACTACCAGAGAGATACCAAAAAAGCCCTTGAGTCAGCTAACCTGCTCTACTCAGAGGCTCCAACACCCCAAAACTACGATACTATCGTTATGCTTGAGAGTTTAGATAAATTGAATGAAGCATGCGGGAATGTAGACAAGCTCGCAAGATACTTAGATGAGATAGGGGAGACAGAAAGGATCGCGCCACTAATTAAGGAACTACCAGAGGCAATAATTGCTCAGCCTTTTGCACATGGACTTATAAATAAGTATTCAACTCCGAGAACATGGGAGCCAAATGAGATATGTTACTTTGCAAACTTTGGTAAACACTTTGAGGAATGGTCGGGTAAGTCTCTGAGTAAGGGTATTGGTGGAAGCGAGACTGCTGTTATCAAACTGGCTGAGGAATGGACAAAGCTAGGGTATAAGGTGACAGTGTATGGTGATCCTGGCCAAGATAAGGGAATTATTAATGGCGTTACTTACTTACCCTATTTCCACTTCAACCCCAGAGACAACTTCAACATATTTGTCCAGTGGAGAAATGGAGGGCTAGCTAATAAAGTTAAAGCTAAGAAGTTCTTGGTTGATCTCCATGATATCTGGGGAGGCGTCGACTATAAAGAATTATTGCCACACATTGATAAATTCATGGTTAAGAGTAAGTACCACAGGGAGTGTGCGCCAGAGATACCTGACGAGAAGTTCTTAATAGTGGGGAATGGGATATGAGAAATTGTACGGAGAGGATTATATGGCAGGCACAATAAGACAACATAAATTATTATGGGCGTCCTCATATGATAGAGGCTTAAATATCCTCTTGACTATGTGGCCAGAGATTAAAGAAGCTTTTGAGGATGCAGAGCTTCACATAGCTTATGGCTGGGACCTATTCGACGCAGTGACACTTGGCAACACGGAACGCCTTGCATGGAAAGAGAGAGTTTCTGCGTTAATGGATCAGGAGGGGATTGTGCATCATGGCAGATTGGGTAAAAAAGAGCTTCAGGATCTAAGGAAAAAGTGTGGGATTCTAGCCTACACCAGTGATTTTACCGAAATATTTTGTATCTCAGCTATGGAAGCACAACTTGATGGCTGTGTGCCAATAACCCTTGATCTCGCAGCTCTTGGCGAATACACGGAGGGGAGGGTGATAGTCAAGGGCGATATTTATAACTCAAGCGTAAAGAAAGAATACATTAAGGAGTTACTTCATTTAATGGGAAATAAAGACAAGTGGGAGGAATTACAAACTGAAGGGATAGGTGCTGCAAAAGATTATACATGGGATAAGATAGCAATCGACTGGGCAAAAGAGTTTAAGAGCAAGGATCAATCTATTAAGGTCTCAATCATTACTCCTACAAATAGACGTGGGTGGTGGAACATCATGGCAGATAACTTGTCAAAACAGACCTATAAAAACTTTGAATGGGTCATAGTTGATGACTACAAAACTGATCGCTCAATCATGGCCTCGGAATATGCTAAAAAGTACGGGCTTGACATAAAGTACGTCAGGGGCAAGAAAAGGGCTGTAGCGCGAACGTACGGGCTTGTGAACGCTAATAATACAGGCTTTCAAAACTCAACAGGGGAACTTATGGTTCTACTACAGGACTTCATACTAATCTCCCCAACCTCCATTGAAGAATTGGTCAGTGTGCATAGGAAGAATCCGGATTGTCTTATTGCGCCAGTTGATATGTACTTTACTCCCAAGATCAAACCTGATATCGAATCAGAGGATTGGTTTAGGGGCAATCTTGATGTTAAAGGAAAGTTTATGCGCAGGAATGTACGGATACAAAATAAGGAGCTTAGATACTCCCAAAACCCTTATGACTTTGAGCAGAACTTTGGAGCAATACCAAGAAACATAGCAGAGGCACTTGGTGGCTGGTGGGAGTTCTTTGATGAGGGACTGGGTTTTGATAACACTGACTTTGCTTATAGGGCGCTAAGGTCAGGCTTTAGGATAATGATTGACGAAACAAATGTAGCTACTTGTATAGATCACTGGAAAACTCTTGAGGGAACGCCTGAGCACGGTTTGTTAAGAGAAAGACGCTTAAACGATCCACAATTTCTGTGGATGAAAGAAATGACAGAACAAGGTAAATTGCCTCTTATAAGAACCCAAGAAATAGATGACCAAATTGATTTACAATATACAATACCACCTAAAATAGATAATAAAGATACTGTACAATGGATGAGAGATAATATGTTAGAAATTGTACAGCCTTGGTTAGAGAAATATGAAGAAGGATTTAAATAATTTTTGTAAATGTGATTGTGGTAATTCCGCACCAATAGCTAAATATACGTCAAGAATATATGGCTGGATTAAGGGACAGCCAAAACAATATATTCATGGACACCATAACCGTGGTTTAAAACTATCCGAAGACCATAAAAGAAAAATAAGTATTGCTAATAAGGGGCAGATTCCTTGGTTTGTAGGTACTAATAAATTTTCAGGGAAAAATAATCCTATGTGGAAAGGTGATAAGGTTGGTTATTCAGCTTTACATGAATGGGTACATAAAAAACTAGCTAAACCTCTAGCTTGTAATTTATGCAGTGAAGTTAAGCCTCTTGATCTCGCTAATAAAAGCGGGGAATATAAAAGAGATTTAACAGATTGGATATGGCTATGTAGAAAGTGCCATGTTAAATATGACCATGTTTCTGAAAAACGAGCAATAACGATGGGATTTAAAAATGTTTAAAAAAGGAATAGACAGACTAAAATATGGCGGAGCTTTTACGGACAAGGAAGATTTTGATGCTATTCAAAAAGTCTTAGATAGAAATTGGTGGACAATAGACGAGGAAGGTAAGGCTCTTGAGAAGGAATTAGCAGAGTTTACAGGTTTAAAGTATGCAACGCTAACCAACTCAGGCTCTTCAGCGTTATTGGTAGCTTACGCAGCACTTAATCTTCCAGAGGAATCAGAGATTATTACAGGTGCAGTTCATTTTCCTACAACAATAAGCTCTCTCTACTACAATCATCTAAAACCAGTCTTTATAGATGTAGAGGCAGATACGCTAGGAATGAACCCTGATTTGATCGAAAAAGCTATTACTTCAGAAACTGAGGCTATTTTAGTCGTAGCGATAGCAGGAAGTATCCCTCAGATAGATAAAATACTTAAAATTGCTAAAAAGCATAACTTAATAACGATTCTTGATAATGCAGATGGCTTTGGAGGCACTTGGAAAGGAAAGCCTATTGAATCATACTTCGACATCTGTGCGACTTCATTTCATGCTGCACACATACTTTGTATGGGAGAAGGTGGAGCAGTATTTACTAATAACGATGACTACGGAAGGCGTGCAGCTTCACTTAGGGAATGGGGAAGAATGGGCGGTTATGACGGTATAGATGATAAGAAAAAACTCAAGGGTATCCCGGAAGATTACCCGGCACGCTATCTATTTCAATATATGGGATTTAATGTAAAGCCTTTAGAATTGCAGTGCGCTATGGGAAGAACGCAACTCAGAAAACTTCCTATTATTAAAGAGAAACGTCTACACAATTACGATAAACTATATGACAGTTTAAAATCTATTCCAGAAATTGAGTTATTAAACAACTATCCTGATTGTAGTTGGTTTGGATTTCCTTTATTTGCTAAGAAACGTGGAGCATTAAGAGAGTTCTTAGAGAATAGACAAATAGAAACTAGAACTATCTTTGGAGGGAATATTACAAGACAACCAGGCTTTTTTAACTTTGGCAGAATAGCTACAGAATTACCTATATCAGATAAGGTTATGACTGAGGGAATGTTTGTAAGTGTGCATCCGGACTTAACAGATGAGATGGTAGATTATATAATCGAATCGATTAAAGAGTTTTACACATGAAAGTACTAATTACAGGAGCTACAGGGTTAATAGGAACTAATTTGTACAAGCGCTTACATGAAGATCATAAAGTTATACCTGTTTCAAGAAGATTAGGAGTAGATTTACGAGATAAAGAAATAACAAAGAAATTTATCGAGCATCACAAGCCCGATATAGTTTATCATCTAGCTGCCCAAAGTGCCGAAAGTCGTGGTCAAGTATCTCCTCAAGACATGACAGAGCGTAATCTTAATATCTTCTTAAATGTTCTAGTCCCCTCAATTAATGTTAAGGTAAAACGATTTATATATACCTCAAGCGTAGCAGTTTATGGAGAGGTAGAAGTTCCTTATGGCGAGGATGATATACCTAAGCCTAAAGATGTGTACGGAGTCAATAAGCTAGCCTGTGAGCAGATACTTAAGATACTAGCTAAGGTACATAACTTTGACTATACAATTTTCAGACCTCACAACATCTACGGTCCTCATCAAGACATGACTAATCCCTATAAGAATGTAGTGGCTTTGATCATGCGTAATATTATGGAGGATAAGAAAGTTACCTTATTTGGAAAAGGCAAGATGAAAAGAGCATTTAGTTATGTAGATGATGTAGTAGATGTATTAGTAGAGGGGATGACCGATTCTTTTAGGAATCAGACCGTAAATGTAGGTAGTTCACTAGATATAGAGATAGCCACACTGCTAGAGACAATTGAGAAGATTTCAGGCAAAAGAGCTAGGGTAGTACATCAGCCTGCCAGAACTCAAGAGATTTGGAATTTCCTAGCCTCACATAAGAAGCTAAACACGATGACTAACTACCATGAGACACCGCTAGAGGAAGGTTTAAAGAAAACCTGGGAATTTTTAAACTTACCACCAATTATTAGTGAGGAGAATGAAATATCTTAGTCGTATATAGAATGTGTGGTATTCCAAGTACAAATCCCTCTCCAGTTTACCAAGAAGATAAATTTATGTTAAATAAGATTTGTCTTAAGTCTTTTAGAGAAGCATTTAGAGATATTGATCCTAAAGTTATATTCTTATGTGATTTTTGTGAGCCGGAGTATGAAAAGTTGATTAAAGATATTATTCCTTTTGAACATGAGATTCACTTTACGGAGATAGGCATTAACGAAACTATGCTTAAAGCTTACGACATAGCTTATAATCAAGACGATGACATTCTTTTCCAAGAATGTGATTATATATATAGAGAAAATATAGGCAAGGAGTTTGTAAAAGGATTAGATGAGTTAGGTTTGGTTTCTCCTTACGACCATCTTAATTTTTACGTGGATCACAAGTTACATTCTAATCAAGTAATTATAGATTTAGTAGGAGATACGCATTGGAGAAGTACGGAGCGCAATACTATGACATTTGCAGTTAAGAATAAAATATTTAAAGACAACTATGCGATATTTAAAAAATATGGCTATTTAGATGCAGATGTATGGTATGAGTTATTAGCTAAGGGACATAATCTGTATGTACCAATACCGAGCATGGCTACTCATATGGTAGCTGATTACATGGCGCCCTCTATTGATTGGGAGGAGTTATATGAATCCTAATCTTAAGAAGCCCAAATACTCAGTAATCGTACTCATGTACCATAGGACTCGCGAATTAGTTGAAATGGCTGAGGAGTGCATATCGGCAGTTAAGAATAGTAGTCAGGATTATGAGTTAATAATAGTTGATAATGGCTCGACCCAGAGGCATGACTGGACTAGTAAGTGTAATACCTACATTCGTTTTGATGAGAATATGGGTATAAGTAGGGGATGGAACGCAGGACTACTAGCTTCACGGGGTAAATATAAGGTAATCATAGGGGATGACGTGATCGTAAGGAAGGGCTGGCTTGAGGCCATGCAGGAGGCTATGGATATGCCTGATGCTGGTGTTGTTAATCCGCACGTTGAACACTTGCCTCCTGGGATAGGAATAATTGAAAATTATAAATGGTTTAGTGGCGCTTGCTTCATGTTAACCCAGGGCACAATTGATAAAGCTGGTTATTTCAGGGAAGATCTATATTTCCCTTGTAATTTTGAAGACCACGATTACTGGACAAGGGTAATGCGTGCAGGACTCAAACTATACGTTAATTATGGCATGAGCGTACAGCACGGAGAAGGTCAGACACTCCATGCTCCTGACTTATCATCATACTTCCAAGACATGAAAAAAGTATTTATGGCTGAATGGGGATTTGATAATCAGGAGGTATTTTGTGGCAACGGCTCTATCCATAAGGCACTTGCTAACCTCTAGTTGACCTCCTGTATACTCATCATTATGAATGCTGATATTTTATCAACACTTAAAGCCATTGCGAATAAAACATTTGGTGCTAGTGCTACAGATGGTGGAACATTTACCGCAGGCTCAGATACAGCTGTACCAATAGAGGGAGTTTATCAAGTTACCCCAACTTCAATAGCAGATGGTAAATATGGAGTAGTTAGAACCTCCTCAACTAGAGCTTTAATGGTGTCGCAGGATACCTTGCTAGCTGGGGAAGATTTAACTAATAACGTCTTAAAGACTGAGCAAAGATTTTCTTACTCAGCCGTAGCAGTAGCAGATGTTCAGGTAAAATCTGGGGCAGGGTTTTTACACACAGTAACTTTTTCTTGTAATGATGCAGTACCAACAGCAGGATCAATTATTATCTATGACAATACAGCTGAATCAGGAACACAAGTATTTAACCATACTTTTACTACCACTCCATTTATTCCTTTCACTGTACATTTAGATTATAGTATATCTACAGGGATTTATATCGGGTTCACAACTACAAATGACGTAAATGTTTCATGCGGTTATAGGTAAATATTATGAATTATAAAATATTAGACATTAATCAAGATCAAAAATGGGTATCAATCGAAGTAGACTTCGCTGATGGCTCTCCTAAGTACGCAAAGAAAATGATGGCTGACACTTCAAACGAGGATGGAATAAAAGCCTCAGTCGAAGGTTGGCTCTCAGACTATCTCCCACAAAGAGAAGTAAGTGTTAAACCTAACCTCTCAAGCTTGAAGAATAAAATTTATCCAGTAGATGCTACTAAACTTTCTCAAAAAAACGTACCTGCTGAAGCAGTCGAATAATATGTATGTCAAGAACTTCAGTAACACAACAAATTAATTTAACGGGACTAGTCGCTTGGTGGCGTATGCGCAACAGTGATTTTGGAACAACAACACTCACAAATGAAGTATCGGGGGGTCTGAATCTCACTCTAACTAGCCCACGATGGGTATCACACGGTGGCAGAAATGCACTTCAATATAATCAAACATCTCAAAGTGTTGGTACAGGAACCATTACGGCGAGTTCATTATTAGATTTCTCAGGAGCAACAGCAGCAACAATTATTGCACGAATTAACTTTGTAGGTAATGGGGGCAATAATAATGGAAGAGTAATAGGATCACCATTTTCTGACCACGTACTGAGAGAAGGTACAATTAACAGTACATTTATAACGGCAACTACAAATATTAGATGGAGTTCTAGCTATACACCAACCGACAAAACATGCTGGGTTGCATATAGCTACGACTCAAGCAATAACACAACAAGGTTGATTGTTGATGGAGTCCAAGCTAGTAGCACAACGGGTAATAACGCTGGTGCGTTCTCTTCTGGTCTCACAGGAACAATCAAGTTGGGTGCTGATCAAAATGTGACATCTTTACCGAGAGGGTTCATATATGAAGTAGCTATATTTAAGAATAGGGCTCTCACAGCAACAGAGTGTGATAGCTTTGCTAAAGCTAGGAGATTTAAAAGATAGACAGGAACATTGGCGGGTTAGAGTCTAATATATTCTTTTGACCCATTCTAATAAATATAGTACATTACATATATATGCCTATAATTACAGCAGGAACTAGACAAATGTTTAGAGATTTCGGAACGTGTTTAAGTTTTAATGGAACTTCAAGTTTTGTAAGTTGTGGCAATGCAGATATTGCTGCTGGTAATGAGTTGACTGTTTGTGGTTGGTTGTGGGTGAATTCTACTTCACAAGGTACTAACAGGACAATATTAGCCAAAAGAGATACCTATGCTCCTACGGATATGAGATGGCAAATATCTATTAATAATGGAAATAATTTTTTTATAGGTAGAAGTGGATCTACAATTACATTTACCACATATGGAAATGCTCACCCTAAAAATAGCTGGTATCATTTCGCAATTACTAAAGACGCCTCCACAACCAACCTTTATATTAACGGAGTTCTGGTAGACTCAATGGGGGCTTTTACTTTTGGGTCAGATACCGCTGCTGCTATTAAAATCGGAGCGGCTGGGACTACTTCTACTGACTTTTTCAGAGGAATGATGGATAAGTTGAAAGTATATAGTGTATTACTCACGCCAGCAGAAGTGATAGAGGAATATTTTACCAGCCTTGTTACGAGGAGTATTGTAGCTAATTACGAGTTTAACGAAGGAAGCGGAGCCACAGCTACCGATAGTGCAGGGTCAAACACAGGTACTATCACAAACGCTACCTATTCCACAGATGTAGTTATGAAACCTGGAACACTTGAAACTTAATCCTTTCGCTTCTCCTAAGATTGACAAACCCCACTTTATTTAATACGCAAACAAAAATTTACTTGATAACCTCCCCTATAGCTTAACTAAGCTAGACTCATGGCACGTACCCTTTTACAAATCCTAACCGCAGCTAACGCATACACAGACCTTGATGCAAGTCAGCCTACGGGCGATGAACTTTCAACAAGAACAAACTACGCGGATTCTGCTGTGCGTGAAGCAGCAGACATTGTTCAGCTCCCAGAGTTCCATGAAATAGTTGAGCGCAACTTAGGCTCAAGCGCTTCAACTTCATTGCCAATTAACTACAGAGAGCTTATGACTTCGCCTAAGCAACCAAACTCGGCTGATTGGGATGAATTCCCAGAGATACGCCCGGTTGACAGATTCTCAAAAGAAAATACAGACAAATATTGTTATGTAACAGGTAATCCGATGGAGGGCTATGTTATAACATTTAACAATCTCGAAGCTAATGTAACCCTATCCATAGATTATCAAAGATACCCTAATGGATTCGCGACCTTAACAGATATCTGCGAGCTTCCTGATGATTCATATGTAACCGAGAAGGTTAAATCATATGTGTTACAGGCTCGAACTGACGAGAGATTCCCACAGATTGAGGCAAGCGCCCAGATGAAGCTTAAGAACATGATAGGGAGAAAGAGTAAACCACCAGGAGGCGGACCAAACTATACGCCAAGGAATACAAGAGGATTAGGAGTTTAACATGCAGGTAGGAAGCCCTCCACCATTCAAAAAGAGGCCCAGTCTTGAGGCGGAATGGGATACCTTTAGGAAGGGTCTAAATCTCTTATTAAGACCAACAGAGCTTGGTAAAGACGAACTTGCTCAGGCTGACAACATAATGCTTGTTGGTTCCGGTGTCCCTACGGGCAGATGGGGTACTTCTACCTATTTCACAGTTAATGCCACAGGGTCTATCCAGGGATTTGGTACATACAACAACACAGCTTCTCTAACAAATGAACTAATTGCTTACTCAGATGAGGGCTTTTTAGCCAAGAAGAATGGCACATCGTCTGATGTTATATCGGGTCAATCCTATCCTTCGGGTTCAGTTGTTAGATCAGAGCAGCTTGGGGGATTCACATACTTTGTGAGTAAAGCAAGGCCGCTTACCTCCTACAATGGCAATTCACTTGCTGTGTTTGCAACAATCTCTGCCCCAACAGGTTTAACTGCTACTAATTTCTCAGGTGCAACAGGAGTTTTCCAGTGGTCATGGAAGGTTACGGCGCTTGGTGCTAATGGTGGAGAGACACCCGGATCAGCAAACATAATCCTGCCAAACCTGCCACAAGATTTAACAAGAACACAGGTCAACATTACATGGTCAGCGCCATCTGCGGCCTCATTATCAGGCTTCCAGGTATATAGGGGTCTTCCTGGAGATGAGACATTGCTTTCAGCCGTGGGAGCTTCTACAACCTCGTATCAAGATTTCGGAAATCCGGCTAGTGAGACCATCTTCCCACCCCTGGCAAACACAACTGGCGGGGTGAAATCACAGTTTATAGTTAAGTTTAATGACAGACTCCTCATGGTGGATCAGGCTGACCCAACGAAATTGCTTATATCGGGTAGATATCCTAATCAGGCAAGGTTTAACTGGGTGGATGGTGGTGGATCAGTCTATATTGACCCAGACTCAGGACAAGACATAACTGGTATCTCAATCCAGCAGGGTTCAGATAAGATAATAGTATTCAAGAACTTTTCTTCATACGCAGTCTCACTTGATCTGGTAAGTATCGGTAACTTCACTGTCTTAGACCCAGCTTACCAGCCTATATCAACAGCTATTGGAGCTTCAAACCCAGACACGATTCAAATAGTAGAAAACGATGTATTTTATTTTGGAAGAAAAGGGTTATATGTAGTTGGTTACGAGCCCAACTTCCTGTCAATTATCAGAACTAACGAGATAAGCGCTAAGATCAGGCCATATCTCATGAACCTAAATGATGATGACTATAATAATGCAACCACAATGTATGTGGACAACAAGTATCTTCTATCTTTCCCAGGCAGGAAAGAGGTCTTAGTATATGACAGAGAGCGAGGAGCTTTTGCGGGTATATGGAAGCTCCCGTTTGGAATTACTAAAATGAGGAAATATGTTGATGGGTCGGGAACTGAGAAGTGGGTCATGGGTACGACAACTAATCAAAGCTACACCTTTGAACCGTCAGTCAACTCTGATGATGGTGAAACTATCGCTAAGACCCTTCGTACAAATAAAGAAGGTTTTGGAGAATGGAATCAGCTCAAGATTATATCATTCTTCTATACACTACTTAGAAACATCACGGGCTCAGTTACGGTCAATATAATCATGGAGGATAGGAATGGCGCTTCTTCAACTGTTAAGACTTTTACTATTGCAGGTTCAGCTATCTCTGGAAATTCAGGCTGGGGATCTGTTACGTGGGGTGGCTCAAAATGGGGACAACTAAGGGGGAATCCAGTTACGGGCTCGGATGAATTCCCAAAGTGGGGTCAATTATTCAAGTCTGGTAGGCTCATCCAGATAGAGGTTTCGTGTACGGAAGCAAACTCAAACTTCGAGCTCTTAAATATAAAGATGACCGCCAACTCACAGGGTCAAAACTCTCTATCTTCGGCGTTGAGGGTGTAGTTGATAACCTCCCTTAGTTATGAGTTATCTTATACAAATGATACATAAACAATACGAAGGAGGATACCAAAATTAGTCAGAAACTTAGATATCCAACATCGCAAAACTTTGTGCAAAAGACGCTGGGGGCAGCCTTGTTGTCTGGTGTTACCGCTTCATCTACGCTCAACAACCTTACTGGTGTTCAAAATAAGCCGGGGGTAATGATTATAGACAGGACTGATACTAATGGTGTTGAAACTCCAAGCAAGAGAGAGGTAATACAGTTTGATTCAACATCAGGGCTTACGGTGGTTACTCTTACTAGAAACGCTGATTCTTCAGGGACAGATCAAGACCATGCTGTTGGAGCAATTGTTGAGTTCGGACCTGACGTGTTATGGGCGCAATCCGTGATTGATGGACTTGTAGAGATTCTTGACCCAGCAACGGGAACAGTGGATACTACAAAGGTAGTAACACCTACAGGAGCTTCAACCCTTACCAATAAAACATACAATGGTGGCACTACAGCTTCACTTACCCAAATAAGCTCTAACTTGATTACCCCATACGTACAGGGTGGTACTTTTGCTTCGCTCCCAGTTTTCTCAGGCAAGCCCAGGTTTATGAGCGGACAACTTGCACCCTTTGTTACCGTAACAGATGGAGCAAATATGTGGATCAACTTCGCACAAGGTAACAAATTTACGACCACTATTGCAACATCAGGAGAACACGCTTTCTTAGCTACAAACGCAACGGTGGGAGATGTAGCTATGCTTCAAGTAAATTATGCTTCAACCATCTCACTTTCACTCAAGATGCTAGCAACCAGCGCTTCTATCACATGGTCTGGTGGTTCAGCGCCTACGGCTACCAATACAACCCTGAAGTCAGATATGTTTGGTTTTGTTTGCATAGGTACTCTACCTAAGTTTGCTGGCTTTATTGTAGGACAGAATTATTAACCTATGGCAGTAACAGTATTAAACCTTTCAACAAGTGGTTCAATAACGGATGCTACCTCATATGCCACAGCCTCCGTTTCTCCAACGGTTGGTAAACTAGTCCTAGTAGCAGTTACCTCATCCAGAGGCTCAGATCCAGCAACGCCTACAATCACTGGAGCAAGTACAAGTTTTTCCCTTGTTAAAACACAGGACATCAATGGATTCGTAAGATTAAGCATATTTGCAGGGATAGCAGCAGGAACGGGCGCACTAACAATAGATTTTGGTGGAGAAACTCAAGAGAGATGTAGATGGTCAATTGTAGAGGTCACGAATAGTAAGAATACAGTAGCCACAGCAATCAAGCAATCCGCAGGGAACTCAGCCAGTGGTGCTTTAACTGTATCAGCTACGCTTGGAGCTTTTGGAAACCCTGCTAATGCTACATTTGGTGCTTGCGCAACGCAAAACGCACCCGCAAGAACCATAACTGAAGGTTCTGGATTTACTGAGGTTGCTGAATCGAGCGCAGATGATGCGGGAGTAGGCATGACTATCCAGACTCAGTTTAGGGATACAAATGACACCTCGGTGGACTTCACAGCTAGCGCATCAGCCTCTCACTTGGGTGTAATCGGGGTCGAACTAGTAGAGGTAAACGTATCAGGTGCAACAGGAGCATTTTTACAAAATTTTATATGAATCTATCGGAATACTTACCATTTCTAAACATACTCGGCTTTATATTCTTAGGGATAGGATTTTTTTATGTGCAGTTTAGAACAGGAGGCAAGGGTGTAACTAAAGAGGTAATAGACAATTATCGGACAAGGCAAGACCAACTAGAAGCACAACTAAGTCGAACTAATAGAGAACTACAAGACCTTAAGCTAGAAATTGCTAGGATGAATGGTCAAGTAATTGAAAAGGATAAGAAGATTGAAGAACTTACTACTATTTTTCAAAACAGAAACCCCGAACTTGTTGAAATACTCAAAGAAATAAGGAATTTTATGCACAGAATAGAAAAACAGACAACAATAAACCAGACTAGAAACATAGCAATAGACAAGGCTACCGATATACAAGAAGGACATGTACTAAGGAAAAAATGAATATAGTTAAACAAACAATACCGACAAATAATTACGATAAAAGCCGAAAGCCGATAACGCATGTCGTAATTCACTGGATCGTAGGAAGTTTAGCGTCAGCAGATGCCACATTTAAGAACCCAGCAAGGGGAGCATCAGCCCATTATGGAATAGAAAATAGTACGGTTTTTCAATGGGTAGATGAGGCACATACAGCATATCATGCTGGTAAGTATGCTTACAACCAGAAAAGTATCGGCATAGAGCATTCAGCAGCCCCAGACAGGGTAGCTAGTGAGGCAACCTATCAATCTTCAGGGCAATTAGTAAAAGAGATTTGTCAAAGACATAACATTCCACTAGACAGAACCCACATAGTAGGACATAAAGAAGTATCCGCAACTCAGTGTCCTGGAACTATGAATATAGATAAGATAATTTCAATCGCTAAAGGAGGTGGTTCTATGACAAGTTATAAAGGTTACGACCTAGACAATAAAGATTCCATGAAGGTTGCAGTGGATGTTTTAGTAAGAGTACAAGCTGGAGAGTTTGTAGATAAACCTGAAGCTGAAAAAACTATACGTGAATTGGAAGCAAAAACCGAACAAATTAACGAATTAACTAAGGAAAATTTTGATCTTAATACTGAGGTGGTGAGGTTGAGAGATGAAATTGCAGAACTTAAATCAGCAAATCAAACGCTTAACAACAAAATTATTGATCTTAATGCTGCGATGGAGAAGGATGCTGTACACGATAGAGATCTTGAGGTTAAGAATACAGAGCTCGAGCATCAGATTACAGAACTTAATAACCAAATCACTAAATTAAAAGAAGAGAAACAAGCTCCACTCGAGCCAGTAATAGATCATTACGAGCCGATATTAGAGGAGTTCTGGAAAAACTTATTTAAAGGGAAAAGTAGAAAATCTATTTCGGACAAGTTCTGGGAATGGGTTAGGTAGGGGGTGAGCATATGGATCAGATAAATATAGTGGCAGTCGCAGCAATTATTGGGATAGTTAAAGGGATAGTTTCAGTTTTGCAGGTTTACACAGAGGTTGATGTAAATACGGTTTTCGGAGTTCTATTAGCATTAGTAATTGGGATAATCTTAGGATTTTTCCACGTATTCGGATTAACAATCGAAACAGGAATAGTATCAGCATTAGTAGGAACAGGAACATACCAGCTTGCCAAGAAAGTTGGAGGGCAGTAAAAAGAATTGCCTGAGCCCTTGAAAAACTCGGATAAGTCCAGCAGGCATTAGGTGGATAAAGGGGTTAGAAACCACCAACTAATATGGAAATCGAAGGGTACAGTCCTAAGGATCTACATAACATTGTAACCTTGGGGAATGCAATCAGAGTGAGACAGGTTTATGAAGATGCGAGACTAGAGCATCCTGAGAAGGACACTGTCGCGGTAACTCATGGGAAAGATAAAAGGCTAGTGGTGGATAACACCATCTATACGATCTTTACAGGCATAGAGGCAGGAGCAAGGCAGGAGTTATATGCGGAAGGACATCATTTAGTAGTTAAAGATATTTATGAGGCAAAGCAAAGGACCCTAGAAGATGGAAGTGCAACAACAACATGAACAACCAATTAACTATGAAAGACCTGAAACCTCTGTTGTGGGCTATCCTATGCCCCCAGAGCCTATCCGTAGACCTGCCCTCATCACAACCATTGAACAGGTTAGACAAGAGCTCACGCAAATTACGCAGGAAGAAGGAGGTATTCTTTCTGACCCAATAATCTTAGAGGGGATAGCTCCACAAGAGCCTACCCCAATTGGAGCTTTGCGAGAGAAACAGGTGAGAAAAAGAGCCAAAGAATTAAAGGAAAAATCCCCAAAACAATATACGGAGATGTTGGTTGTAGCTAATGATTTTCAATTTTTAAGAAATGCTGATGATGAAGCAGTCGGTGCTTTCATGCAGTATGTAGACGCAAATAAGGAGAAAATAACTCACCTAGTATTGAACGGTGATATTGCTGATATGGAGCAAGCCAATAAATTTGGGTCTACCCCTGATCAGGCAGGCACAATGGCAGATGAAATTGCAGCCATGCAATGGTTTATTTCCAAAATGACAGACCAACTACCAAACGCTAAGAGAGTTTTTATATTTGGAAACCATGACCATAGGTTTGGAAACTATATGGCTAATAAAACTGATGGTATAGAGGAATGGGTTAAATCGCCAGAAGAAATGTGGGGACTCTCCGACTGGGAAGTTGTACCATATGGTCAAGGTAGGTATTATAAATGGCACGATAGAGTTTTTTGGCATGGCCAGAGAGCGGGAGCAAAAGCACACATAGCTAAATTGGAAGTACAGGATGCAGGAGTAAGCGTAACAACAGCACATATAAATAGAAATCAGTATCACGAAGAACGCACTGCTCTTGGAGAATTAAAGACTGGAATAGTGCACGGAGGTTTTTCAAGAGATAACCTTCATTTTGTAAAAAAAGCCAATTCAAATTGGTCACAGGGTTTTGGGGTATATTTTTGGGACAAAAAAGTAGGTGAACAGCCATATTCTGTTGTTTTGAAGCATGGAACGCCAGCATTTATAGGACCAGATGGGGTTGTGTATTCAGGAGAAGATTATAACCTACGTCAGGAAATTGGACTAGATGTTAAAAGAGGTCCGGGTAGACCTCGCAAGGGGGTGTAATTCGACCTAGTAATAGGTAAGGAGTGCAAAGCTCCACACCTCCATCAAGAGCCAGCGCTAACGTAGCGATGTAACTAAAGGCTTGATTTGGGTTTCGCCGACCCGTTACATAAGGGTCATTCCCTTTCTGGCTCACTATGACAAAAGAGGCAAAGGCTAGAAAATCTACCCCGATTTATTCCGGGGTTTTAGCGTACTTTCCAGATGCTATCAAATATGTATCGCAAGTTAGTCAAGCGGGTAACGATCAACATCATCCCAGTACTCCCTTGCATTGGGACAGAAATAAGTCGACTGATGAACTAGACGCACTCACTAGACACTTAACTGATCATGCTTCTGGGAATCTATATGATACGGATGGAATTTTGCATTTGGGAAAATGTGCATGGAGGACTCTTGCAGCTCTCCAGAAACTATTAGAGGGAGTCAAAATGAATGAAAAAACACTGTAGATGTTCACCACAAAAAGGATACATACTCTGCCAATCAAAGGAACACTTTGTTTGTGAAGAGTGTTATAGAAAGCATAAGTGCAAAAATGATTGAACAGAGACTACAACAACAATTTATAGAAGAGAGGCCATTGATGCAGGAGGGTCATCCCCTATCCTCCTTGTATAGATTGATGGGAGAAGTTGATGAGTTAATCCAGTCAGACCGAGATGACCCGACAATATGGGAACATGCCGAGATGGGGCTTGAGGCAGCAGACGTGTTTAACTTCTTAGCGGATTACTGTAATAAGCGTGGTATCAATCTTGGTGAGGCTGTAGCAAAGAAGGTAGCTATGAATCAACAAAGATTCCCCGCTGATGAATTCCAGACTGGTAGTTATAGTGAGGCTTATCATAGAGTAAAAGAAAGAGAGGGCAAGCGGGTGGAAGTGGTTAATGTATATAATCCCAGTGTAACCCTGGAATACTAGAAAGAGCCCCTGCCCGAGACTCTTTCTCACCGTTTCTGGGTGGTTTTAGTTCAAGGATGGATTTAATTTCCTCATTAGAGAGTAATGTCTTGAATGTTTCCTTCTCTTTGAAGTACGGAATATTCCATTCCTCCTCGTTTAAATATCTCTGGTAAAGTCTTAAGGAGTCTATAAAAGTATTCAGGTAACTAGCTGTTCTACCATCTTCGTATAGGGTTAAGAGGTATTCTTCGACCCCACCTTGATTAATAGGACTCACGTCCCTTAATATTCGGGCAATAAGGTCTAGTTTTGTGGCTATAGTGCTTCTAGCTCTACCATTTCTGTAAAGCCAAAGCTTAAAGCCTTCTAAGTTGTCCATGCTCGCTCATGGAATTGGCAGATATTGATATTACAACACATTTTACTAGTTGACAATTATCAATACATATGATTTAATACCTACAGAAGGAAACTTTAAATCTTCAAGGAATAGCAGTTGGGGTGGTTAGAAAATTTAACCACCACTAACAATTAGTCACCTTAAGATTTGAGAACCAAATCTTATGAGCGACAAAGTATATCAAAAGACATCAAGGATAGCAAACCTTCATCCTGAGGTTGTTAAGTTCTTACGGGAAGACCCTGAGCTTAATGAGTTTGTTGGTGATATAGCACGATTGACCCGCAAATGGACAAACCCCAAAATTGCAGAAGACATCAAACATGTCTCCCCACAAGGGCTCCATGAACAACTCAAAAAAGGAGGTAATCAATAATGCCAGACTCAAAAGCTGGATCTATTGCTTTCCTTATTGCGTTGATCTTCCCATTTATCGCTCTACTATCTTATACCAACCATAAAGGGTTACAGGGTGAGGTAGTGGTAGTGAAAGAAGCAAATGCTCAGGCCGAGCCACAAAATAACTCGGTTCCTGTAGTGATAACAACTCCTGCTCCGGAGGTTAGTCTTGTTGACACTTCGGAGCAAGAGTCTGTTGAAAACTATATTAAAATAATCTTCGGCTCTGAATGGAGAGTTGCTAGAGCTGTTCACTATAACGAGTGTGGCCCCTCACATAGAGACTATCCAAGAAATTGCAGGCTTACCACGGGAGCTGAGGATTCAATAGGCATCTTCCAGATCAATATCCAAAGTAAAGACACTAAAATTCATTGGTCAAGGATTCCAGGAGAAACACTGGAGGATAAAGTTGAATGGCTAAATGATCCCTATAACAATACACTTATGGCTTACTGGATATTCACAAAATCAAGCTGGTATCCGTGGTCAGCCTACACTTCAGGGAGGTATCTAGATGACATGTAAACACACAGTTGCTCTTAAAGTATCAAGTGATGTACTAGATTACTCCAAATGTGTTACTTACGGAGCACAGCTAAGCAAAGGCGAAGTAGTTGAGATAGATGAGGATCATGTAAGTTCTGAAGAACTAACTGAGAAGGCTGAGTTTATCAGGGACATGCAAAGAGAGGATGGAGAAAATGTTTGATGAGTTTGTAATAAACGAGACACAGGTAGACAACGAGCTTGAGATGCTCACTGACTATGAGTGTGAATGCGGAACCTATCTTGAGAAAGATTGGGACGGGACACTCTTTTGTCGTGGATGCGGTAATAACTACTCAATAGAAACGACAACCTACAATCGGAGGGAGGTGAATTAAATGAGTTATAAAGATTTAGAATATCAAGGTAAATTAGTCGATAAACATCTTACTAAGGCAGCACAATGTCAGGAGTATGGAAAACTTGATGATGGAAGTACGCATATTGCAATAGCAGAGATTCTACTAAGGGGATTAAGAGAAGCAAGACCAACCTATGAAGAAGAAAGCCTAAACAACCTAGCTCAGGCATTAACATGAAAGTAATTTCAAATCTTTCAATAGGGAGCGCTTCTTTTACCTTCGAGGTTGAAGAGAAAGCAGACAAGGAAGCACTACTCAAAGCTGTAGCATTAGCTACGCCGAGAAGTCATTGTAATGTCTGTAAGGATTCAGGGCTAACTACCAAGTCACTATCAGCTAGAAGGTCGCAGGGGTTTGTATTCGTACAAGTCAATTGTAAATGTGGCGCACAATCAGCGCTTGGAGAATATAAAGACGGAGGATACTTCTGGAAAGAATACGAAGTATATCAGCCTAATGAAACAAACGGGGATTCAGATAAGGAAGATTATTCAGCTTAGGCCTTGATGCTTGGCTCAACCGCAAGGTCTTGAACCAGGCACTAGGGAATAAACAATAATATGAAAAAACTAACCAAAGAAGAACAAAAAAACAAAGCACTAAAAGCCTACCTTGAAGCAGTAGCCTTACCGTGGGAAGCCTACAAGGCAATACGAGATGAAGAACGGAAAGCCTACCTAGTAAAGTGCAGGGATATAGAGGAACAAGTGGAGGAATAGATATGAAATCAAAAGAAGAACAGACAGACGAGGCATGGGAAACCTACCAAGCAATAGCAGTCCCAGCACAGGATGCCAAGGACAAAGCATGGGAAGCCTATAAAGCAAAGTGTAGGGAGATAGACGAACAGGAGGAGGAATAAATATGTCATTTCAAAAAGGAAACAAATTAGGACTAGGAAACAAATATGCACTTGGCGCAATCCCATGGAATAAGGGAATTAAGACGGGACTAGTGCCTAAAACTGCTTTTAAAAAGGGTGAGCACAGGAAAAGTGAATCTTTATGGCTTTTATCTGTCTCTTAATTATGATACGAGATTATACATTAGATCAACAAATAGGACAAAGGATACTTGAGATCAACAGGCTTGAGAGGCTAGCCCATGAATCAAGCGGTAAGCTGTCGGCTTCAATGCTTGGATGGCCAACGCTTTGGCAAGTCTTGAAAATAACAGGTGTCGAAGCAAAACCATTTGATGAGTTTACGCTTAGGACTTTTCAACGAGGTAAAGACGTGGAAGAAAGAATCTTAAGCTGGGCTGATAATGTAGTGAAGAAGCAATTAAAGATAATCTACAGGGATTGTATTGGCTACGTCGACTCAGTAATGACCTACAACGGTAATGCGCCACAGCTTAAAGGGCTAACCCTACCCCATGAAATCAAAAGTGTAACAAATGCTAAATTCTCAAGAATAGTAGGTACTAAAATAAAACCTGGTAACGGAGCTGATCCGCAACACAAATTACAGGCTGGATTCTATGCACTTGGGATAGGCTCAGAGTATTACGCAGTAGACTATATTGCCAGCGATGATTTAAGAGTTGAAACATTTATTTATAAGACAGAAGAAATTAAACCAGAGATAGATAAAATAATTGACGATTTTGAAAAGGCCATGACTGAATGGGAAGCAACAAAAACTTTGCCTCCATTCCGGGAGAGATATAGCTGGCAAACAAATCCGAAATATGCGACATACCCGGATTACATGACCTGACCTGTCCAAAGTCAGTAGGCGAAAACATTTGGATGACTTATATGGCTAGAAAAAGAATGATTGATCCGCACATCTGGGAGGACCCAACTTTTAACGAGTTGTGTCTCCAAGCTAGATTGCTTTTTATAGGCATGATATCTAATGCTGATGATGACGGATACCTCAGGGGCGATGCGGGCTCGCTCAAGAGACTCATATTTGGCTTCGATGAAATCCCCAAAGACCAGATGCAAGAATGGCTAACAGAGATTACTAAAGTTCAGTCAATTCACTTTTTCAAAGTAGGTGGCGAAGTGTATGTGCATTTTCTTAACTGGTCCGACTACCAGAAGCAAAGGGAGGACAGGGTGCAGGCTAGTGTCTACCCAACATGCGTGATCTGTCAGACAAGTGACGGACAAGTGTCAGACAAGTGTCAGACAAGTGACGGACAAGTGTCAGACAAGTGTCAGACAAGTGACGGACAAGTGTCAGACAAGTGTCAGACAAGTGACGGACAAGTGTCAGACAAGTGTCAGACAAGTGACGGACAAGTGTCAG
>Ga0163151_10001571_pt1 | contig 37997 bp, 39 predicted proteins | sample OliLakLV19MP5IB2_FD_145596 | JGI IMG/M metagenome (GOLD analysis project Ga0163151, IMG submission 145596) | Freshwater microbial mat bacterial communities from Lake Vanda, McMurdo Dry Valleys, Antarctica - Oligotrophic Lake LV.19.MP5.IB-2 | ecosystem: Environmental > Aquatic > Freshwater >... | reverse complement strand
TTCTGGTCTTCTCATTCCTTTCTTCACCATCTATCATATTTAAATATAATAACAATTTCTTAATATCCCTGACTGTTTTTTGTAATGTCTCTTTACTTTCATCTTTTCCGTACTCAAAAGCGATACCAACTTTTGCACTCGATATGAGGGCGTTGTCCTTTGTTATATTCATATACAGAAGATATTTGGGGTTTATTATCTTAATGTACTTAAGGGTGTTTCTATCAAGTTTTGTTACTATCAACGAGTCTTTTAAAGAACTCCTTGTTGAGTGAATATCAATCACAACGTCAGAAGATTTTATAATAGGACAGAGGCTTGCAGCAAGCCTCTGTTCATAATTACCAGACTTGTTTCCTGGAAAAGACCGATTTAAGTCTTGATCTATAAAACGCACCTTTTTTTCAAAAGCTTTTTTATTCGCGATATTTATAAGAAGTTCCCCTTTTAGAATTTTTAATTTTTTAATTTCTTCTGACACCTTATGTCCGATAGTTTCATCTCCATGAGTAGCTATGTTTAATATTATTTTCATGATGTTTATTTTATGTATCGATTTTTCTGTTGTTTTGGGTATTCTGAATTCGATTGTCCCATATTGGGAAATTCGACTTAGTGTCCATCATTTCCTAGGTTCTTCAACAACAGAAGGGGTGATTCTTTTACTACCTATCCTGTCTGCTTGATATTACTATCTTCTTTTCTCTTTGGGTTCTTGCGTGCTTTCAAATAAAGTTTTTTAAAATATTCTGAAACATAAGGGAAGTATTCCTTGAAATTTTCTTCCGGAAGATATTTAATTGACTGAACTACTTTTCGACACCTAACAACTCCACATGAACACGGCATTTGCCACAAATCATCACCTTCAATAGTAGAGTAATCAAGAGTAATTTCTTCTCCTTCTTTGAGATCACGGAGTGCAACACAAGTCACTCTTCCCCTTACTCCCGAAGTTGGTTCACAAGAGTGGTTTATGAATTTAAAAAACTTGTCAGGATCAATCCATTGGTCTTGAGCAACACCAATCCAGTTGGGGTTGGCAAGTGCATCTTCAACCCCGTTATTGACCTTAAACTTCATTTCACCTTTAATGAGACGAATTGTTTCACCCCTCTTAACGTCTTCTCCCGCAAAGAGACCTTTTCCCGCGATTTTTGAGTTGGTGATGTAGATGTGTTTCATTTCTCTAACCCTAGTAGTTTTATATTACAATAGGATTCTAGATGAGGCAAGGGTTTAGGATTCATATAATTTTTACAAGCATAATTTCCTCATAGATATTGTATTTTCTGTGTCGTGACTCATTTCGCCGTGCATTATATATTATCTTTCGGCATTAGTTTTTCTACCGCCATCGAAACTCTCTCCTCAAAATTTCCCTCCATTGAAAAATATTCTTGATCGCATTTCTCACACCATTTTCTATTTCGAGTACTTAAGGTGGTAAGCATTTTTGATATAAGTCGATAGGTGTCAGTGTTTTTAGTTTTTGCAGTCACCCAATCATTTTGGTTTGGGTCTGATGTTATTGCTTCAAGACTTAGTACCACATCTTCTCTTCCGACAAAAAGAGCAGTGATGGGAAATTCCTTTTTAAGCTCTTTGGCAAGTTGTGGGGAAATGTGGTGACCTTCAATTACAAACTCATGTTCATATGCAGACTCTGTTCGTATAAATCTTTCAATTGCTTTTGCAAGATTCTTTGCTTGTTCGAAGTATGCATCTGCAATCTGTTCTGTACTAAAAGCAGTGTACATGTCATCATTGTTTTGATTAGTTTTTCTTCTCAAAAAATCCTTTGGGAAAAGAATGTCGAGCTGCTCTTTGGGTGTATAAGTTTTTGCTATATCCTCCATGGTATCAGTAGAGATCCAAGGAATGTTTAATTTCCTAGAAAGTTGCTTGGTTATGGTTGTTTTTCCCGAGCGAGGCGCTCCTCCGATTAAATAAAACATATTTATAGACTTCTTAAAATAATTACCACAGTCTCCTTAGGGCTCATGTTCGAGTTATCAATATCGAGAAGATTGGTCACGTTTTCGAAGTTTAGTTTATTTCTTAACTCTTTCATTTTTGTTGTATAAACCGAGTAATCTCTTCCATCATCTCACTAAAATCAAAATAGTCATGATTGTCGGCAATGCGCTCGATGACTTTAATAGTATCTTTATCTTCAAATACTTCCTTCACTTGTTTAAAGGTGGCAATGGGGTCACGATCGTTTTGGAATACTAATCCTGGAAAACTAAATTGGTCTACACCAAAAAAAACAAAATCACCGTTCTTATCTTTGCTCGAAATAGGCACTCCACAAAAAACCACTTTAACTGGGTTAATTATTCTCTTACTTACCCCAAGCATGGTGAGGAGGCTTCCCGCGGACTTGGCTATCACCACATACGGTTCGCCTTGCGGGGCGTTTTGTGCAAATACTTCGAGTTCTGTTTCGAAATTAATGTTAGACTCACCCGTTTCCCAATGTTTGTAATATTGCTTGTATATCTTCCCTACACCGTCAACACCAACAAATGCTTGCTCAGCCGCATCTGCCCACTCTTTATTCCTTTTGCTGTTACCAGGGAAAATAATAATATTCATAGATGTATTGTAGCGTTTTTGCCTAAAGTTGACAAATAATTGGCATGTAGTACGATTATATTGTTATGAAATTAACATATCGAAAAATGAATAGCATTGTGATTATTTCCGCCGTATTTGGGGAAGTTTATTACCCTTGTATTCATTCGAGATATTTTTAATTCATTCTACAATTTAAATTAGAAACATCCCGGCTGAATATAAGCTGGGATTTTCTTTATCTCAACTTGCATTTAGCCGATTTAGAGTGCGCGTAGGTGCTCGCAACAAAGTAAAAAAGTACATTAAATATGAAACAAGAACAGAACAGTAGCGACAAGAAACAAACAATTTTCCTTAAAGGGAAGAAAACTATCCTTCGACCTTTAGGAGAAGAAGGAGATACGGAACGGTGTCACCGATGGATCAATGATTCCGAGGTGGTGCAGTATCTAGCAGGTCACTGGCCAGTCACTCTTCTTGAGGAAAAGGAATGGGTTGAAGGAGGATCATTGAAGACAAAAAACAAGATCTCACTTGCCATTGTCACCCATGAGGGAGTCCACATTGGAAACATGGGAGCTGACAATATCAACTGGATTGATGGAGTGACAACGACAGGAGCAGTCATTGGAGACAAAGCGTACTGGGGTAAAGGATTGGGAACTGATGCAAAGATGCAACTTCTCAACTACTTCTTCAACACGCTGAATCTCCGCAAGATTTGCTCGTCGGTCATTGCATTCAATGAAAGAAGTGTTGCGTATAGTCTGAAGTGTGGATACAAGGAAGAAGGACGTCTTCGGAAGCATGTGTTTCGAAACGGCACCTACCACGACCTTATCCGACTTGTGGTGTTCAAAGAAGATTGGCTTCCCTTCTGGGAGAAGTACAATCAACAATAAAACCAACTGCTCGACATCACAATGTGGTGTCGAGCAGTTTTTTCATTATGAATTATGACTATCTAGGCATTCTCCTCATCATCCAACTTTGCTGCAGCCTCAGGTGTTGAAACTGACTTACTCATGTAGAAAATTTTAATGATTCCAATAGCAACAACCCAATACACGAACATAGCAAGAATAGTTGTCCACTCGAACACACTTCCTGCAACGACACGAGTATTTTGGAAGACAGTCAGGAATGGGGTCGCAAAAGCCAATAATATATTATAATTTTATATTATTGATTAATTGTCCAAGTGGTTCCTCAAATTGGAAACACAGCCTTCACTTCATTACTTGCTTCAACTGATGAAACATCCATTTTTAGGCTCATGGCATGACTAAGTAGTAAAAAGAACAACACGAATGTTGTTCTTTTTTACTACTTTCTCAAATTAAAGACTTGTGCTTGTACCAACAAGAAGGATTACTCCACTATGAATATTCATGTTAGGGGCATCTCGAAGAGCTATTGTGGCGTTATCTGCTACAAAATTCCTTTTTCCTCCGTGAACTCGACGTAGAAACATGAACCTTTTCCTTCACCCTCTGATTCTGCCCAGACTTTTCCGTTTTGAGCCTCTACGAGCTTCTTTACCACGAATAGTCCGAGACCAGTTCCGAGGATGTTTGACTTGCTAGCGTCAGGAGCACGGGTGAAGCGGTTGAACAAGTTGGGCATTACTTCAGAACTAATACCCACCCCTGTATCTGAAACACTAAACACAACTTTCCCCTCTTTCTTCTCTAGATTAATAGTAATGTGACCTGTATTTGTATACTTGATTGAGTTATCTATGAGATTAGAGAGAGCTTGTTTGATTTTACCCATGTCAGCGCGAACTTTGTATATCTCGCTTTTATCAAAGCTACACAACAAACTCAAATTATTTTTAGTACAAGCAAGTATGGGAACAATTTCAGTGACTATTTCTTGAACAACCTCATTTAAATCTACAATCAATAAATTATACGTCATCTTGCCTAGCTCGATTCTTGAGATATTAAGATAGTCATTAACTATACCCGTGAGAGATTGAGAGTTTTTAAACACGCTAATAACAGCTTCTTTCAAGGTGCCGTCAATGCTTCCAAAGTCACCATCTAGCATCATAGACATGTATCCGTTAATTGATGCAAGCGGACCACGAAGCTGGTGCGTAGCAAGCGATACAAATTCCGTTTTCTGTAAACTGAGCTCTTCAAGCTTGATATTCAGCTTCTTTGCGCTTTGGCTTGCAGAAACAAGATTATTAGCAAGCTCTTCAACCTGTTCTCTGATTCTAATTTCCTCAGTAACACTTTCTATAATCATGTGACTAATTATGATCATGAAGAAGACAAGGAAGAGATTAAGAAGGACAGCGACAGTATTCTCAATAAAGAAAAATAGGGAGAGAATTAGAGCAAATACACTAAGCAAAAATAGCTGGTTGGTAGCGACTCGGATACGATATGACTTAAATCTAACAGCAAGGTATGCAAGAATACCTAAAAGCAAAGGAAGGAAATAAAAGCCGTATACCAAATAAGTAGTGTCAAAGAATCTGCTGAGGAATTCACCTACTATGACATTTTGCGTAACAAAGAAGACAATCATAAAGAAAAGACATCCGATACTCGTTACTAACTTCTCTCTGCGCACACCTCGGTCATTTAGAGCATGGTTTATAGCAAATGTTGTGGCAATAAAAATATATGCGAGAGCCACAACAAAGCTATACAGCTCATTATTCAAAAAAACAGGTATCAAAGGCATAAGACCAACAACCTTTACATAAAATGGAAGATCGGTTCGTTTGATGAGGTAATAAAGAAAATAAGTTGTGAGGGCGAGAATAAGAGGCTCAAGAATCACAGTCAGAGCAAGTTGTCCCATCAAATCAGCAAAAGTATACAATGAGAAGGAACAAGTAAGGGCAAAGAAAATACGTATTTTCTTATGATTGCTTTGAATGAGAAGAAAGAAGCCAAGAAGGAGCGAGATGACTATCGCTGGAATATGTGTATAGGCGATTATTTCCATATATCTTGAACATGTATATAAACTTCTGTAGCGGTGTCAAAAGCAGGATAGCCATAAGCATCTGCCTCTTTTGCATAGCGTGGCCTTTCGTCGTAAAAGAAGCACTCTGCTTCCAGTCTCTGCAACTCTTTAGTGAACCCCCAACGAGGTGACTGAGTGTTTCGTTCAAGTGTCTTCTCGAAAGACGGACCGAGCAGTACTGCTCCATCAAATTCTGGAAAATACTTCTTCATAAGATGAGGCATGAGATTCACTCCCTCAAAAACCACAGGACGCGGTTCGTCTTCATAGCTTTTTATTTTTGCTTCCAGGGCTGGCCACAACCCTTCAGACTGTTGAACAACATCATCCCAACGCTGTTCAGGAGACAAATTTTTGAGATATTCTCTTTCGTTTAATTTAAAATAAAAATTAATCCATTTACTGTAGCGTAGGTCATCTTGCAGTGTTGCTCGAATGTCATCGATTTCCACATGTACAGCTCCCATTTCATTAGCAAGGAGGTTACCCGCCCAAGATTTCCCGGCTGTGGGGATTCCAGTTATAAAAAATCGTTTTGGTTTGTCTGACATAATTTTAATCAAAGAAAAGATAACCGAAGGGTAACAAAAGAATAATGATGGTGAATGGTTGGGTGAGGATAAAGTCATTGATTAGCTTAGGAGAGGTATACAATGACTGCCCTGGAAGAACTTGATAGAAAACAATGATTGCTACTGCTACGAGCATGAGAACAATGAGAGACAAACCAAAAATATTTGTCTTTGATGACCGCATAAAGCCGATGGTTATGAATTTTCTGAAAACAGTATGAACAATAAAAAAGATAATTCCAAAAACAATTAAGTGTGATATGAAGAAAACAAGACCGGTTGAAGCAAAATTATCTAGCATACTCACATACTTGGCGGGAATTGCATTAAAAAGAAATACTGTTGGATATAATGAAAATAAAAAAACTAAAAGATTGTACATACATACATTATCTCTTAGTTTTTTTATTTGTTCAACTAGTTTATGCTATTTCTTTTTTACATCCCCTCATTCTTGAGTTCTTCCACCAGTCTCCTAGCATTTTTTGAAAGTTTTTTTGATACATCAACAGTGATTCGTACATATAAATCACCTCGATGACCTCGCTCATCAGGTACACCCTTGCTTTTCACGCGAAGAATTTCTCCATTTGATACACGTTCAGGAACCTTGAGGGTGAGGTCATTATCAAGAGAAGGAATAACATGCTCTCCCCCAAGAAGAGAAAGTGAAAGTGGAATCTTGGCGTCAGTAATAATATTCATTCCCTGCTTCTTGAAGCGTGGGTCTGGATGAACATAAATATGCACAAGCAAATCTCCTTGCTGACCTCCTTCAATCTTCTCCCCTCTTCCTGGTACTCGAAGAGTAGTTCTGTTCTCAACACCAGTAGGAATACTAATAGTTAGTTTTCCGTCTGGTGAGCGCACCTCCTTTTCTGTTCCAAAGATTGATTCCTTGAAACTAATATCTACATCCACACGGACATTCTTTCCTTTGCGAGCACGGCCTCCTCCGAAGAACTGATTGAAGATATCACCGAGGTCAAACTCCACATCTTGTCCATTAAAGCCTCCTCCTTGAAAACCAGAGAAATCAAATCCTCCGAAACCCTGCCCTTGGTTGAATCCTCCTTGTCCTCCTCCTGCACCAGAAAAGCCAGATCCAAACTGGTCGTACTGAGCACGCTTCTTCTCGTCACCGAGTACGTTGTAGGCTTCGCTTGCTTCCTTGAACTTCGCATCGTCACCACCCTTTTTGTCAGGGTGGTGTTCGTGCGCGAGCTTACGAAACGCTTTCTTTACCTCATCGTGAGTGGCGCTTTTGGTTATACCAAGTATTTTGTAGTAATCTTTGTTGTTCATTTCATTGTGTTTTGCTCCTTATGTCAAAGATGCCCTTTGACATCCTATGCTTTGGGTTCTTCAGTTTTTGGCTCCTCCTTCACCTCAGCATCGCGCACAGGTTCTTCTGTTTTATTTTCTCCTTCTTGTGCCTCACCTTCAGTTTTTGGAGATTCGGCATTCTGGTTCATGTACTGTCCCACTTTCTGAAGTTCAGATGAAAGTTCTTCAGTTGCCTTCTTGATTTCATCTAAGCTTTCGCCGTCTTTTACTTTCTTAAGAGCTTCTGTCTTGGTTTCAATAACGGACTTCACATCCGCAGGAATCTTGTCTCCGCCATCTTTAAGTGCCTTGTCGGAAGTGTACATAAGTTGTTCGGCAATATTCTTCGCTTCGACAATCTCTTTCTTTTTCTTGTCAGCTTCTTCGTTTATCTCTGCATCTTTCTGCATCTTCTCGATGTCTTCTTTTGAAAGACCTGATGATGCTTCGACACGAATAGTCTGTTCCTTTCCCGATGCTTTGTCTTTTGCTTTTACATTGAGAATTCCGTTCGCATCAACATCAAAAGATACTTCTACTTGAGGCATTCCTCGTGGAGATGGTGGGATTCCGTCAAGAATAAAGCGACCCAGAGATTTGTTGTCTGAGGCCATTGCTCGTTCTCCTTGTACAATATTAATCTCTACAGAGGTCTGATTATCGGCAGCCGTTGAGAATATCTGTGACTTAGAGGTTGGGATGGTTGTGTTCTTCTCTACTAACTTAGTTGCGACTCCACCCATAGTTTCAATACCAAGTGAAAGTGGAATCACATCAAGAAGAAGAATGTCTTTCACGTCTCCCTGAATGATACCCGCTTGAATAGCAGCACCGAGTGCCACCACTTCATCCGGGTTGATACTTTTGTTGGGTTCCTTTCCGAAGTATGCCTTCACCGCTTCGATGATTGCGGGCATTCGTGTCTGTCCTCCCACAAGAATCACTTCGTTGATGTCAGCAAGTTTGAATGGTGATGCCTCCATTGCACGCTTTGCGATTTCGATTGATCGGTCAATGAATTCTCGAGTGAGTTCTTCAAGTTTTGCTCGAGTCATCTTAATAAGAAGGTGACGAGGGCCTGATGAGTCTGATGTAATGAATGGAATATTCACTTCAGTTTCCATCGCTGTTGAAAGTTCAATCTTTGCCTTCTCAGCTCCTTCATCGAGTCGTTGTAGTGCAAGGGCGTCGTTACGCACATCAATCCCGCTGTCTTTTTTGAACTCATCTGCGAGCCAATTCACAATCTTCTGGTCAATATCTTTTCCTCCAAGATGTGAGTCTCCGTCTGTTGACTTCACTTCCACCACATCATCTCCCACTTCAAGCACTGAGATGTCGAATGTTCCTCCTCCGAAATCGTATACCACAATCTTTTCGTCTTTCTTTTTGTTAAATCCGTAAGCAAGTGCCGCTGCAGTAGGCTCGTTGATGATACGCATTACTTCAAGACCAGCAATCTTTCCTGCGTCTTTAGTTGCTTGTCGTTGTGAGTCGTTGAAATATGCAGGTACTGTGATAATAGCCTGAGTAATCTTCTCTCCAAGCTTCGCCTCTGCATCGTTCTTAAGTTTAGTAAGAATCATCGCTGAGATTTCTTCAGGACGATATGCCTTGTCTCCCATAGTAATCTCTACTCCACCGTTTGCAGACTTCTTCATTTCGTACGGAACTGTTTTGAGATCTTTTTGTACTAACCCTTCGTCAAATGTGTGCCCGATGAAGCGCTTAATTCCATACACTGTGTTCTTTGGGTTTGTGACTGCCTGACGTTTTGCTATAAGTCCAACTACGCGCTCTCCTGTTTTAGTTTGAGCGACGATTGAAGGAGTGGTGCGTGCGCCTTCCGCGTTTTCTAATATTTTTGGATCTCCGGCTTCCATTACTGCAAGTGCAGAGTTGGTTGTTCCAAGATCAATTCCGATTATTTTTGCCATGTTGGTTTAGTTAGTTAAGTTAATGTCAAAGGGCATCTTTGACACAAGAATAAATGATAGAAGATGTCAAAGATGCCCTTTGACATGTGGTTAGGCAAAGTTGGGTGCGCGTGTGGGTTGAGATACAAAAAAGTCGAAGTTGATGTAGGGAGATTTGATTGTCTGTGAAAAAGGAGTTTTGAAATTAGTTACTTGATTTGCACGCGGAGCGGTGATTGAGAGAACAGTGTTTGAAAGAGTTTCGGCTTTTGGAACAGCCACCATGTCGATGAGTTTCCACTTAAACTCTCCTCCAATCTGCGCAACAGCAAAACGAGCCAAGAATAGGCCTTTTGGGGTCTGGATTACTTTTTCGACTATTTGTACGTCTTGGCGGGTGAGTTGCATTGTGTGGGTATTATAGCAGAAATACTTAAGTGTCAATAGGTTATATTTCAAACTGCCCTACTTTCACTTGAGGTTCACGAATTACCTTTCCATTGAGTGAGTAGCCGTATGCGACGACTTCGAGCACAACATTGTCTTGGTCTTTACGGCTTGTTTCGATCATTGCGACAGAGTGGTGATGATTAGGATCAAAAAGTTGCCCTATTGGGTCTATTTTAGTTAATCCGTGTGCTTGGAAAGTGTTGATGAGTTGTGAGTAGATGTACTCAACACCAACACGCCAGTTCTTGTCTGCTTTCTCCCAAGCGTCTTTGTTGCCCATTGCCATATCAAACGCATCGAGCGCAGGAATGAGTTCGGAGATGAGGTTTGCTTCTGCATATTTAAGAAGATTCTTTTTGTCTTCCTCGTCACGTTTACGAGCGTTCACAAACTCGGCTTTGTCACGTTGCCATCCGTCGAGATACGTCTGCTTTTCTTCCACAGCAAGTTTAAGCTTCTCACGGAGCTTGGTGATAGCGCTGGCGCCGTCAGCGGCATCAGACTCGTTGTTCTCTTCTTCGAAGGTTACGTCGTCTTCTTTTTCAATTACTTCAGGTTCGATTGATGTGTTATTTTCGTCATTCATAGAAAACCTATTTTACAGATTTTTTGAGGTTTGTCATCTTTCATAATCTTGTGATACATTTCATTTATGAGTACCTTGTTCTTTTTATTGGCAGTGTATGCTTCTCTTGTCCTTATTGGATCAGCTCTTACCATTGATACGGTTCGGTGGGTTCTAAAATCAAAACGTGTATTATGTCTTATGGGATATAGCGAGTTGAGCAAAGAACTGCTTGTTCTCTCGAGAGCAGATAATAATGCGTATTTATTGGCTCTTAAAGCAAATATCCTTAACTGGCCAAGATCAATCTACACCTGGTACTTAGTACTTACTATAAAAAGTAAGTGCTTTGTACGATTTAAGATTGTAAAATTCATAAGAAAACAGGATCTGAAACAGAGAAATTTGCGAAAAGTTGCTTAGTAAAACAAAAACTCCCTTTTGGGAGCTTTTTTATTCATCAATTACCCTTTCAACAAAAAAGCCCCTTAAGTAAGAGGGCTGAGGTGACTGAATTATTAGAAATAACGCATTGCTGCTTTATTTCCTGCCAAACCCACTTCTTCGATACAGGTAGTGACACGACAATGACCGCCAGGAAGGTTGTAGGATGACTTGGTAAAGTCTTCCATCTGATCATAAGGAATCCGGTCATCCAGCATGATACCACCAAAACGAGACATGACCACACTCTGCGCACCTAAGTGTTTTTCATCACCTTTGTTGTCAAAAAAAGTGATACCGCTTTCTTGTACGAGGGTTGTCCCAGCACGAAAAACCGAGTGACTCTTCTCCACTCTGAATACTGGTGCTGTTGGTGGTGGGAAGAGGTGAAAGTCGAGCGGGTTGCATACAACAATCACTTCGTCTGCTGTTACAATAACGGAACCACGCCCAAGGTTTTTGACCTCGAGAGACTTGTCAGTGAACCCTGAGGGGACTCTTCGACAGCTGACTTCGTAGAACGCCATCATGACTTCTTCGAGAGTAAGCCGTTTTTCTTTGTTTATAAGGAACGCTACTTCTTCTTTTTTTAGTTTCATTTTAAGCCTTTCGCGTCGAATTCTAGCTTTTGTAGTTACTTAAGTCAACCAACAAAACTCTCGAGTTATCGCTTGCTCCACTGTGGGGCCTTTCGCGCTTTCTTTAGACCGAACTTTCGGCGTTCTTTGGCTCGAGGATCTCGTTTGAGGAAACCTGCTTTCTTGAGAGGGGCTCGAAGTACTGCATCGTACTCATTGAGGGCTCGAGAAATAGCGTGACGAACTGCCACAGCCTGTCCTGCGATACCTCCTCCTTTTACCTTGATGCTTACTTTGAACTTAATTGCAGTTCCTGCAGTTGCAAAAGCTTCGGTGGCGATTCGTTGAAGTTCAGGTGTAAGGAAGTGGTCTTCGAGAGCTTTGTCGTTTACAACGAAAGAAGTTTTGCTAGCTTCGGTAAGACGAGCACGAGCTACAGCTGTTTTTCGTCGTCCTACTGATTCAATGTATTTGTTTTCTTTTTCAGCCATAGTATTAGTCGGTAATAGTTAAATTCTTAAGCATCTTAGCACGAAGCTTGTTGTTTGGAAGCATTCCTCGGATAGCAATCTTCACAGCTTCTTTCATTCCCTTCTTCTCCTCGATCTTCTCAAGAGTAATTTCTTTTCGTCCTCCTGGATATCCAGAATAGCGTTGGTAAATTTTAGAACGCTTCTTAGTGTCGTCAATGTTGATTTTACCTGCATTAGTAACCTCGACTTTTACGTCGGTAAGGATATGCCGAGCAAAAGTCACCATGTCCTTTCCCATGAGTAGGTTGGCAGCTTCGCTAGCAATGCGTCCGAGTTTCTTATTTGTTGCGTCGATGGTTTTAGTGGTTGTCATATATTTTATACAAATTCAATTCGAGCCATTTCTGCAGAGTCACTCTTTCGACGAGGCATCTTTATGATTCGAGTGTATCCCCCATTTCTTTCAGCGTATCGAGGCGCAATGTCTGAGAAAAGCTTCTTTGAGGCATTACTTTCACCTAGACGAGAGTACACGAGCTTACGAGAAGCTAGGGTATCAGTCTTCCCTTTGGTAATTAGCTTTTCCATGTGAGGACGCATTTCCTTTGCTTTGGCGAGAGTAGTGGTCATACCTTCATGCACCAACAGAGAATACATAAGAGACTTGAGTAGTGCTCGTCGCTGGTTTACGTCTCGTCCTAATGTTCTGTTTTTGTTGTGGTGTCTCATGTTGGTAAGTGAATCAGTATATTACTTCAAGGTAATACCATTTGCAAGAAGGATGTCTTTAATCTCTTCTACCCCCTTTGCTCCAAGACCTTCGATATCAAGGATATCTTTCTCCTTCTTTCGAGCAAGACCTCCTACTGTTCGGATGTTTGCATTGATAAGAGCGTTGATTGTGCGGGCTCCAAGATCGAGAGATTCAATACGAGTCTTTAGAAAATCGTCATAATCTTCTTTGTCTTCTGCTGAAGTAGGAGTAGAAGCATCTTCTTCCTCAATAAGGAAAGGAGCGTCTTCCTTGAATCCAACAATAGCTTTGAGTTGGTTAATCATGATCTCGATTGACTTCTCAAGAGCTTTTTTGGGCTCGATAGTTCCATCAGTTTCAATAGAAATCTTAAGACGGTTGAAGTCTGTTCGGTCTCCCACTCGCATGTTCTCTACTTCGTAGTTAACACGCTCGATTGGGCTAAATCGTGCGTCGAGAGCAATAATTCCTATGTCTACCTTGTCTTTCTGTAGAACTTCCTTTGGAACGTATCCCAGACCCCTTTCAATTGAGATTTCAATATTAAGCTCAGCGTTCTTGTCAGTAAGATGGGCGATAACAAGGTCTGGGTTAAGAACGTTAATCTGTCCGCTCTTCGAGATATCTCCTGCTGTTACTTCTTTGATTCCCTTTGCTTTGATTGAAACTGTCTGAGGTTCGTCTGAGAGCATCTCAATACGAACTTTCTTAAGGTTAAGAACAATATTGATAACATCTTCTTTTACGCCATTTATAGTAGAGAACTCATGAGATACACCGTCAATCTTGACTGAAGTGATAGCAGCTCCCGGAAGAGAAGAAAGGATAATTCTGCGAAGAGAGTTTCCAAGAGTGTGACCGTATCCAGGGTAAAGACCATCTATTTCAAAAATTCCTTTCTTTGCTCCTTCCTCAATAACCTTTGGTTTTGATGGGAGTAATACGTGGTAATCAGACATATTATTTATATTATAAAAATTATCGCTTGTAATACTGAATTACTAAATCAAGATCAAACAAAAGGTTCTGTCCTTCGCTCTTAGGAATTCCTTGAACCTTCCATTCTTTCTTTCCTGCTTCGTACGCAATCCACAACGGATACTCCTTCGCTTTTGCATTTTCCTCTACATCCTTGAAGACAGGTTTAACCTTGCTTCCTGGACGAATAGAAATAATGTCTCCGATCTGGACAGTGTATGAAGGGATTCCTGTTTTCTTTCCATTAACCAAAACATGCCCGTGAGATACGAGCTGACGTGTGAATGACCGAGTAGAACCAAGTCCAATTCGATATACAACATTATCGAGACGAGTTTCAATAGATTCGTAAAGCTTTTCCTGAGGGTTAGCGATCTTTGTATCAAGAATCTTCTTTACGTAGTTTCGAAACTGTTTTTCAGATACACCGTAAGTAAAGCGAGCTTTCTGCTTCTCTTTAAGCTGAATTGCAAAGTTGGTGGTAGAAGGCTTCTTTCCTCGGCCTTTTGCTTTGGCACGCTTCTCTTCAGAAAGCTTGAATTTCTGTGTCTGTGTCTTCTCGAAGATGGGTGCCCCGAGTCGACGTGCTATTTTGTATTTTGGACCTGTGATCATATATTTTTTATAGCTTTGATTATTAAACTCGTCTTGGCTTCTTAGGACGTGGACCGTTGTGTGGAACTGGGGTCACATCCTTGATTCCGTTGACTACAATCCCCTTTGAAACGAATCCTCGGACAGCTGACTCTCGTCCTGAACCCACCCCTTTGATGATGACATCAACTTCCTTCATACCTACAAGCGCTGCCTTGACGGCGAGAGTTTCACCAATCTTAGCTGCGGCAAAAGGAGTTCCTTTCTTGGCACCCTTGAATCCAATAGATCCAGATGATGACCAAGCGATTGTGTTACCTTTGTTATCTGCAAGGACAACTTTAGTGTTGTTGTAGGTTGACTGAACATAAAGACGCCCGCTATCAATTCGCTTCTTTGTCAGAGCAGTCTTTCCTGTTTTTGGAGCATCTTCTCCACTTTTTTTTACAATTCGTTTTTTTCCCATTTTTTTATTATTGATTATGTCTTAGACTCCTTCTTTCGTCCGCTTCCCATAGTCTTCTTAACTCCCTTTAGAGTACGAGCGTTAGTCTTGGTACGCTGTCCGCGTGCAGGAAGACGCTTAGTGTGGCGAGTACCACGGTATGACTTGATATCCTTCAGACGCTTGATATTTGATGAAACTTCTCGCTTGAGGTCAGCTTCAATCTTGAATCCCTCAACAATAGAACGGATTGTATTCTCTTCTTCTGGAGTAAGGTCTTTTGATTTCTTTCCGTAGTCAACACCAGCCTTGTCTAAAATGGTGTGGGCTCGAGGTCGTCCTACACCAAAAAGTGCTGTAAGGCCGATTTCAATTCGTTTTTCGTCTGGGATGGTGATACCTAGGATACGCATGGTGTGATGATATAAAATTTAATTAAAACTAGCCCTGTCGCTGCTTGTGACGAGGGTTACCCTTGCAGGTCACATACAAATAACCTTTTCGGCGTACTACATTGCATTTTGGGCAAATTTTCTTAACGGTGGATTTAACTTTCATAAAATTACGTGTAGTTAGAAACCTAACATATTGCTGAATAATTGTCTAGAGCCGACGAGTAAGACGACTCTTACCTTCGTAAGGATTTACCTCAATTTCGACTTTGTCCCCGACCAAAACCCTGATTCGGTTGAATTTCATTTTTCCGCTCATATAAACATGCATAATACTGCCGTCCTCGATCTCAACCTTAAACTCAGTGTTGGGCAGAGATTCAACCACTGTTCCTGTAATCTTATTTGGACCAGTGGCGGTTGTGTCAGTTTCAGTCATTAATAGAGCTATATTACAGGATTATGTTTATTTTGTCACGATAACATTAATTTTGCTTGTTTTTGATGGAAACGAGTTCTTCCAAAATGGGCGGATAATAGCATCAGCTTTAATAATCTCGGGGTACGATTTGAGGAGTTCTGGGAGCTGCTTCTTTGATTTACCCGCTAGAAGCGCCTTGAGGGCCTCAGTATCGAACGATTGCCCTGTGGTGAGGGTTCCTGCATAAGTAATAGTCAAATTAGGCTTAGAAATGAAGGAAGAGACTGTCTGTCTGTTATTAAGAGAAAGGACAAGGGAATCAAGATTATCAAAACGGTATTCCTTACCCAGAACCGTATTAATCATTGAGAGAATATCTTGCTTTTTAAATACCAGAGCTTCGCCAGTCATCTCACCTTTTAGAATAGTCTTATCTGATTCACCAGAGAGAATACTGTAGGTAAAATTAACAATCACGCCCCCATCCTTGAAGAAAATATTATCTTCTGGAATCTGAGAAGATATATCTTTGTAGATTTCCTCAGTAAGACTAGCTTTTACGTTATCTATAGCCACCTTTAGGTCTGCATCAGATACTTGTCCCATAAGTCCGTCAAATCCACCCGTCAAGGCAGTTGTTGAGCGTGCATAGAAACCATCATACTTTGTGGTACCGCGGAAACCTGGAATAGTAAAGTCTGTCTTTGCTAAGTTGTATTTTGGACCAATAGAATCTGCCACGATTGTGGCCTCAACACTACCTGGAGTGGTCTTACCTCCAGATGTTTTGCTACCTGGTACGGTTACTGCCTTTTCAAGGCGATAAATAAGACCTTCTGAGGTTTCAAGACGAGTGGTGGCAATAAGTTGTTGAGAGGCTGAACTAAAGTTGTTGTAAATAATGACAGTCCCAGTCGCTTTCTTCTCTACTTTCTTTGGAGTTCCTGTGGTTGGAAGATCAATACTTGAATCTTTTTTTGAAGCCACCACTTGGTAGGAAGATTCTGTGGTAGTGCTCGTAATGTTAACAGGAATAGTTTCGGTCTTAAGAGCAATGGTGACGGTAGAGCTTTCACTAAACAGCCAAAAGAAAAGACCAACAAGAACAACAAGTGATCCTGTGCCAATCCAAAGTGGGTTAATTCTAGACCTCTTCTTAATTGAACGAGTTTTTATACGAGTCTTTGACTGTACCACTAGTTCTTCTTCGGGTTCAGCTTGTTCACGAGCATGAGATGAATGCTTATTCCTATACACAGCAGTCTCTTCAAGAAGGATGTCAATTTTATTTTGTTTACGTTCAGGAATCGGTATATTACGAATACTTTTTTTATTTTTTTCGGAAGGAATGATGTCACTAAAAGTTTTTTTGAGCATACCTATATTATACTTCGATAAGTGAAGTCACGTCTAGTCTCTGAAGTGCAAAACCTCCTACAGTCATACACGATGAATGATACGTCCCATCTGCAAAAACTTTTTCAATAATTGGAAGCACTTCGGGAGGAACAACCGCATACACATCACTTGGTAAAGAAACTCCCCCAAAGCACTCATCGAGAATTTTTTTGAGATTGTTTTCTGATTGAGAGTCAATGAGAATTGACTCAGTCTTGAAAAAATCACCCTGTTTTTTTATTGAAATATCAATAGTCTCTCCGCCCGACGAGCAAACTATAAAGCTGTCCTTCATATACTTTAGATGAATTTGCTCAGCAAGATAAAATGGAAATGAATAAAATTCACCTTTTTGCTCAGTAAAAGAGAATGGGACTGCTGAAAGGTACGCTGTGAGACGAAGATCACTTGCCTCTTGGCTTTGTGGAGAAGGTACGTGGTAGCCATTAAGAAGAAGAGTGAGAGATGCTGAAGTGATTAATTGATAGTTCTTGTTTCGATTATGTTTTGTAAGAAAATCAAGTCTGATTCGATTCATGAAGTGGTTAAAAGCTTTTTTATCAACCATGAAAGGAGTTTCAGAAGTATGATGGATTGATATAGTCTCTGAGATGAGATGATGCCCCATAAAAAAGAACTGGGTTCGGTTCAAGGATTTGTGGCTAATCATCTTATCAACCATTTCTCCGAAGCTTTCTTCAGAATTGAAATGCTTCTCTAGTGCAGGTTTACCCTTTTCAATAAGAGTGAGAGTGTGGGAGTCAATAATAAGTGCGAGTGACATTGTGGTTCTAGTATAACAAATAAATGTGGACAGGCACCTTCTTATTCCAGAACTGCTTTGATACGACGTACACCTTGAGATACAGCTTCTTCTTTAGCAATTTTAAAATGACCAAGTTCTGAAGTATTAGCAACGTGAGGTCCTCCGCAGAATTCTTGGCTGAAATATCCGTCAGTTTCGTTACCGATTGAGTAGACTTTCACAACGTCTCCGTATTTGTCACCGAATACATGCACAGCATCGATCTTCTCTGCTTCTTCTTTGGGCATTTCGCGAAATATAACAGGGTGTGCTTCTTGAATTTTCTGATTTACAATATCTTCAACTTTCTTTTTCTCTTCATCGGTCATTTTGGCTCCATGGGAGAAGTCGAATCGCATTCGTTCGGCAGTAATATTACTTCCCTTTTGTGATACATGAGTTCCGAGAATTTCTCGAAGTGCGAAGTTGAGTAGGTGAGTGGCAGTGTGGTAACGAAGTGATGTCTCTGAAGTGTCCCCGAGTCCCCCTTTGAACTTTTGTTCTGAGCCCGCACGAGAGAGGTCTTGGTGGTTTTTGAATTCTTCTTCAAAGCCTTTCATATCAAGAACCAGACCCTTTTCTTTTGCAATTTCTTTAATACTTTCAATTGGAAATCCGTCAGTTGTCACAAGGTCAAAAATAACATATCCAGGAAGCGTTTTATCAGATTGGTCTAATTGTTCAGTAAGATTGTCTGGTTTATGTTCATCATAATAAAAAACGGGTTTGGTTATAATTTTATTAAATTTCTTAAAACCTCTTTCGAAAGTCACTCGAAACTTAGCTTCCTCCTCTTCAATGGTATTCAAAATACGATCTTTACGTTCGAGAATTGTTGGGTATGCTTCTCTATGTGTTTCAATAACCGCTTTTGCGATTTCAGTAAGCTTACCCGCTTCAATCCTGAGTTTATTCGCATGATTTACCGATCGACGAAGCAAACGACGAAGAACATATCCTTGATCTTTGTTATCTGGAAGCACGCCATCACAAATGAGGAAAACAGAAGCACGAAGGTGGTCGGCGATAATGCGTTTTGACTTTAAAATAGCTCCTGACCCTAATTCTTCTGATCCAAGTTCTACTATTTTAGCCATGATCAATTCAAAAATATCTGTATCATATATATTGTCCTTACCTTGAAGTACCATAGTGACACGTTCAAATCCAGAACCTGTGTCTACATTCTTGCTTTCAAGCTTCCCTACTACTTTGCCATCTTTCTTCACATACTCCATGAATACATCATTCCAGATTTCCACCACTTTCTGCTCGGTGTCGGCTTTCATATATTCTTCCTTGGTTAAACCACTGGTCATAGTGCCCGTGATATCGTAGAACATCTCAGTGTCAGGTCCACAAGGACCGTTTGGACCTGGTTGCCACCAATTGCTTTCAGCAGACATGAAGTAGATACGCTCACCTGTTACGTTGTTCTTTTCGAAAATATCTTTCCAGATTTGTGCAGACTCTTCGTCTCGAGGAGCGTTCTCATCCCCTTCAAAACAAGTTACATACAATCGCTGTGGATCAAGACCGAATCCTTCTTCTTTGGAGGTAAGGAGCTCATAGCTCCAATTAATTGCATCTTTTTTGAAGTAATCACCAAGAGACCAGTTCCCCATCATTTCGAAGAAAGTGGCGTGGGTGTTGTCTCCAATGTCGTCTATATCTCCCGTACGAACGCATTTTTGAAAATTTACGAGACGAGTTCCTTGAGGATGCTTCTCTCCAAGAAGATACGGAACAAGTGGTTGCATGCCGGCGGTATTAAATAGCACCGAAGGGTCGTTTTCAGGTACTAAAGAGGCCGAAGGAAGTGCAACGTGTCCACGCTTCTCAAAAAACTGTATAAACCGCTGGCGGATTTCAGCTGAAGTCATAGGTGTATTTTTACCATTTTTTGAGGAAATAAAAAAGTTTCTACTTAGTCAATTTCTCCAATAACTTAATATCATCCTCGATACTCTTGAGCCCTTCCTCCCAGAAAGCAGGATTGGAAGTGTCGATACCGATATCGTTGAAAATATCTTGAGGGCTTTTTGATCCTCCCGCATAAAGAAAACCTTTTATTTTTTCAAGAAAAACTGGGTTCTCCTTGTATTTTCGATAGAGGGCTTTGCTAATGAGGCATCCGTATGCGTATGAATACACGTAGAAGAAACGTCGAATATGTGACCATGTTACAAACATATAACCATCACTCTCTTTCATTTCCATAATTGGACCAAGATATGACTTCATGTGTTTATTCATGAGAGAAGCAATCTCATCTTTTGAAACCGCTCCTTTCTCACGAATGTTTTTATGCAGTTCAAGCTCAAAGTTAAAACAAGCAATCTGCCTGAAGGTGGTTTGCACCTCGTCATTAATGCGGTCATGCAGAGCTACTATCTGTTCTTTCGGTGAAAGAGTTTTGAATACTTCATCAAACACAACCCGCTCAAAGAAGGTCGAAGCGACTTCAGCCACCGCAGTAGTGTAGCTTTGATACAAAGAAGTTTGTGTTTTGTGAGAGTATTCAGTATGAATCGCATGCCCCATCTCGTGTGCGAGGGTCATCACATCTTTCATTTGTGGAAGATGATTAAGAAGAACAAAAGTTGGGTTACCAGAGCTTCCTGAGCAGTCCGCACCTCCTGTCTTCCCTTGCTTTGGGTACACATCAATCTGCCCGTTCTTAAGGTAATTGTTAAGAACCTTGGCAAAATCAGCATCGAGACTTTCAAAGGCTGTTCGAGTAATTTCAAGCCCCTGTTCAAAAGAAATTTCTTTATTTGTTTTCCCAATGCCGACATTTCTATCCGCATAAGTCAGCTTATTTAGTTTGAGGAGCTTGGCTTTGAGTGAGTAGAACTTGTGACTAATTTTATTATTTCGAACAACAGCGTCCATTAAAGCAAACACTGTCTTCTCCTCAGTCTCATGATTAAGAAGAGTTGAATCGTATGGGTTTTTGCGTCCACGAAGCTCGTCGCTAATTTTCTTGTCTGTATACACCGCATTAATCTCTGCTTCAGCAAAGTCACTCACTGATTGTAGCTTCTCCATAATAAGAGTATGAAGTGAGTGTCTTTCTTTCGTCGGAAGAGTTGAAATCATACCCATTGCTTGAGGAAGAGGAAGTTTAACCTTTTTCCACACCACACATTGTTTACTAAGGAGCTTCTCTTGGTTCGACACCCACATTTCTTGTGCCGGAACGTTTTTAAGAGAAAGTATCTTTTCTTCAGCTTCAGTAAGGTTGTATTTTGATTGCTTAAAGATTACCTCAAGAAAGTATGAAAAATGTTTGAGTTTTGAAGATTTGAGAAGAGTTTTTTGTTTCGTTTCAGGAATTTTTCCAAGTACCAGTTGAAAGAAAATTACACGGTTGGAAGCTTTGGTTAGTCTTTCGGTTATTTTATTTATCTCCGCTTCTGCTTTAGTGTCAGAACCATTTAAATCTTTTGCATAGTAGAAGTATAGAATAGCTCTACTTCCCAGAGGGTTTGCAGAAAGAGTTTCGAAGTCGGTAAGTGCTTTCGAAAGAGCGTCTTTGGATTTAGTAAAGTCATTATTCTTATACTTCTTCTCGAACGCTTCATACACAGATTCGAAATTCTTCACATCTTTCTCGATCTGCGGGTCGGTATGTGACTTGTAGAGTAGCTTAAGGTTCCATTCAGTTTTCATGTTTTTCATATAGTTCAGAATATATCATATTTAGATTTTTAAGCACAAAAAACCCAGCTCGCATGAGCTGGTCTTATTATCTTTTCTTAACTCTGATATGCATGAATCCTATTTCAATTATAACATTTTCAGGAGTGACTTCACCAGGGAAAAAGAGTTGTGCGGTAGCTAAAATTTCTGCAACACTTATTGGTTGTGCTTTGCTATCCACTTCCCACCAGCAAATTACTTTCACACCTGAGATATCTTGGACAACAGACGGTCTAGAGAAAACTGTGTTCACCATAATTATATGTTTGCGAAAAGACTAACACACTACATATAGTTTTTCAATAAGTGGGTAAAGTCAACCCTTCTTCTCTTTAAGCCTATTAGTTGCCTCAAGAAGGGCTTTGCCTGCTTGGTTGCGGTAGGCACAGTAGTCACAGGTTTCTGTGGCGCTGGGGATGCGGTCATCCATGAGGCAGGATTTGATAAGGTTTAGAGTTTTCTCAATCCAAACAGTCTTTCCTATATATGAGATTACTTTAATATCAAATTCGAGTTTCGCATCGAATGCTTCACGGTCACGCTTACCGTTGCAGTACACGAAGTAGCCGGTGTCAGACACTTCGAAGTCATTGTTGCGAAGAAGCCATTGGTAAACCTCCATCTGGCGTTTGTAGCCGTCTTGCCACTCTGCATCAAGGTTTACTTCGGTGTCCTTGCTGGTAGCCTTGTAGTCCACCACCATGAGCTGACCCTTCGGGTTTACCCAAATATCGTCAACTGCTCCGAAGATGAGAAAGTTGGATTCTTTGTGAAGCGCTTGCACACCAACAAAGTTCTCACGCCATGTATCCATGTTTTTGTGTGCAAACGGAACAGCGTCAACTCCGTAGGTGGTCATGAGAGGATGTGCTGTCTTAGTTCGGCGATGTCCATCAAATTCTTTTTTGAGAAGTAAGTCGACGGCGCTGTTGAGGTTGAAGGGAAAACCTTGAGGGCGACCAACACCAAGACGACGGTCGAGATAAAAACAGCGAGGACACTCGACGAAGAGGTCAATCTTCGAACGAGAGAGCTTGAAAGGCTCGCCTTCGCCATTCACTTCAGGTATAAATAATTTCTTTTTATATGTTCCGTTCCATGCCATAGGAAGGTATTGTAACATAAAAAAATCACGTTAAGGACGTGATTTACTAGAGATCTTTGGGCAAAGCCGATTAATTGCTTTGGGAGATACTCACCAATTTGAATTCCTGAGCCAGGAGTCGAGGAGCTATGCTTTCCTCAAAATCCATTATTGCATCTTGCACAGTAAACAAGTCTCGAATAAAACCCTTAGTCGCAATACGAATATTAACAGTCACATTGTGTTCACCACCAGCCAAGTTAAGAACGATTCTATCAACAACGAATGAATTGGTATATTCTTTGTTCCAAACACAAAAAACTATAGTGTCACCACGCTGAATTTTAGAATCAGTGATGTGTTCGAAGACTGCCTGTACATAACGTTTGCTATTATTTGTACAATCCAGTTTTTTACTAAGCCAGTTTCTTTGAATAGGTTTGCCGACGATTTCAATTTGAACAGTGAGTACAATTTTTGTTTTCATTACATACCTTTCTTTGCTTGTTATATCACATAACCTCTCAAATTCAAAAGGTTAAGTTTTTATTTTACACTACAATTCCTCCACCAACGCACACCATACTGTTATATACCACTACCGACTGCCCAGGAGCCACAATGTCTCCCTCGCCAACAAAAATTATGTCGGCTTCGTTGTTTGGTTTGGTTTCAATCTTCACTTCATACAGTTCGCCACGATACCTCACGCGAGCTTGGTAGGTTTTATTTACGTCAGGAGGATTTGAAATCCAGTTAGTATTTTTAAGTGCTATATTAGTTGATTCTGCTTTATTTTTCTTTTCATGCGAGACCGTAATGGTGTTTTGCTCAGTATTCTTTTTAGTTATGAAATACGGCGCGTCATCAGGGGTCTTCTTTGTAATAATAAATCCATGTCGTTCGCCAATGGTATAAAAAATAGATCCTTCGTGATGACCAATCACCTCTCCTTGTTCATCAAGAACATTTCCACGCTCTTCATTAATGAAGTGTTTAAGAAATTCTTTCATATCAATAGAGCCAATAAAACACAAACCTTGACTGTCTTTTTTTTCTGCGTTTGGGAGATTGAATTTCTTGGCGAGCATGCGTACTTTTGGCTTTTCGATGTTTCCCACAGGAAAGAGTGTTTTGCTAAATTGCTCACTTGTCACCATCCACAAGAAATACGACTGGTCTTTGTTGTCGTCCTCACCCTTTAGTAGCTCTGCGTGTAGAAGACTGTCTTCTACACAGGTTTGAGCATAATGGCCTGTTGCAACAAAATCAGCACCTTGCTTCATTGCCCAATCATAGAATCCCCCAAACTTCACATGGCGATTACACATCACATCAGGGTTTGGTGTACGACCTTTTTTGTATTCATCTATCATATAGTCCACCACTTCTTTTTTGTATTCCTTTTCGAGGTCTAGTGTGATAAATGGAATATCAAGATGTGCTGCCACTCGCATAGCGTCACGTCGATCTTCTTTCCATGTGCAAGGCATGAAGTCGGGTTGCCACACCTTGATAAACACACCCACCACACCGTACCCCTGCTCTTTTAGTAATGCAGCGGAAACAGAGGAGTCTACGCCCCCCGACATTCCTACATATACTTTTTTTCGCTTATTCATCACAGATTGAAGATATCAGAAAATGGGGTCAGGAACTATTTATTTTAAATGTGCTTCGATATTAGCTCGATGTGCATCAAAATCTTTAGCATAGTACATCAAACCATCTTTTCCCGTAATATAAAAAAGATACTCTGAAGTTTCTGGATTAAGTGCCGCGTTAATTGAAGCAAGGCCTGGATTTGAAAGTGGATTATTTGGAAAACCTCGTTCTTCATAGGTAATTGGAGCAACATCAACTTGTAATGCCATACCTATCTCTAGACGTTTCCACAGCACGCCCGACACAATAGAAAAGTCCTGAATTGTATCCGCTTCCTCCTCGAGAATAGAAGCCATTATAATAATTTCATTCCATTTTAATCCTTTTGATAGTGCCTCCTCCTGCAACAACTTTGTCTTAACTTCAAAATTATTTTTCATTAGAGAGACAACTTCATCAGTAGAGGTAGTTGAAAAGAAGTAAGTATCGGGAAATAAATATCCCTGATCGTTTATTGTTTTATTCAAAAATAAATCACTGTCGAAATTTGGATAACTTGTCTTGATTATTTCCGCAACCTGTTGATTGGTTGAACCTTCAGGAATAGTGGCACGTCGTTGCTCATACCTATATTCTCCTCGTGTAACCCTCCAAGCCACACCAAACACGGTATGACTTTTTTTAAAGGAATATTCTCCTGGATAAATACTATTATGTCCTCCCACAACACGAAGAGCGAGTTTAAACATATTAGTGTCTCTAATAAGAGAATTTTCTTCAAGCTTTGTGGCGATTTGATTTGCATTCATTCCCTTCTCAATAGTAAAAACTGTTTCAGAAAACTGAGGAGGATACAGAAGACGAATACCAAAAGCAATTGCAAGGATACATACACCAATGAAGGCTGAGGGGAGAATTTTATTCATAACTAAATTGGGAGGTTTGAAGGTGCGTCTGATTTCTTTGAAGGAATACGCGCGAAGTTTGGAGTCTTTGCAACGCGTCCTGGGAAGTGATAAATAGTAGCAAGTTCTTCAACATTCATAATAAAGTGTTCATTATCATAAACTGGCTTGAAGAATGCCCGCTTCTTATACATATCAATAATTTCTTCTTTCTTTCTGTTCAATCGAAAATTCATGAAGTCCTCCCAAGGATAATCAAAAGATGTTGTCTTAGTTGGCTTGAATCCGTTCAAATCGTTGGAGTTGTATTGACGTACTGATCCTGTAAGCCCCGCTACATTTGCTTTATTAAAGGCATCTTTTTTATCAGCAATATAAATCGCACGGATTGCAGTATCAAAAGCAAATTTCGATACAGTTTTCTCAATCGCTTCAATACCGCTTCTCTCACCTTTGGTCATGCGTTCAGCACTTTTTCCATCATCACCTTTGTTTCGTTCCATCTTTGCCTTGATTTCTTCTTTAGCAAAATGAGTCCAATCAACCATTCCCTTGTCGGCAGACTTCAATTCCTTTTTGTGAGCACGTATTAGGATCTGAATCCACATCTGCTCATTCTTTCCAAGAGAACCGAGAAGCTCCAGCATTGGAGTAATAGGATCAATTTTGAATTCCTCTTTAGGATCTTTGTCGAGACCGTAGTCTACATATGTCTTAATCGGATAAAAACTATCTTTTATTTTAACAAATCGACATCCCCATAAATTATTAACTTCGGGGCTGAAACTCATGCCGTTTGTGTAGTCATCTACTTCGGTAATTTCAACATCAGGGTATTGGCTGTAAAGTTGTGTTTCTATGATTTTCTTCATACTTTTACGAGTCCACACAAAGAAATGCACCTGCCCTTCAAGAGAAACTAACTCAAGAGAAAACCACGCACGCATTCCTCCTTTCCAGTACTTGTCCCAGAAATTCCCCTCTCCTGCGGTTTGATGAAGTGAGGTTAAAAATACTTCCATCGCGACAGGTGACTTTGTGATTTCCTTAGGTAATCGAAACTCAAGCAAAACATGTTCTTGTGCGATAAGGAAAACCGTACGGACGTACTTAACCCAGGCTTTCCAGAAGAAATAACCCAATAAAAAAGGAATTGCAATAATCAAGAGAAAATACAAAACATAAAATATTTGTACCAGAAGGTCAACAATCATCATTCCTGATTCTTCGCTCATGAAGTAACTATATCACAGAATATTTTCCGTCTTTAGTTTTTTTGAAAAACTTTTGGTTTTGGAGATTTACAAGAATAGTGTTTTCTTTTACGTATCGTTCTTTGAGAACTTTTTCAATTACTTCTTCTTTAGTAAGAGGACCGTTTTTGTCGATGACTTTCTTAATAACATCCTTCACTACACCAGAGAGGTATCCCCATTCAGAAAGCGCATAGAGACCACGTCCCACAAGCACGAACCGTTCGTCTTTGATAAGTTCGTTATGAGTGGTTGCGGGGTGAGCCTTTTTGTTGAACAAGTCAGTAATGATCTTGGCAATATCACGGAAGTGAATAGGAGAACCATGTTTTCGCATAGCAAGAAATGCATAATCACGAATTCCTTTAGCGTGAACATTTGAAGATTCTGCGAGACCCCATTCACCGAGAGGGTTTTTAGCAATTGTCTTTGAAAGTGATAACCATCTCTTCATAACCTCATCATTTTTGTATTCTTCAGAAACATCCTTTAGGTATTCAAGAAAATTTTCAATAAGCTCTGGCTCAGAAACCAAATCATCGTTTGAGAAGCCTGCATACAATTTACGAAGAGATTCGTGTACTTGTTTTGAGGTGTCAGCGTCAACATGCCATCGATGCTTGAACTCATCATCTTCTTTTTCTTTTTTAAATGGATCACCAAGAACAAGCAGAAGGTTGAAATGATTCTGAACAGACTTATCTTTTGATAAATGATTGAGAAGATCAACTTCAGCAACGATTCCTCCCATTTTTTTGATTATTGCTTCAAGTTCCTCGAATACTCCCTTTTCTGCTTTGTATGCATCTGATTTACGGATGTTTGTGAGAGCAGTATTTTCAATCTGACGTACTCTTTCGCGAGTGATGCGATATACTCCACCAATCGCTTCCAAGGTCATTCGATTTCCGTTAGCTCCTAGTCCGTAGCGACTGATAATAACCTCCCTAGCACGGTCTTGAAGTGCACCAAGAAGTCTTTTCGTCACTTGTTTTGGTTTGAAAGTGATAGTTGCCATTTGTTTATACGATTATGTATACCACACTCCACTTATTAGTCAACGATTAATCGGTAAGTAGATTTAGTATCTTATTTTTTACCCAAATCACCTTCTTAATACTCTTTCCTTCAAGCCATTTTTTGGTTCCCTCCGATTTTAAAGCAATAGACTTTGCCTCCTCTTCTCCACTATCAACCAATAGTTTTATAATTTCCCGAGTTTTCCCATTAATCTGAACAGCTATTGAGATACTGTCTCCAACAAGCTTTGTGGGGTCATAGATTGGCCACAGAGTAGTGTGAATCGAGTTCGTATGTCCAAGTTCATTCCAGAGTTCTTCGGTCACATGGGGGGCGAATGGAGCGAGGAGTTGGAGAAAAATTTCGTAATCCTTTTGAGCAATTTCTGATTCTTTTTCGAGAGTATTGAGAGCAATCATGAGCTGGCTTACTGCTGTGTTAAATTTTAAGTTCTGAATATCTTCTGAAATCTTTTTTATTGTCTGATGAATGAGTATTTGTAGAGGTCGGACCTCTACACTCTCTGTTTTGTGTAGAGGTCCGACCTCTACCTTTTCCTTGAGCTTCCACACACGTTCTATGAAGCGTCGAGTTCCCACAAGTCCGTCTGTGTTCCAGCTAATAGCTTGATCGAATGGCCCCATAAACATTTCATACAAACGAAGTGAGTCAGCTCCGAAATTCTTCACAATATCATCAGGGTTGATAACATTTCCCCACCGTTTCGACATCTTGCGTCCATCAGATGCCATAATGAGTCCCACTGACTGAAGTTTGTGGAACGGTTCAACTGTTGTTACCACTCCGATGTCATATAGAAACTTGTGCCAGAAGCGCGCATATATAAGATGGCGAGTAGCATGCTCTGCTCCTCCAACATACAAGTCTACTTCATTCCAATATTTTTCTTTCTCAGGACCAACAAGAGCGTTGTCATTGTGCGGATCCATATAACGTAAGTAGTACCAAGAAGAACCCGCCCATTGCGGCATGGTGTTTGTTTCTCTGTGTAGAAGACCGTCTTCTACACTAACATCAACCCATTCAGGGATATTCGCAAGCGGAGACTCTCCGGTGTCAGTTGGTTCGTAGTGGTCAACCATGGGCAAAGTCACTGGTAAATCTTTTTCATCAACAGGAATTATTTTGCCATTTTTATTATGAAGAACAGGAATCGGTTCTCCCCAGTAGCGTTGACGAGAAAATACCCAGTCACGAAGTTTGTACTGAACTGCTTTACGTCCTAACTTCTCTGTGATTTTTTCTTTTACTTCTATCGAATCTAAATTTGAAAAAATACCCGAATTAATAATTATACCCCTATTCTTAGTGTAGGGTTTTTCATAAGTATCATAATCATTGTAATTTTTATTAATTTCTTCCTCAGAGTGGCCCTCAGCAGAAATTTTCATAACCCTTTTAAAAGGTAGCTGATATTTTTTTGCAAAAGAAAAATCTTTTAGATCATGAGCTGGTACCGCCATCACCGCACCCGTTCCATAATCAGCGAGCACGTAGTCCGCAATCCACACAGGCACTTGTTCATTGTTTGCAGGATTAATTACAGTCACACCTTTGAGTTCAACACCTGTTTTTTGTTTGGTTGCATCAGTTCGCTCAATTTCAGGTTTCTGTTCTGTAGAAAGTATGTACTTTTCCACTTCATCTTTATTTGAAATCAAACCATTCAATATCATTTCTACTATAAGGGGATGTTCTGGAGCAAGTACAACATACGTCACACCAAAAAGAGTGTCAGGTCGTGTAGTAAACACTGTTATTTTGTGTAGAAGACCGTCTTCTACATTGAAGTCAATCTCAACTCCTTCACTTCTTCCAATCCAGTTTCTCTGAGCTTCTTTTATTGACTCAGGCCAGTCGAGTAGTAGCTCACCTTTTTCATTTTTTGCGTCTAAGTCAGTGAGTAGTCGGTCAGCATAGTCAGTAATCTTAAGCACCCACTGCTTCATCAAGCGCTTTTCCACCACAGAACCACATCGTTCACATTTTCCGTTTTCAATGTCTTCGTTGGCAAGGCCCGTCTTGTCGACAGGACACCAGTTGATTGGTTCGTATGCTTCATGCGCCAAACCTTTCTCCAAAAGCTTTAAGAAAATCCATTGCGTCCATTTATAATATTTCGGATCAGTCGTATTTATTTCTCGTGACCAATCATAGTCGAAGCCAAGAAGTTCCAACTGCTTTTTGTACCTTGCAACATTTTCCGCCACCGCAATAACAGGGTTGGTCTTCATCTTAATTGCATAGTTCTCAGCAGGAAGTCCAAAGGCATCAAATCCCATTGGGTGAAGCACGTTGAATCCTTGCATACGCTTCATGCGAGACACTACATCAGTAGCAATGTATCCCTTCGGGTGACCCACATGCAAACCTTCTCCAGACGGATACGGAAACATGTCGAGCACATAAAACTTCTGCTTTGAAGCATCTTCGGTAGTCTTGTACAGTTTTTGTTCTTCCCACTTCTTCTGCCACTTTTGTTCAATTGATGCGGGGTCATATTTCATATAGTAAACGCATCATACAACAAAAAAGAGTTGTGGTTAAGCATGTCAAAGGGCATCTTTGACATGCTTTGACATCTCGAAGACGAAGAAAGACCACCCCTTGCGGAGTGGTCTTTCATTTTGGTTCTGCGTCGTAAGCCGAATTCTGTCATCTTTGTATTACAACATTGATGGACAATCATTTATCTGGGATCATTATCGCTAATGACCTCTAGCAGCACTTCTATAGAACTTTCATTCTAAAGACACGGCCTTGCACAGAAGTAAGGATTTTGCCGTTTCACTCTTATATCACTACAAGATTATTCTCTAGATAAATTAATCCCTAGAGAATCCTAGCCTTTCGGCATCGGCGTCACTGCTCGCACCTCTCGGATTACCCGGACAGGAATTACCTGCTACCCGTTCCAATTGAATGGATCTGTGTTCGGACTTTCCTCCATCGCCTCGTCGAAGCGCTTCGTGAAGGCGGTTGAACCTTCTTCTCGAAACTACGACATAGCAATGGCGATTGTCAGACGCAGGTATATATTATGTCACAAAAATACCAAAGTTGGTAATTTTTTAAATTATCATTTCTATATAAAAATGAATAAATTTAAACTCAGTTGTCTAGGACAGAAATAAAAAATCAGACCAACCGGGTGAGGGTTGGCCTGAGGAGTTGCGAATCAAGAGTCAATAATTCAAAAGACTCAAGGATTCAAGGTGCGAGGATCACTGCTCTGAACCGAACGCGGACACGGTGCCAAAGCGGTCGTTGGTACCGCTCGTCCAGTACGTGAAGAACTTGAGCAAGCCGTCGCGTGAGTAGAAGAGCGGCGCACTCGAGAAGTCGCCATCGGCGCCCGGAGCGTTTTCATCACCAGAGCAGTCGACGCAGAGGTCTTCGTCTTTGGTGAAGCGTTCCTGATGCGTCAAGATCATGATCCCGACCGCGAATGCTCCGAGGCCGAACTCATTGGCCTGGAAGACCTCACGAGCACGACGAGCGGACCGTCCGCGATGACGCAGACCGAACTGTGCGGGAACCACGAGGATGTCGTGATCCGGCTGTTCGGCGGAGAGCCTCTCAAAGAAGCCGACCGAATGCTTGTGCTGCCGGAGATACTCGCTGCCGAGTTTACCGTCGCAGTAGTTGTAGAAGCGATCCTTACGGGACTTCTTCAGTGCCTCCAGCACCTTCAGGACGGCCTCGTTGTAGGTCATTGCTACGCTCTGCCACTTCGGGATGGCGAACCATCCTTCGGCCCTGTTGATTAGACTGGGCGGGAGTTCCGCTTCAGCAAGCTTCTCGTTGGCGAAGCCGACACCTGGGAAGAGCTGGCGCAGAATGTTGGTCTGCTCCGTAATGCCCTTCACCTTGTGACCTTTGGGGTACACGTAGGTCGACTTCACTTCCTCGTCCTTGTACTTGTCCGTGACGGACAGGTCCTTGAGCGATTCGAGTGCCGCGTTGCGGATTGCGTTGGCGAATTCGTCGCCATGTTCGATGACGCGTTGTGCGCCAGGGTTGTCGAGGCTGAGCCCAACGAGAACTTCCTCGATGGCGTCGGATGCGAACCGGTTGATCTGCTTGAGCTGGCCGGCTGTTGCTGCTGCTGTCTGAGTAATCGTTTTCATTACGTTATCTCCTGTTTTTCTGAATTGCCAAAATCGCTTGGCTACGACTTGTCCCTGTATGAGACGAGCTTTTTAGGGCCTCAATTAATCATATTGTAAGCCTCAAAAAGCTCGTCTCATTTAATAAAATGATCTAGACGTTTATTTCTGTGATCATTCAAAGAATTCTAAAATAGATTAGAACAAAGCCTCTAGTATTTGTCAAATTTACGCAACTAACCTAATAGTTTATGACCCTCGCAGAACCTCAGTCTAAACTTTACTGCACTGCCGTCTTTTTTGTGCTATCTTTATGAAAGATTTCCGGCCTAGGTGTAGGATATTTTCCGAAGAACGAGGCGTCAATGAAACGCCTACAAGAGCTCCGGCTCAGAGACCTAGCTTCTACCGGCTCTAGAAATAGAGCCGGTTTTCTCATACTTATATCTTAAACTCTACTGCACTGCCGTCTTTATAAAAAAATTAAATACTTGGTGAATCCCCCCACAAAAAAACGCCGACCCTTGGTAGAGTCGGCGTTGTGTGAGCATGAAAGCTCGATTTATTCAGGCAAAATGACCTGCTCGCTTTCGGCAAGCTGGGCTTCCAAGCGAACGATCTCGGCATCGAGTTGTTCGGTACTCATGCCCTGAAGGCGATCGAACATCGCGGTCGCGAGCTGGTCGCCGGGATCAACGCAGTTTTCACGGTAGTGTTCACGGCGTTTTTCCTCGGCGACTTCGACGGCGGTGAGGCCTGAGACGATCAGCGCCTCGTTCTTGTTGCAGCCGGTGATTTGAAGTAAGCCAGTGAGGTTCCAGTAAAGGTCCCACTGACCGAGTTTGCCAGGGCGCAGTTGTCCGAACTCGTGGCCGACGTTTTCCTTTGCTGTATAGGCATTAAACCAACACATCGTCTCTTCGGACACGCATCCTTCGATTGCTTGGCGTTGAGTCATCCAAAATAAAAAGAACTGCTTCTTCTCCTCGGCGGTGATTTCTTTCATTGCGGTAGTTTTTTTGGGTTTGAGGTTGAACTGATTTCGAAACTATATTGTCACATATAATTATATAAGTCAATACCCTACACCCTAAACTCCACCACATCCCCATCCTTCACCACATATTCTTTCACTCGGTTACTTCACTGCGTAATTTTTGGTAGCAAAAATATATTGTTCAATGAAAACCTTTTTAAAGGCAATGATTGAATTGAGTTCATAAAACACCAAGACTGCTTCGCGATATTCATTTTCATCGACACTCCGATACGAAAGTGGTGAAGCATTGTGAGCAAGCAAAAGAGCATTTGCAATTAAACGAGAAGTTCTTTTATTTCCATCTTCAAAAGGTTGAACATAACTTAAGCCCAAAAGTGCCACTAACGCTTTTTGGTATGGAGATGAGACTTTATTAATTACTGAACATAATATTTCTATCGCTTCGCGAATCTGATACACCGTATCTAACGGCCGAAACATCGAACCAGTAACACCTACCGCTTTTTCTCTCAATCCATGATTCACGTTTAAGTCTTTAACTAAAATTTTGTGAACCTCTTCAATCTTTGCCAGGGTTAATTTTTCAAAATGAATAATATTTTCTCTAATAAATTTAAAGGCCTCTTTATGATTTAAAATCATTTTTGCTTCAAGCTTGTCATGTCCAGAAGCCTCGATTCCATCCATAATAAGTTTCTCAGTATCAAGTAAGGTGTAGGTATTACCTTCAATTTTTGATGACTTCCATGATAATTCAATCACAAATCTTTCAAGTTCTTTTTCTGTTAGCGTTTCTGATCGTGCCGTTATGTTTTTTTGATATTCTTTAGTTGCCACATCCAACTCTTTCATTTCAGATTCTGAAAATATATTTGCTCCGAAAGCATTGAAAAGTTCGAAATTATACCCAGGTAACCCAAAACGCCTATCCGGTTCAACCGCGCAGTATTCTTTAGCGTTTACTGTAACAAACAATCTACCGAGGGCGCTTATTGTATATTTGACAGATCTCCCAGCTCCAGACATTTCAAGCACACTCATATTCTTGAGTTCTGACAATTCTCGTTTTATTGTTATAAGCGATACATTACTTCCCTTTTCTAATAACTCAGAATGAACATCAGACGATGAAAAGTACCCTCCTTTAATAAAGATTGAAAGAATTATTTGCTGATTTTGAGCTAGTTTGATCATATTCGTATCATATTACAGTTCTAATCGTATCATTTTGATACGATTATGTCACCTATATCCTAAACTCCACCACATCCCCATCCTTCACCACATACTCCTTCCCTTCAGTGCGTACCAAGCCTTTCTCACGAGCAGTTCCGTATGAACCAGCATCGAGCAAGTCTTTCCAAAAAACTATTTCAGCACGAACAAATTTAGTTTCGAAGTCTCCATGAATTGCTGTTCCTGCTTTCGGAGCAGTCCAACCTTTCTTAATAGTCCACGCACGAGTCTCTTTCTCTCCTGTCGTAAAGTAAGTAATAAGTCCGAGCATGTCGTACGCTTTCTTAATAAGGTCATCAATTCCGTCTTTCATAACCTCACCATTTTTACCTGTGCCACCAAGCTCAGCACGAAACATTTCCTTCTCTTCCCCTTCGAGGTCTTTGAGCTCGTCTTCAATCTTTGCATCCACGATTACATACGAAGCTCCATCTTCTTCAAGGAATTTAATAAGTTTCTGATATCGCTCGTCGTTAAGCTCATCTAAGTTGGTTCCCCCTGACTTCTTGTTCAATCCATACAGAATTGGTTTGATGGTGAGCAAGTTGAGTTGTTTGGCGATAGCGAACTCTTCTTCATTAAGCTCAGCCTTCGAAGCAAGCTTTCCTTGTGCGAGTATTGCTTCTATCTTCACACACACTTCATGTTCAGCAATTACCTTCTTGTCATTCTTCTTGAGCTCACGAACGAGGTTGCCGATACGCTTTGCCACAGTGTCCTGATCAGCAATTATAAGTTCGAGGTTAATCACTTCAATATCTGAAAGAGGGTCAATCTTATTGTCGACATGAATAATATTTCCATCTTCAAAGATACGCACGATCTGCAAGATAGCATCAGTCTCTCGAATATTGGTGAGGAATTTGTTACCAAGACCTTCGCCAGCAGAAGCCCCCTTCACGAGTCCGGCAATATCTACAAACTCAACGGCGGCAGGAATAGTATTTTGAGTTTTAGAGAAGTCCGCGAGTTTGTAGAGCCTTTCGTCAGGCACAGACACAACTCCCACAGATGGGTCGATAGTAGCAAAAGGATAGTTCGCAGCAAGCACACTCTTCTTGGTAAGAGCGTTGAACAGTGTTGATTTACCGACGTTTGGAAGGCCGACGATGCCGACTGATAGTGACATTCTACTACTATGCCCTGTTTTGTTTCAAAATTCAAATTCTTGAAAGCAAGCCTGGCTTTTGGGCAAAGTTCTCTACATCCTTCAATTCTGGTATCAAGAGCGTTGTCTGGATGTTCTCTAAGTGTGTCTTAATAATTAGCTATTTAGTTGCGAGATTTTTTCTTTTAATGATCGCACAAACTGATCACGAAAAGGATCAAAACTCGAACCCTGACATTGGCTACCGCCGGTGTCAGGGTTCTTTCTTTGCGGTCAATTTTATAGTAAAATAGTGAAATAATGAATCTACAGGAAGCCTTAGAACAAGGAAAAATGGCAGGTACTAGTGGCAGGCCAGATCGAGTAATTGAAACACTCATTTCAAAGCTTTATTTTTTTGGTGAAGATGTATACAAAGTATATAAATACAATAAAACTTTCTTCGGTGACTTTTCAGATGACCGTTTCAGACATGAGTTTTATCACAACGATTTTACATGGAACAACACTATGGCCCCCGATATTTATCTTGAACTTAGATATGTAAAAATTGATGGGGATACTTTTGTCGAAACCACACACGACATGTCCGAGGACTATTTTATCTTGATGAAGAAGATAGATGATTCACAAACTCTTTTTAATCTCATCAAAAATAAGAATTTTAATATTGCCAATCTCGAACTTATTACAACAGAGATGTTTACACGAACGGAAAGACTAACCGATATTAAAAAAGTGGACATGCAAGATCTTTTCGATATGTCTTATGTTGATCTTGATCTCCAAAACCTTGAAGGTACAAGAGAGTGGCTTTATATGGCACCAGATTTTATTCCAAAATTTGAGGCAGATACAATTATCGATACGTTAAAGAATTTTGTTTCTGACTATCAATATTTCAAGGAATTTGATGGCACACATTATTTGGCATCGATCGATAATCATAGTGGGAACATTCTTTTTTCAGATAATACCGTGAGCTTCATTGATTCTATGCCTCCGATGCGAATATGGAGAATCCAAAATGACGCATATTCTATAAGTCGTCCAGCAACTGATTTAGAAGTGCTTGCAGGTAAAAATTATGCTGATGCGATGTTTCTGAAATTTGAACAAGTTAGAAATACCAAACTTGACCCGAAAGTAAGAGCTTATCTTCAAGTTGTTGCTGCCCTCATTCAAGCCCCATATATGCATGTTCTTAAGGAAACTGAGAATGCCCAAAAATTTTGGGATTTTGCAAAAACTAAAGTTCTTGAACTAAAATAATTACACATGTCGAAGAAAAAACACGAAGATAATCCGTTTGAGACAAAGCAGGGTGCAGAGGAATGGGTTACGATGGTAGAGAGTGAGCAAGGTACAAATCGAGACAAGGAAATCTATCCTTATTTGGCATCTTGGATTGCTGAAATAAAGCCAAAATTTGTCGCAGATATCGGAGCTGGTCAAGGAATTTGCTCTGAACATCTGGGCACTGATGATTTAAACTATGTGGGAGTTGAACCTTCTTCATATCTTGTAAAGCGTGCAAAAGATCTCTATCTTAAACAAAATAGGAGTTTTGTAATTGGAAATGCATATGAGCTACCTTTACCTAATGAAAGTATGGATGCATGTTTTTCTGTGACCACTTGGTTTCATCTTGCTGATATCGAAACTGCTTCAAAAGAACTAGCCCGGGTTCTTAAGTTACAGGGACATTTTCTTATTATTACAGCCAATCCATCTGCGTATGACATTTGGGAAAGTTTTTTTACAGACGTTAAGAAAAATGAGGGTATGTTTTTTGGTGTAAATAAAATTCTCCTTAATCCCGAAGACCAACCTGAAAATTACAAATATGCACAAATAACCAACAATACTTTTTATACTCATTCGCTTGATAAAATAATAAAATCTCTTAAAAAATCTAATTTAGAAATTGATTCAATAGAGGAGTTTGGAATACTGCCAATTACTCACGGGAGACCCATTTTCACTAAGATTGTCGGGCGTAGGATTTAAGCTTGGATCTTGATACTCAGCCAACTCCTCGAGGTTGTTTTATAGTACCAAATTTTTTAGAATAAAAAACTCTAGCGGACTTTCCAACGGACTGGAGTGTTTATACTTACATCATACATTCATTTCAGATTTAAAGTCTATCTTGCATGTATTGAATGTGCTGGGTGCCCCACTTAACCAATAGCTCAATCTTAAACTCAAAAGGAACATAAATTATAAGTTACCCCGCCCTATATTTCACCCCAAAACTCAAGTTTCTAAAAGTTTTTCAAAAAAGACACCTCAACACTCGCCTATCTCATAATACATTGATACAATTATCCCAATGACCTTAAACCCAAAATATCATAAAGCTTTATACATTGTCGGAACTCTAGTGATTCTAAGTATGATAAGCGTTTCGAGCATTTATATATACAATTATGTAGTAACGCTTGCTGACAACCAACAGTCTTGTAATGTTCTAGGTATCGAGCTAAGAGGTGACATCACCACCTATATCCCTACAGACCACGAAGAAAATAATATTGAAGGATACGAAGACGCTGTATCCAGTGATGAAATCATGTATTCCCTATCAGACGCTGAACAAGACGACACTATCAAAGCTATTCTCATTGAAGTTGATTCGTATGGAGGTTACCCTGTTGCTGGAGAAGAAATAGCTCATCAGATCAAGTCCTCTACAAAGCCTGTTGTTGCTTTCATAAGAGGCGCAGGACTATCAGCTGCCTACTTAGCAATCTCCCCTTCAGATCGCATCTTTGCCTCACGAAACTCTGATGTGGGAAGTATCGGTGTCACCATGTCGTATCTTGAAAACGTAAAGAGTAATGAAATGGAAGGATTCACCTTTGTTCCCATCAGTGTTGGAAAATACAAAGACGCAGGTAACCCGGACAAGTCACTCACCGAAGAAGAAAAGTCGCTATTCATGAGAGACACCAAAATACTGCACGAGAATTTCATGGAAGATGTTTCTGTAAATAGAAATATTCCCCTAGAGAAAGTGAGGCTCTTTGCAGACGGCTCATCCGTGCTAGGAAACCGCGCAAAGGAACTGGGTATGATAGATGAGATAGGAGGATATGGCGACGCTCTGGAATATATTAAAGGAATTATAGGAGAGGAGGTGGAGGTGTGTTGGTAGGTGTGCGGAGAAGAGGTGCAGTACACACTAACTTTCAGTGAGTATCCTCACAGAAGAGACATACCCTAACCTACAATACATAGTACAATACCCACATGCCCCCAAC
>Ga0163151_10001568_pt1 | contig 38036 bp, 40 predicted proteins | sample OliLakLV19MP5IB2_FD_145596 | JGI IMG/M metagenome (GOLD analysis project Ga0163151, IMG submission 145596) | Freshwater microbial mat bacterial communities from Lake Vanda, McMurdo Dry Valleys, Antarctica - Oligotrophic Lake LV.19.MP5.IB-2 | ecosystem: Environmental > Aquatic > Freshwater >... | reverse complement strand
AATCAAGAAAGCAAGGAGTGTTTTTTCTTTCGGGGTTGCCGAGGCTCTGCGAGGCAGTGGTGGAACGATTCATTCATCATTGGGATTTTGCTCAAAATACATTCGAACTTTGTCCAGAACATACCGCCAAAAAACGAAATCGGGTTCTGAACCAAAAATATAGTCGGCACGAAGTGCCGTCTGTTCTGAATTCCCCCCAAAAAATCCTGATTCTGAAAGGGTTCGCCACGCAGAGCGTGGCTCCTCGTTAGCCAATGCAATTTTATGAATAATCACACCAGAAAATTTTTCATTTATACTCGCAAATCTACCGACACCGAAGATCGGCAAGTTAGAAGCATTTCAGATCAACTGGCCGAATTAAAAGAGTTAGCAGTTAAAGAACAAATTGAGGTTGTAGATATTTTCGTGGAAAAACAAACCGCTAAAGCTCCGGGTCGGCCAGTATTCAATGAAATGCTTCTCCGTATCGAAGCAAATGAGGCGAGCGGAATTTTAGCGTGGCATCCCGACAGATTAGCGAGAAATAGTGTGGATGGCGGAAAAATAATATATTTGCTCGATACGGGGAAAATTGCCGAGCTAAAATTTCCAACTTTCTGGTGTGATACTACGCCACAAGGTAAGTTCATGCTTTCCATTGCTTTCTCTCAATCCAAATACTATATAGATAACTTATCGGAAAATATCAAGCGTGGACACAGAAACAAAGTGAAAGACGGTATATGGCCTCAAATGTCGCCTCTGGGCTATGTAAATGTAAAAGGTGCTGGAATAGTACCTGATGAAAATATCGCTCCGTTAATCAAGAAAACATTTGAGGCCTATGCAACTGGAAATTTCACTTTGCGACAATTACACGATAAGTTTAACGCTCTTGGATTGAGTAGAAAGAACGGAAAGGTGCTTTCCGTTTCCAATTATCAAAATATTTTGAAAAATCCGATATTCACAGGGTTAATGAGATATGGTGGTGAAATCTACGAAGGAAAGCACAAACCGATTATCACAAAGAGACTTTTTGATTCTGTTCAAGAAGTGATGAGCCGAAAATCTAAACCGCACAGCAAAGGACTGAAACCATTTTTGTATAGAGGATTTTTTCGTTGCGGAGAGTGTGGCTGTTTTATTACCACCGAGACACAAAAAGGTCATAACTACCTGCGATGTACCAAACGGAAAAATCCTTGCTTGCAAAAATATGTCCGTGAGGAACTCATCACTTCTCAAATTCAAGAGGAAATCAAAAAAGTTTCTTTGCCACTCGATTGGGCAAATTGGATGATTGAAGAAAACAAAAAAGACCAATCATCCGAAATCCAATCGAGTGAGATTTTTTCTCAAAAAACAAAAGAAGAAATTTCTTTTTTGGATTCAAAAGTTGAAAAGTTGATGAACTTATATTTAGAAAATGTTTTGTCTTTGGAAGAATATCGTGATTCTAAAAATAAGTTAGTGAATCAAAAACAACTTTTAAAAGAGAAATTATCGGCTTTTGAGAAAAAATCTCATAATCGGTTCGAACTTACCGACAAATTCCTAAAAGCCAATGCATACAATGTGGAATTGGCTAACGAAAAAACAAATGAAGAAATTCTTCATTTGTTTAAAAAAGTCGGTTCGAACTTTCAAATTAAGGATCGAACCGTACTTTTTGAGCCACGCTCTGCGTGGCGAACCCTTTCAGATTCAGGATTTTTTGGGGGGAATTCAGAACAGACGGCACTTCGTGCCGACCATATTTTTGCTTCAGAACCCGATTTCGTTTTTTGGCGGAGAGAGCGAGATTCGAACTCGCGGTCCCAATTAAGGAACGACGGTTTAGTAAACCGTTGGTTTCAACCACTCACCCATCTCTCCGTTATTGCACAAGTTCAATTTTTGTTTCAGTCTCACTTTCAAATTCATTTAACCCTGAAACGTTCGGGCATTCAAATTCACAATTTGGTCCAGTTCTTCCAACATATGATCCGTCCGGACATTGCATTGCATCTGCTGTGCAGAATATCAATTCCTCGTCATTTTCTGGTAGATATGAGTTGGGTCTATTTGTCCTTTTTTGTGAAAAGAGAATTATGCCAATTGCCAAGATAATGATCATGGCAATGGCAATAATATATTGTTTGTGAATAGGATGTTGGTCCATATTTAATACCTTTATTTATACATTATACTCCCTAAATTTACATAGAAGAAGGGAGGGTTTTGTGCTAGAGTTGCAAGCAATTGGAGAGTTGGCTGAGCTGGGTGAGAAAGGAACTGCTTCCTTTCGAACCGGCACCAAGTGCCGGACCACGGAGCCAACCTAGCCGTTTTAACGGTCTCCATTTGAACGAAGTGAAAATTATGGAGAGTTGGCTGAGTGGTCGAAAGCGCCTCACTGCTAACGAGGTAGGGGTCTTAAAGCCTCTCGAGGGTTCGAATCCCTCACTCTCCGCCACGACCCAGGAAAATGTCTGGGAGACATTTGAGTGGGTTGTCGGCGCGCGATAGTGAGGGATTCGAAAACCTTCTCCTACATTTTTGAGAATGTATTCATTTGAAAAAATAGGAAAGGTGTACTGCGGCTGTAAGCCGAGAAACTCCCTCACTCTCCGCCAGACAGGATTTTGCTATAATTGAGTACTATGAATAAAAACATTATTACAATTTTAGTTCTAATTATTCTAATAGTAGCTGGAGTATTTCTATATGCTACCCGCGCGCCGGAAGCTCCTTCACAGAGTATTGAACAAGTTGGAGAAGAAACGGCACAGGTGACCGAAAGTGATGAAGCTCGCTATCAGATTAGCCAAGAAAATTCTCAGGTTGAGTTTCGAATTGGTGAGGTTTTAAATGATTTTGATAACACAGTAATTGGGGTCACAAGCCAAATCGCTGGTGACATTGTCCTATCTGGCAGTACAGCAACAATTGGAACCATTTCCATTAATGCTCGCACATTTAAAACTGACAATGAGTTTCGTGATGGAGCCATAGTTCGTTTTATTTTAAAGGCGGAAGATTCAGCCAATGAGTTCATAACTTTCGTGCCGACAGCAAGTATTAATTTACCCACCAGCTTTTTCCAAGGTGAAAGCTTTAATGGGGTAATTGTTGGTAATCTAACCATCGCCGGTATAACTAAGTCGGTGATCTTAAATTTAGAGGGCTCTCTATCTCTCGAACAACTTAAAGGAAAAGTTTCGGGCACACTTAAACGTTCCGATTTTAATTTAGTCATACCTCAAGTAGCAAAAGTCGCTAGTGTTGAAGACACATTCTCGATTCAGGTAGATATCGTGGCGAATTCAGTTTCTAATTAAAGGTTTCTAATTATAAGAAACCGCCCGACACAGAGAGTGCCTGGGCGGTTCTGTGTCGGGCGGGGAGGGAGTGCCGTTTATTGCTGGCACTCCTTTACCACTTCCAACCGCCGCGGAAAATTTAGTCCCTCGGCGTACTTCCTCATGCCGAGGTCGTAGAACTGGTTCGGCCTGATGCCGACAAGGTGGTTACCGTATATCACCTTGACGATACTCGGCTTGCCCTCGTTATCCCGGAAGAAAAGGTAAGCAATCCGTAGTGGTTCGCCGGGTTCGTCATCGAAACTGATAGAGCCGCGGCCGATCTTCATCAGGTAGCCACAGTACCGCTCGAAAGGGACCCCGTCGTTGGCGATGGTTGTGCCGTAGACTGACGAAGGCTCCCCAATATGTCCCGTGGTCTTCCAGTCGAGGTATAGCCCCACCAAAACGGACAGGGTGATATACAGGATGGCACCAAGGAACATGTCACGCAGCATTTTCATCATCTGAAACCTCCTGAAAAGAACAACGTTGAATTCAATTTTTTCGGTTAATCTACTATGCTAATTATACACCCATTTAGCATAAAAGTCAATAGTCTGTGGTATTATGTATCATCGTGTCTGACAGTGGAAAATAAGGCCTAAACAGAGCCATTTGAATACGCCACACGTGTGGCGTATTCAAATTTTGCGGGCTATAAAGGATCCACCCACTTGGACGTATACGTCCAAGTGGGTGGTGGTGGGGGCAAGCAAGGTCTAATGTGCTAATGCAATAGCGATCACCTGCTTTGCTCCAGCTTCTTTGAGTGCTCGCCTAGCCTCAGTTAGAGTGCTTCCTGTTGTTACCACATCGTCAATGACAATAACATTTTTACCATAGACATCTTCGTGGTTTGTTACTTTGAAAACTCCTTTTAGATTCTGCAGTCTCTTTCGCTTATTTTTTATTTTTGCCTGAGGTTCAGTCTCTTTTATCTTGATTATTGCACTCGGTTTATAGTGAATTGTGTCTTTTGGTAAATGTTTTAGTATGTTTCGTGCCAATATGTCTGTTTGATTAAACCCACGCTCTTTCAAATGTATTTTTGATGCTGGAATGGGGATTAATATCCAGTCGCGTGATATAAATAGTCCCCTTTCTTCAAAAAAAGACATTATCTCCTCCGCCATGAGTTTTCCAGCCTCTTCAGTAAGGATCGGATTCGCAGAATATTTTATTTCCCATACTAAAGCTCTAGCAAGGGGGTCTTTATAGTGAAAAATGGCGTGTATAAATGAGTGGGGTGTTGCTGGGGCTGGCGCAAGTGTTCGAAGTCCCACTCCACTGGCGATTTCTTCAAGCATTACAGTTGATTTCTTTTTTGGGAAAATAATATCTAAAATAAAATGGAATGTTTTATGGAACATACTATAATTTTACCTTAAGTTGGCGATGTATATGTGTTATAATCACAGTTACAATTAGTCTATGGAGAACCCACTTAAGAATTTATTTTCCTTTAAGAAAAAATCAACAAGTGTATTGGGTATTGATATCGGGTCATCCGCCATCAAGGTAGTTCAGCTTCGCAAAAAGGGGGAGAGGGCCGTACTTGAAACATATGGAGAGCTTGCTTTAGGGCCATATGCTGGGGTTGAGATTGGGCAAGCTACCAATTTGCAACCGAATAAAGTCGTAGAGGCCCTGACTGATCTTATGGCTGAAAAGGAAGTTAATCTAACTACCAACTCTTGTGGTATGGCTATTCCATTTTCCTCAAGTCTTATGTCAATTATTGAGATGCCACTTGTAAGTTTTCAACAACTCTCTGTTATGATCCCGCTTGAAGCAAGAAAATATATTCCCGTTCCTATCTCTGAGGTGACACTAGATTGGTCCATTATCCCAAGGGAAGAAAGAGAAGAAGACGAAGATGAAGAGTTGGATAGTAAAGAAAAGGGAGTTACAAAAATAAAAAAAACAGATGTGCTTCTAGTGGCCATTCACAACGAGACGCTAGTTCGGTACCAGGAGATTATCCGAAAGTCAGGGCTCCAATCAAGTTTTTTTGAAATAGAAATTTTTAGCACTATGCGAGCCGTGCTTGAAGAAGACAAAGACCCAGTAATGATATTTGATATGGGGGCGGCTTCTACAAAGCTTTATATTGTTGAGCGAGGTATTGTTAAACTTTCTCACACTATTAATCGTGGCTCGCAAGACATCACGAGCATGATTTCTAAGTCTTTGAGTATCCCCTTGGCCCAAGCGGAGATACTCAAGCGCTCAGTAGGCATAATCCCTGGGGGCCAAACAGATATAAGAGACATTGTCAGGCTGAGCCTTGATTATATTTTTTCTGAAGCTAATCAAGTGGTTTTGAGCTATCAGAGAAAATATAATAAAACACTCAGCAAGATTGTTATGGTTGGTGGTGGTTCCGCTCTTAAGGGGCTTGGTGAACTAGCACAAGATGGTTTCCAGACGCCCGTTGTTCCAGGAAATCCTTTTTTGAAGACGGAAGCTCCTGCGTTTTTGGAACCAATTTTAAGAGAGACAGGTCCAGAGTTTGCTGTTGCGGTCGGTGTCGCTTTGCGAAAATTACAAGAATTAGATTGAGTTTTTCTCAACTATGTTTGTGATTAGAAAGAGCTTTCTTCAGGGGCTGTGGATTATTAAGTGACACTTTACTGTTTATTGGTAGTATACTGTTTGAAGTAGTCAGCATTTTTCAATACACTAAATGGAAAAACCCCAATCTTCGTTCATCCCTAAAAAAGAAAACTCCAGTGGGCCTGCTTATAAAGCTTCTGGCAGTATCTTTTCCTTCTTTGCGACCCTAATTTTTGTGGTTGCTTTCGTCGCGTCTCTCGGCGTCTTTGTGTATGAGAAATATCTTTCTGGTCGTATAGCCAAGATGGAGAATAGTTTGACCATGGCACGCCAGGCTTTACAACCCGAACTAATAAAAGAGCTTTCTAGATCTGATTCCCGTATTGTTTCAGCTAAAGAGCTAATTGATAAACATATTACACTCTCTTCCTTTTTTGAATTTCTTCAAATAAATACACTGCAAAGCGTTCGCTTTAATGGCTTCACTTTCATTAGTGATGAAAATGGTAAATTTGCGGTTACTATGAAAGGTGAAGCTCGTTCGTACGCTACAGTAGCCCTTCAGGCTAGTATTTTTAGCGGAGACTCGGGCCTCATTGACCCTCAATTTTCAGGTTTGGATCTGAATGAAGATGGTATGGTTGTTTTTTCTTTCAAGACCGGAGTTAGCCCAAGCTTAATTTCGTATCGTGAACAATTTAGGTCTTTGCCAGTTCAGCAATCTTTGCCAGCTATACAGGATCAAGAAGTAGTTAATTTCCCCGATGACTCAGGTGGTTTAGGTACACCAACACCTTCTACATCGGGGGCTGTAAATCAAACAAACTAAAATTATGAGAAGCTTAATGCCACTATTATTAATTATCATCTCTGTAGGACTTTTCTACCTACATATTGACCCTCGCTATGTGAGTGTGCAGGAGCTTATGGGTCAAGAAGAGCAATACTCTAATGCCCTGGATCGGGCACGTGATCTTGAAGTAATCCGAGACGAGTTTCTGACCACCTACAATTCTTTCAGTCAGGACAATTTGCAGAGACTTGAGCGTATTGTTCCAGACAAGATAAATACAGTAAAGTTTGTCACGGATATCGATAGCATTGCAGGGAATCATGGCATAGCTATTAAAAAAATTCTCGTTACTGGAGAAATAGTTGATTCGGCACAGGTGGTTACATTGGATCCAGCTCTTGTTAAGCCTTATCAAACAACGACCATCTCTTTCTCATTTTCTGCTAGATATACAGACTTAGTACCATTTCTTAAAGATCTAGAAAAAAGTTTACAAATGGTTGATATAAAGTCTGTCGCATTTCAAGTCTCTGATGAGGGTGGACGTAACGGCATTTATGAGTATGAAGTCTCAATTCAGACATATTGGTTAAAATAAAATTGTCATGGAACCAAATACAAACAGTACAACGAAAAAGATAATAGTAATCAGTGTATCAATCCTGCTGGTTGTGGCTGCTGTGTACTTTCTTTTTCTTAGAGACACAACACTTTCGCAGGAGCTAATTATTGATGAATTTGGAAATCCAGTAGCAGCACATGTAGTAGGTCAAGATTTGATTGATCTTCTACGCGAGCTTGAGTCTGTCACTTTAAACGATTCACTGTTTCGAGACCCAGCTTTTATAGCTCTTACTGATTTTGCGCAGACTCTAAACGAAGAGCCAAGAGGTCGACCAAACCCATTTAGTGCCATCTAGTTATCCTGTTTGCATACCGTCTCGTCGCTCGCTCTTTTTATCGAGTATAATGTAGTTATAGTTGTTTTTGAATTTATTACTTCCTATGAGCATACTTGAGTCCTTAGCGGAAAAACAAATAATAAAAGTGGAAGATATTCCGCTTATTCTTGATGAAGCAGAGAGTACAGACTCTACAATTGATCAAGTTCTTATAAGGCGCGGTGTTGGTGTCGATGAAATTTTGGACCTTAGAAGTAAAGAGCTTAATATTCCACGCAGGACACTTTTAGATAAAGAGATATCGGCAAAAGTTTTGGAATTTATCCCAGAAGAGTCAGCTACTCATTACAGGTTCGTGCCTATTGGTGTTCGTGATGGAGTACTCGAGGTTGGAGTAGTTGATCCAGATAATATTGAAGCTCAAGATGCTCTGAACTTCATTTCAGCTAAAGTTGGAATGCCATTCAAAGTCTTTCTCATCAGTGAGAAAGACTTTGGGTCGGTGATTGCAATGTATAAAGGGCTTTCAAGCGAAGTTACGAGGGCCCTTTCTGAGCTTGAAACAGAACTAGGGGTTAAGAAAGAAGTAGAGGAAGAATCGTTTGATGGTGGTGAAAGCCCAGAGGAAGAGGAGAACTCAAATGCGGCTAATCAGATTGATATTTCTGACGTTAATACGATAAAGGGAGGTAAAGAAAATACTAAGATTATTGAAGATGCCCCAGTCATTAAGATTGTTGCCACCATGCTTCGATATGCCACAGACGGTAATGCATCCGATATTCACATAGAAAGGACAAGAGATAATGTTCGAGTGCGCTTTCGGGTTGACGGAGTGATGAACACTTCTCTTATCCTGCCGGCAAAGATACACTCAGCCATAGTGGCCCGTATCAAAATTCTTTCCAAGATGCGACTTGATGAAAAAAGGAAGCCTCAGGACGGTAGATTTAGTACCACTATTGGTGATAGAAGGATTGATTTTCGTGTTTCTACTTTTCCAACTTATTTTGGTGAGAAGGTTGTGATGCGTATTTTGGACCAAGAGAAGGGGGTGAAAAAACTTGATGAACTCGGTTTGACCAAAAAGAATGTTGAGATTATTCGTAGGGCGTTAAAAAAACCATATGGTTTGATCCTTATTTCTGGTCCTACTGGCTCAGGAAAATCCACAAGTCTTTATTCAATGTTAAATGAAGTGGATCGTGATCACAAAAATGTTTTGTCCCTAGAAGACCCAATTGAATATAATATTGACGGAGTCAGTCAGTCACAAGTTAGACCAGAAATTGGCTATACATTTGAAAATGGATTACGTACAACTCTTCGTCAAGACCCAGATATTATAATGGTGGGGGAAATTCGTGATAAAGAGACGGCACAACTTGCCATTCAGGCAGCACTCACTGGGCATTTGGTATTTTCCACCATCCACACGAACAATGCAGTTGGTGTTATTCCACGTCTTATAGATATGGGTGTTGACCCATATCTTATTGCGCCGACCCTCGTCTTAGCCATTGCCCAGAGACTTGTTCGAGCTCTTTGCCCTGGAGCCGGCAAGCCCGTTCCCGTCGATGGAAGTATAAAAATTATGCTTGAAAAACAATTTGCCGATTTACCAGAAAAGTTTAGAAAAGAGATTGAGTTTGGGAATGAGTTCTATGAAATCTCTCCTACAGAGGATTGTCCGACCGGCACTCGCGGTAGATATGCGGTGATGGAGGTGTTGGAAATGGACGATGATATTGAACAGATTATTCTCCGCAGTGGCACAGAACTTGAGCTTGCTAAGGCCGCTCGCGAAAAGGGCATGCTTTCTATGCGTGAGGATGCGATCATGAAAGCCTTTAAGAGGTTGGTTCCATTTGAAGATGTGGGGACTCTTTAATATCTTAGGGTGGGTAGCGTGATATAATAAATAGACTATGGAAGAAATTAAATACAATGTACTTATCGTAGATGATGACAAGTTTCTTTTGGATATGTATGCACTCAAATTTAATAATTTAGGCCATCATGCTGTTGCTGTGTTTGGGCCAAATGAAGCATTAGAAAAATTGAGAAATGGCGAATCACCCGATGCGCTGATTTTGGATATTATTATGCCAGTAATGGACGGTCTAGAGCTTTTGGAAATTATTCGTAAAGAAAATCTTGCCCCGCAATCAACAGTAATAATGCTTACAAACGAAACAGATCCTGCTAAAATTGAGAAAGCAAAAAGTTTGGGCTCCGCTGGATATATCGTGAAAGCAACAATGATTCCGTCAGAAGTCGTATCAGAGGTTATTAGGATTTTAAAAGAGAATAAAAAATAATTTTCATGGATCGAAATCAACTATTAGAACGACTCGTCACAACTGTACTTGCCGAAAATGGCTCGGATCTCCACCTTTCAGAAGGTAGGGTTCCATATATCCGTGTATCAAGTTTCCTTGTTCCTCTTATGAAGGAGAAGCCCTTAACCAAGGGGGATATGGAGGCGTTTCTTGGGGTCCTTATTCGTCCAGAAATGAAAGTGGACTTTTTGGAAAACAAGGAGCTTGATTTTGCTTATTCTCATGACACTGCTCGCTTCAGGGGAAATGCTTTCTATCGTTTGGGCAATATCTCTATTGCTCTTCGCCTTATCCCAAAGAGGATTAGAACATTGGAAGAGCTAAATCTGCCATCCGTTCTTGAAACCTTCGTCCATCGTCAACAGGGCTTTTTCTTAGTTGTTGGTCCAGCTGGTCAAGGTAAGTCTACTACTCTAGCTGCCATGATCGAGATGATAAACCAAGAGCGTCTCGAACATATTGTCACCATCGAAGATCCAATCGAATATATTTTTGAACCAAAGAAGGCAATTATTGACCAAAGAGAGGTTCGTATTGATACTAATGACTTTCACTCAGCCCTATGGAGTGTTTTTAGACAAGATGTGGATGTTGTGATGATTGGCGAAATGCGAGATCCAGATACTGTAGCCACGGCTGTTACTGCTGCGGAGACGGGGCATCTGGTCTTTTCTACACTGCACACAAACACAGCCGCACAGACGATTGATCGTATTATCGACGCATTTCCTGCAGACCAGCAATCACAGATACGTGTTCAGTTAGCAGGCAGTTTGGCGGGCATATTCTCACAAAGACTTATTCCTAGAATTTCTGGAGGTCTAATCCCTGCTTATGAGCTTTTGATTAACAACAATGCCGTTGCAAATCTTATTAGAGATAAGAGGACACATGAGTTAAATGCTGTTATTGAGACGAGTTCTGAAAGTGGAATGATTGATCTGAATCGGTCCCTCGCCACATTAGTCCAAAATGGAGAGATTACTGTAGAAAATGCCTATCTTTTTTCTACTAATCCGAAAACTTTGGAAAAAATGCTTTAAAAAATTGTTATGTTATTTATCTACAAAGCGCTTGACGCAAATGGAGAAAATAAAGAGGGGACAATTGAAGCTATTAGTATAGATGTTGCTATTAATTCAATACAAAAAAGAGGCCTCATTATTTCCTCTATTGTTCCTGTAGAAGACGAGACTTTGAAGCATAAGTTTTTCTTTGGGAAGAGGGTTTCAAATAAAGACATCGTTATATTGTCGCGCCAGCTGGCCACACTTTTTGACGCTCAGGTTTCCGCCCTAAGAGTATTCAAGCTTATCTCTGCAGAGATAGAGAATGTAGTTTTAAGAAAATCGCTTACCGAAATTGCTGATGATCTTCAGGCCGGCAGCTCCATTTCTAAGGCCCTTTCTAAGCATCCGCGGGTATTTTCTAATTTCTATATAAACATGGTGAGGGCAGGTGAAGAGACGGGGAAATTAAATGAAACTTTTAATTATTTAGCTGACTATCTCGATCGAACTTATGAAGTGACTTCAAAGGCTCGTAACGCCCTTATTTATCCATCATTTGTGATTACTGTTTTTATTGGTGTCATGGTACTGATGTTTACTATGATTATTCCTAAAATTGCAGCGATTCTCCTTGATTCTGGGCAAGACATTCCTATATATACCAAAATTGTTATCGGTATTAGTGATTTTTTAGTAAGTTATGGTGTCTTCCTATTAGCGGGTCTTATTGTAGGACTCTACTTCTTTATTCGTTATACTCGCACAGCCCAGGGGTCTTTTACTTTTGATGGATTCAAGCTAGGAATTCCTTTTGTTGGTGAATTATATAGAAAGCTCTATCTTTCTATGATTTCAGACAATATGCACACTATGATCTCATCTGGCATACCGATGCTTCGTGCGCTTGAAATCACGGCCAGTGTTGTTGGCAATGATATTTATAAGCAGATACTAAATGAGAGTATGCTTGCAGTAAAGGGCGGTAGTTCGCTTTCCAACTCTCTTTCACAGTACCCAGAAATTCCGGGTATTTTGGTTCAAATGATTAGGGTGGGGGAGGAAACCGGAGAATTGGGGAATATACTTAAAACAATGGCCAAGTTCTATCAGCGTGAAGTTATGAACGCGGTAGATACCTTGGTCGACCTCATAGAGCCAGTCATGATTGTACTTCTAGGTCTTGGGGTAGGTGTACTTTTGGCTTCTGTATTGATGCCTATTTATAATATAGCTTCTTCTGCTGGGTAGAATAAGCCACTTCTTAACAGTTCTTATCCACAACCCCTATTGTTTCATCGGTTTTTGGCTTATAATGAGAGTACTCGTTTAATAATGAGAGAGATATCTTTGCGGGGGTGTCCGATTATAAAAATTATTTGTTAACATTTATTTAAATGAAAAGAACTTCAGGTTTCACTCTTATAGAACTCTTGGTCGTTATCGCTATCATCGGTATTCTTTCCAGTGTTGTTTTGGCTAGTTTGAACCAGGCTAGAGGAAAAGGCGCAGATGCTGCCATTAAAGCCAACTTAGCCAATACTCGTGCTCAAGCAGAAATCTACTATGATAACAACAACAATAGCTACGGTGCTGCTGCCTCAGGTCTCTGTACTACTGTTGGTTCAATGTTTCTTGATCCTAACTTTGTTCAGACCGTTTCGGCACTGAATATAGCGTCTGGTTCTCTACCAACGTGTCGAAGCACCGCTGGTGGGAATGGCACATGGGCTATGTCGGCAGCATTGAAAACTAACGCTACTCTTTCTTGGTGTGTTGATTCAACAGGTGCTTCTAAGCAGATAACGGGTGCTATTACTGGAGCAGTTTGTCCTTAATCAACTATTTGTTTGATGGTTTTAAACAAAACACCCCAATGGGGTGTTTTGTTTTGGGGATAGAATTAGTATTTATGCTTCTTTAAAAAATGTATAATTAACAAATGATTTTTCGGTCCCTTAGCGATCAACTTTCGCACAATATTAGACGTTTCGGCAAAGGCTTTACTCTTATAGAACTCTTAGTTGTTATTGCCATTATTGGTATTCTTTCCAGTGTTGTTTTGGCCAGTCTTTCTAGTGCGAAGGGTAAAGGTGCCAACGCCTCTGTAAAAGCCAACCTTTCAAGTATTCGTATTCAATCAGAAATATACTTTGATACCGCTGGAAGTAATTATGGTCTAAAGACAGGGGTAAATTGTACGGGCGGTACGCTTACAAATAATATTTTTTTTGATTCTAAAATAGCCGCAGCTATTTCTGCAGCATCTCAAGCTAGCGGTTATACTCCAACATGTATTCTTTCGCCATCAAGTTCTATAAACCCTGGTACTGCGTGGGTAGTTTCCGTACAACTTAAGCAGTCGGAAGGTGTTAATGAGACGCATTGGTGTGTTGATTCTATGGGTTCCGCCAAAGCAAGACTAGGGAACCCAGCCAATGCATCAGCTCTACCTCCTTGTGGATAGTAATGTATAATTAAAATATGAAAAAAACCTCAGGCTTTACTCTTATAGAACTCTTAGTTGTTATTGCCATTATTGGTATTCTTTCCAGTGTTGTTTTGGCCAGTCTTTCTAGTGCTAGGAATAAAAGTGCTAATGCTGGAATTAGAAGTGCCTTTGTTCAATTGAGAAATGAAGGAAATATTTATTTTAATGATAATGGTAGTTTTGGCACTGCTGGTAATCTTTGTACCACAGGAGGTTCCATATTTGTTCATCCTAGGTTTAATCAAATTTTAGCATCAGCCCAAAGCTCTGCTGGTTCTGCTTCGGCATGTAGAAATACTACTACCGCCTGGGCCGTGTCCATACAGCTTAAACAGCCAGAGGGAAGTAATCCATATATTTGCGCGGATTCAGCCGGGGCATTGAGGAGCCATCTATCTGTACTTGGATCAGGAATTACCGTGTGTCCATAATTAACCAAACATATGAATATGAAAAAAACCGCAGGCTTCACTCTCATAGAACTCTTAGTCGTTATTGCTATCATCGGTATTCTTTCCAGTGTTGTTTTGGCTAGTCTAAACACCGCAAGATCTAAGGGTGTAGATGCTTCCATTAAATCAAATCTGGCCGGTATTAGGGCGCAGGCTGAGATATTTTATGATAATAATGGTCACTATGGCGCTGATATCACTAGTGGTGATTGCACAACCACTGACAGTATGGTCTTTTTAGATGCCAACATAACAGCGGCCATTGATAGCGCAGAGACATCTTCTTCTGGAGGTATCACTCCGGCCACCTGCATGGCTGATGATGGGGATTTTAATGTTGGCGCAGCTGCCTCTTCTTGGGCGATCTCTGTTCCACTGAAAACGGACCCTATTCAGTCTTGGTGTGTTGACTCAACGGGGATATCTACTCTTGGTACAGCAAGTATTGTTTCTGATTTGGCCGTGTGTTTACAGTCTTGATCGTATTGAAAACAAAATGACCCCACGCTGGGGTCATTTTGTTTTGTCTGTCTTGGCGTATAATGAAAGCAATGGGGGCATTTATTTATATTTCCGTTTTTATTTTCGGCACAATAGTTGGCAGTTTTCTAAATGTCGTAATACTTAGACACAATACAGGCAGGGGGGTTACGGGAAGGTCGGGTTGTTTTTCATGTGGCAAGACACTTTCTTGGTACGAGCTCATACCTATTTTTAGTTTTCTCACTCTTCGTGGTAAGTGTGGTGTCTGTCAATCAAAAATTTCTTGGCAGTATCCTCTTGTTGAATTTGCCAATGGGTTGTTATTTGTTTTTTTGTGGGCGTATTTTGATGTTAAGACAGGTGACATTTTCTTGCTGATGCAATTTATCATCTCTTGTATTCTGTGGTCATCACTTTTGGTCATATTTGTTTATGATCTTAAGCATAAGATTATCCCAGATAGATTTTCTCTTCTATTTGCCATTTGTGCGGTTCTGTTGGTTCTTTTGGGTAAATTTATTGTCCCCGGCTATTCTGTTTTTAGCCACATTATTGGCGCCTCAGTCCTTTCTGGTTTCTTTTTTATCCTTTGGTACACATCTAATGGTCGCTGGATGGGCTTTGGTGACGTGAAGCTGGCTTTCAGCATCGGACTCTATCTCGGCCTTTCTCAAGGGCTTTCGGCTTTCGCTTTTGCTTTTTGGATTGGCGCAGGGTTTTCTCTAGTTAGGTTATTAGCTCCACGCCTAGCTGTCTTATTGGGTACAAAACGATTGAGTTCAGGAGGTGAACATCTTACAATGAAGAGTGAGGTGCCATTTGCCCCATTTCTCATCATCGGTACTTTTCTTGCGATGATTTTGCATAGCGATATTTTTCACTTAACTACTTTTTTTAATGTTTAATTTATTAACACAGAGATATCAAAAAAATAACCACTTAGGTGGGTTTACTCTGATTGAGCTTTTGGTTTCTGTAAGTATCATCGGGCTTATCACTACCGTGGTTGTTTTTAACCAGGGTGATTTGAGTGACCAAATATCTTTAAGTAATGTTGTGAATGATTTAGATTTACAAATACGAGAGGCACAAACATATGGAATTAGTGTAAGGGAGCGAACTCCATCGTCCAACGATTTCAATATTTCTTACGGAGTGGATTTTAATATTTTGGGTATTAATAGTCCCACCAACGTTGCCTACTATTCTTTTGCAGACAGTGGTTCAAAAAATGGATATTTTGATACATTTGGTACCTGTACTACTGGAGGAGAGTGTGTGATTAGGAATAATATTTCACGCGGTAACACAATAAGTCAGCTCTGCGTTGTCACCTCTACAGGTACGGAGACCTGTGGTTTGGGTAGGCTTGCCATATCCTTTACAAGGCCAAATCCAGTCGCAAGAATAGTATTTTTTAATAGTTCTGGTAGTCCAGTAACTTATTCAAACCATCGTGGGGCACGGGTTCAGATGACTTCTCCTAAGGGTAAGGTAAAAAGCATTATCGTGTATACGACAGGGCAGGTTTCTGTACAATAAGAATATGAATATATTTTTTCTTGAAAAATCAAAAGTTAGATCTGCCAAAGGGTTTTCTTTGGTGGAGCTACTCATCTCCATCTCCATTTTTGTCGTTATTTTGACGTTCAGTATGGGCTCTCTTTTAAGTGTATTAGATGCTGGTCGTAAGGCCAGGTCTCTTAAGTCTGTAATGACAAACCTAAATTTTACTACTGAGATAATGTCTAGAGAAATAAAGTTTGGTAGAAATTATTATTGTGGGATATCAAGTAGTTTTCCACCCCCTCCCAACACCAATTGTACTGGTCAGGCAAGCCCAGGCACTGCGATAAGTTTTGTTTCTAGTGAAGGAGTCAATACTATATATAGAAAGAGTGGAAACATAATAGAGAAGTCTATAGATAGTGGTAGTAGCTATCTCGCGGTTACAGCGCCAGAAGTCACTGTCACAGATATGAGGTTTTATGTTTTTAATACTCAAACTCAAGCAGGCGGAGATAATGCTCAACCAAAAGTGATTATTCTTATAAACGGCTACGCTGGAGAAAAGCCATCACTGCAATCAAATTTTGTTCTCCAGACAATGGTAACTCAAAGGGCTCTTGATTTATAAAAATATGAAATTAATTTTCTTTCAAAAACAAAAAGCAAACTCGGAATCAGGATTCACTCTCCTAGAGGTTCTTATAGCCATAACTATATTTATTTTTGCTCTTGTGGCCACAATGACCGCAGCCAGAAGTGGGTTGGCTAGTGCCTATGAATCTAGAGATCAGGTTATTGCCTTTTACTTGGCACAAGAAGCTGTGGAACAAATACGTAATGTAAGAGATACGAATAGCCTCATTACTACCAGTGGTACACCAACACACTGGCTCAAGGGAGTGGCGGAATTCTCAACAGATCCATGTTATCCTAACAAAAAATGTCTCATCGATGTTGTCCAAAATACTGTTACTGTATGTAGTGGGAGTCCATGCGCCACCAAGCTTCGTCAAGATCCAGTTTCAAAGATGTATGGCTATGATGGGTCTTGGACATCAACAAATTTCTCAAGGGAAGTAAGTATACAAACTATTAATGTTAATGAAATAGCCATTACGGTGACTGTGACTTGGCCCAAGGGGACGTTTGATGTTAAGGAAATTATTTTCAATTGGCAAACATGATGACACTAAAAACTTTCAATTTAAAATCCAGACGCAAGGTCGGAACCCCGACAGAATCGTCGAGGCTTAAAACTGATTCTAGTGGTATCGCTATTTATATAGCTATAACGATCACGGGTGCTCTTGTTTTGGTTAGCTTTGCCATTGTGAGTCTCGCTTTAAAACAAATAAACATTTCATCTGCTGGTAGGGATTCTCAGGCGGCTTTTTACGCTGCTGATAGCGGGGTAGAGTGTGCTTTGTTTTGGGATGCAAAAAATCCTAACGGCCAGACAGCTTTTTCCACATCATCTCCGCAGACCACCGTTTCTTGTAATGCTGATACATCTAATCCAGCAAACGCCACCCTCTCCATTACTCGTTCTAGTAGTTGGCCTTATGCAACATCTACCTTGGGGAGAATGAATTTTAGTCCTAGGGCATATTGCGCCGATATTCAGGTCATTAAAAACTACACAGGTGGGTCAGTGCAAACGACAATTGAGTCACGTGGATATAATACCTGCCTTGCTAACGCTACTCGACGTGTAGAGCGGGCGGTCAGGGTTGATTACTAAAGAAGGTTTTTCGGGTATCATAGGGCAATGAAGATCTCCCCAGATGTCTCAAAAAGAGCCCAGAAGCTTCGTTTGTTGGTGGAATACCACCATGGTCTTTATCACGAGAAGGATGCTCCAGAAATTTCTGATGAGGCATACGACTCTCTTGTGAGGGAGCTATTTAAGCTCGAACAAAAATTTCCCGAATTGAAAGTTATTGGGACACCTACAGAGAGGGTCGGTGGAACCCCCCTTGAACACTTTGAAAAAGTCATTCACGCAGTCAGTCAGTGGTCCTTTGACAATGTTTTTAATGAAGAAGAACTTATTGAATGGGATGCAAAAATTCGCAGATTTTTAAAAAAGGAACAGGGCAATATACCAGAGTTTTCTTTTTGTGCAGAACACAAAATAGATGGTTTGAAGATAATCCTTACATATAAAAATGGTAAGTTTGTTCGTGGTGCCACTAGGGGCGATGGTGTGGTGGGCGAAAATATAACAGAAAATTTAAAAACGATTGACGCTATACCACTCACTCTTAAGAAGCCGATAGATATTATTGTTGTTGGGGAAGCGTGGCTTCCGAAGAGTCAGCTTAAGAAAATAAATGAAGAAAGATTAAAGGGCGAAGAGTCGCCTTTTGCTAATGCTCGAAATGCGGCAGCCGGCTCACTTCGCCAGCTCGATCCTAAGGTTGTTAGAAAGAGAAATTTGAGTGCTTTTGTCTATGATATAGACTTCATCGATTTTAAAGGTCAAAAATCCACTATTCCAAAGACACAAGTAGATGAGCTCGAACTTTTGAAAGACCTCGGGTTTTTGGTGAATCCGCATTTTTCCCACTCCTTAGATGTTGTAGGTATAAAAAAAAGTTACGACACCTGGATTAAGAAGAGGGAAGATGTTGATTATGGTATGGATGGTTTGGCCATAAAAGTAAATGAAATATCGGTTCAAAAGATTTTAGGATACACAGCCAAGTCTCCACGTTATGCGATTGCTTATAAATTTCCAGCTGAAGAAGTGACCACTGTAGTAGAGGATATACTTTTTCAGGTAGGAAGGACTGGGGTGATAACCCCAGTTGCGAAGCTCCGGCCCGTTTGGGTTGATGGGTCCACTGTTTCTAGGGCGACTCTCCATAATGAGGATGAGATAAGGCGTCTGGATATACGTGTCGGAGATACTGTTATATTAAAAAAGGCCGGTGATGTAATCCCCGATATAGTCAGGGTCTTAACTGAATTACGCACAGGAAAAGAGAAAGTTTTTTCATTTCCTAAAAAAATTACGGAATGTGGAGGAGATGGTTCAATTGAACGTATACCTGGTCAAGCGGCTTATCGATGTGTAGCAAAAGATTCTTCTGCACAGCTTGAACGAAAACTTGAATATTTTGTTTCTAGAAAAGCTTTTGATATAGATGGTTTGGGCAAGAGGCTTATTAAGCAGTTGATGGAGGCCGGCCTAGTATCATCTTTTGCAGATATTTTCACCCTTAAAAAAGGAGACATAGTAAACCTAGAAGGGTTTGGAGAACTTTCCGCAGATAATCTTATCAGGGCCATTGACGATTCTAGAAGTATCTCTCTTGCCAGATTTCTTACGGCCGCTTCTATTCCTCAGGTTGGTGAAGAGACAGCCCATGATTTGGCCAGACACTTCAAGACACTAGATGCCATCATGAGTGCATCTGAAGCAGACTTGGCAAGTATAGATGGGGTTGGGCCAATCATAGCAAGCTCTGTCTTTGGGTGGTTTCATGGCAATGCGCATACGGAGTCCTTGAAAAAACTTCTTCGTGAAGTAAAAATAGAATCTGCAGAGAATGTAGATATTAAAGATTTACCGCTTTCGGGGAAGACTTTTGTGATCACTGGCTCGCTTTCCTCCATGAGCAGAGATGAAATAAAAGAAAAAATAAAGTCTCTTGGGGGTTCAGTTTCGTCGGCTGTCTCTTCAAAAACCAGCTTTGTGGTTGTGGGAAGTGAGCCCGGAGAGAAAGTGCGTCAGGCAAAAAAATTTGGGGCACAGACACTTTCTGAAGATGAATTTCTAGCTAAAATTTCCTCGTAAAAGTTTAAAGAAATGTTAATATTAGCCATATCTGTATGATTACTCCAGAAGATATACAAAAACTCGCCAATTTGTCTCGGATTGATATTTCTGAGGAAGAAAAAATTTCCTTTTCCAAAGAAATTGATTCAATTCTTTTATATGTGAGCCAAATCTCTGATTTGGCAGTTCAGACTGAAATAGATAATAATATTTTTCAAGTTCGTAATGTGTTTCGGGCTGATGGGGAGCCACATGAAAGTGGTCTGTATACGGCAGACCTTATAAAGGGGGCTCCAAAAAACGAAAAAGGATTTGTGAAAGTTAGAAAAATTATTTCTCATGATTGATCTAAATAACCTATCAATCAAAAAAGCAAAAAAAGCTTTTTCAGATAAAGAATACACGGCTCGTGATTTGGTGTCGGAATATTTAGATGTTATTAAAAAACAAAACCCCACCATCAATGCTTATCTTGAAGTTTTTTCTAATGAGGCCCTATTGGAAGCTGACAAGAATGTCTCTGGTAAGCTTGCAGGCATTCCTATTGCAATTAAAGATAATATTTTGATAAAGGGAAAGATTGCAAGTGCTGGATCAAAAATTTTGTCAGTATTTACTGCTCCCTATAGTGCTACCGTGATTGAAAAACTAAAGAAAGAGGGAGCCATTATCCTTGGTAGGACAAATATGGATGAGTTTGCCATGGGGAGTTCTACAGAAAATTCCGCTTTTGGACCAACCAAGAACCCAATAGATGAGACAAGGGTCCCAGGAGGTTCTTCTGGCGGTTCAGCGGCCTCTGTAGCCATGAATGGGGCTCTGGCTGCCCTTGGTACTGATACGGGTGGTTCTGTAAGACAGCCGGCTAGTTTTTGTGGAAAGGTTGGGTTTAAGCCAACATATGGGGCCGTTTCTCGTTATGGCTTGATTGCTATGGGTAGTTCCCTTGATCAGGCTGGGACTATTACAAATACCGTAGAAGACGCTAAGGTGCTTTTTGATGTAATGAAAGGGACTGATCCAATGGATAGCACATCTTATTACCCTGATATGCCAGTTAAGGTAAAGGGTCGGTTGGTCATCGGTGTACCAAGAAAATTGTTTGAAGGGATAGAAAAAGATGTTCTCGAAAACGTTGAACTTGCAATTAGTAAGTTTCGTGATTTGGGGTATGAGGTTCTAGATATTGAATTACCGAATGCGAAACACGCCCTGGCTGTGTATTATATTTTGATGCCGGCCGAGGTGTCTTCTAATCTGGCGCGTTTTGATGGAGTGAAATATGGTCTGCACAAAGGGGGGAAGGATCTTTTAGACGAATATATAAAAACTCGAGGGGAAGGATTTGGTAAAGAAACTCGCCGACGCATTATGCTCGGTACGTATGTGTTGTCTGCGGGTTATAGCGAGGCTTTCTATAGAAAAGCTCTCCTCGCGCAGAGACTTATTCGTAGGGATTATGACGAAGCTTTCAAAAAGATAGATATTGTATTGACTCCAACCACTCCCACTCCCGCCTTTTCTCTTGGAGAAAAGACAGATGACCCACTTCAGATGTATCTGGCGGACATTTTTACTGTTCCGGCAAATATTTCTGGTAATCCGGCCATTTCTTTGCCAAGTGGTTTCGTGATGGTTAAGGGTAAAGAGCTTCCTTTGGGTATACAGTTAGTATCGACACACTATGCCGAAGATACACTTTTTAAAGCAGGAGGAGATTTTTTGGGAGAATAAATTTTATTGTTATGGCAGATCCAAAAAAAGATTTAAAATTATCTAAACCACCAGCGAGTAAGCCAGTTGAAAGTTTGGTTACTATTATTTTTGTTTTAGCCACACTTGGGGCCCTTTCCACTCGTATTTTGGCGTTTATTGCAGAGCCGGGGGTTGCTGGGGCTTTTTCTTTATCACGCCTTCGTGAGTATTTTAACCACGAACTTCTGCCGATTCTTTTTGTCATCTCTTTTATTCTTTCATCCTTTTTTGTTTTCGGCATAGTATGGTCAATAACAAAATTACGAGAAGTTAATAGGGAATTGAGATCTATTTATGGCGCGCCATCGGTGGCTTCTAAAGGTGAACACGCAGAAGATAAAAATAGAAGGTGGGAAAGAGTTCTGTTCCATCTGAATTCTCTGAATGCCAATGATTGGAAATTCGCGATTATTGAAGCAGATATTATGCTAGGCGATTTGCTCGATACGCTTGGATATCGTGGGGACACAATAGCAGAAAAACTGAAGGCGGTTGAGCCCAGTGACTTTATTACAATAGAATCTGCATGGGAGGTGCACAAGGTACGAAATACCATAGCGCATGAAGGCGCAGACTTTCTTTTATCCGAAAGAGAGGCCAAGAGGATCATCGATCTCTACAGGGCTGTTTTTGAGGAATTTCGCATAATTTAGGTTGCGCCACCCTCCTATTTGGGTATAATGTCCGATACAAAGCGGTTTTGAGTTCTATTTTTAAAACTTACCGCTTGGAACTGAAAACTTGTTTTTGAGCGGGTTCTAGGAGTATACCTCGCAAGGGGACAAAGACTCATAACCTGGCTAGCAGGGGTGTTAGAATTTGGTTTACTTACATATAGCGGGTTCTAGGAGTATACCTCGCAAGGGGACAAAGACTCATAACCTGGCTAGCAGAGGTGTTAGAATTTGGTTTACTTACATATAGCGGGTTGGAGGAGTAGTACCTCGGCAGGCTCATAACCTGCAGGCATCAGTGCAATTCTGATACCCGCAACAATTATGAAAACAATCCTGCATTTGCAGGATTGTTTTCATAGGGTATATTTTAGTTTGTCTACATTTTGTCGGGGTAGCTCAGTCGGTAGAGCACAGCACTCATAAAGCTGCGGTCGTGGGTTCGATTCCCACCCTCGACACCAGATATTCTTTCCAATAAAAGAAAAATCTGTTAGTTTGTACTTCATGCGGGCGTAGCTCAATTTGGTTAGAGCACTCCCCTGTCACGGGAGAGGTTGCCGGTTCAAGTCCGGTCGCCCGCGCAAGTGAAATTCCACACATCGACTGATGTGTGGAATTTCTGCTTTATGTGGATGGACTTGAACAAGGAGAGGGGGTCGGGGAGAAGCGGACCGTCTCCCCGTGGAGGAAGGATTGGGAAAACCGTGGGTTTCCCAGAGGTGAAAGATCCTATCGCTCGCGCAAAGAGATGAGGTTGGAGCCATTAGTATATTTGCTTTATTTCCTAAACGGGTATAAAATATACGCATAATCATGGAAAAGACCCTTGCAGAGATTCGTCTCTGTCGGGGGCTTTTTCTTTATGAAGTAATTATTTTCTTTGTGAAAACTTATGATAGAGCTGGTTTAAAAAAGTGATTTCAATGTTTTTATTTCGAAGTAATATTGAGCATTTGTTTTCATCAGGAGCCAATACAAGGTCTAACACATTATTTTCTTTTAGAAATTCTACTAGACATCCAAAATCACCATCACCAGTTACCAAGATACATTTAGAGAAAGATTTTGTATAAAAGTCAGAAACAGTTTTAAGTACTAGTTCGGGCAAAATAACCGTATATCGATTCAAAGATGACTACCACTATGGTGGTCATTTGTGTTATATTCAAAGTAGATTATTAATAAATTTTATTACAAATATGGGAATAGAATCACTTAATTCGCAAGAATCAACCAAAAGAGTGCAATTAACGCGAGAAGAATTTGATATTGTAAGGAACAATTTCCCTAGTTCATCTCCTGAACACAGACAAAGGGCTACAGAGATTATGAAAGACAAGGGTCTTGAATACAACGCTGGAGATGTTGAGATTGAAGTGGATGGTAAGAAATATAGAATCACAACTGAAGAAGATGAATTCGGAACCGTGTTTGAATAAAATACTCCCAAATTGTTCACGTTAGAGTGGCTTATTTTTTGCTACAAGTTTTTTAATTTCAGTTCTAACGTCCCGATAATTTAATTTGTAAATTAAACGGGCAAGCATCCACCACCGCCAATGCGGGGCAGGCACTAGCCCGTGTACCAATTTTGTTCAAAAAACTTGAGTACATTCGTTGAAACTCAGTATCTTTGATGTCCTGAGCTTGCTTGCAGTGAGTTTAGCGAAGTATCGAAGGGCATCGGTTTTTCATCAATGTTTTAGCCACGAAAAGCATGCCCCGTACCGAGCTTTGCTCTGGTACTGGGGTCCGCGGACTTATGAGACTCTGAACTGGTATACTTTTAGTATGAATGAAGAATTTCCAAATCAAGAAAGTGCCGAGAAGGTCACAAAAGAAAAGGTGGTTGAATCTTTGGTGCGAAATCCGGAAGATTTATCTTTACTACACAAGTTTTTAGATAGACGAGAAGCAGAGGTTAGGGATAGTAAAGGAAGTCTTGTTTTAAATATAGAGGTTGCGGAGATCTATAGAGATTCGGGTTTAATTGATTTTGCGAGAGAGGCTTTTGATTCCGCGATACAACAAGCATGGCTAGAAAAGGAAGATGATTTGTATAGGAATCTTTTAATTGAATTAGATAAATTGAGGTAGGTTTTTGAAGGACTAGATTTTTGTTTTTACATACGTATCTAATTTATGATAGCGTGAGAGTATGAAAGTCTTAGGAATTATCCCCGCGCGATTAGGATCTACGAGATTGAAGAGGATAGTGGCCGAGTCCGGGCAGGAGCCACTTATGAGCGAAGCGAATTAGTGAGCTGACGCCAAGTCCCATCGCTCGCGCATCGGTTTTTTCACTAAATAAATCCATATATACAATGGTATTTTTGGTTCTAACCAAATCATTGACTAGTTCATCCAATAAAGATATTGTGGCCTAGGAAGCACAACCTCAATCTGGAGCGACCATGCCTGATACACAAAGGGGAGATTTCGGTGATGTTTCTTGCAGTGATTGCGGTGATGAGGAGAAGGGGCTGGTTTTCATCAAACATTGGGGACCACTGATACCCGCCGGGGATGCTGGTTTATTCGGACCCAACTGCTGGGTAGCCAGGATGCTCCTCGATGGAAAGGGCAAGCCCAGACCTCTTGGTACTCCCTATGAACACCGTGAGAATCTCATGGATGATTGGGATCTCATGATGTTCGGCTACGACGAGATGAGGGAGTGCGGTGAAGACAAAGATAAGCTTCGCGACCTACTCACAAGGGTGGATTTAGCGAAACAACGCTTCGCTGGTCCTCGGCAGATGTTTGACGAAGCATCACGGCTCCGAGACATCGAGCGTGGGATACAGTCCAGGCTTTAGGTGTAGTGAGAAAGTTGGTTTTTCAAGCTAGTGTTCCTGAGAGGACACTGGCTTTTTGTATAAATATAGTCCTAACATCATACATTCGTCTAGCTCAGTACCTCCGGTCCACCCCTCGATAAACTCAGGGTAAACTAGTTCGCGCATCGGTTTTTCATCAATAAATTAGCCACGAAAAGTCCACGGGTCTTTGGGACAGGGAACTGGTATACTTAGCGTATATGAACCCCGATAAATACATTCCAAATCCTGAAGAATTAAAGGAAGCAGAGGGACATATGACCCCAGAGCAAAAAATACAAAGCGAAGCTCGCGAAGAAGGATATAAACTTGGAGAAGAAAAAGGGAAGAAGGTTGTTTATGTTGGCACTGTCCACTCTATAGAAAAAGAGAAAAGTTCAGAAATAATTAAATTTGAATTCAAATTAACAGTGGGGCATAAAATATGGAAACACTTTGTAAATTTTATACAAAATGAAGCTAAAAATAATGGTGTTAATGTGAAATATTCTGTTATTCCTAACAACGATGTTTCAGTTTTTAAGTTTTATCTAGAAGGACCACAGGCTTCAATTAAGAGGGTAGTAGAAAATGTTGATAGTATGCTAAAAGTACATAAAGAAAACTCTAAATCGATATTTGACGGTTTCAAAGGTTTCTAAGTTGGTATATAAATAGTTACATCATTCTTCCTCTCAAAACCAGTTCTAACGTTATCCCTGTCAGCCAGCCGGCCAGCAGGCACTAGTCCGCGACAAGTAAAATTTATAAATAATACCCATATTTAATATGGTGTTTTTAGTTCTAGCTAGATAGATTTATTTTGTTGGCTTATCGGATGGCGGAATTGGTATAATAAAAAAATGATAAAAGCAATTGCCTTTGACTATGGTGGAGTTATAGAAATAAAAGAAGGTGATCTCTTTCAAGAAATTGTAAAATATTTACAGATTAAACTTGAAGAATGGGAAAAAGTTTATTTTTCCTTGAATCATCTTCATAATATTGGTAACAGAAGTGGAGATGAAATTGTAGCTCTTACTGCTAAAGAATTTGGTGCGTCAGATGAACAAATATTTCATATACGTAATCTTATAAAAGATATAAGAAAAACTAAGAAAATAAATTATGAACTTATAGAAATAATAAAAAATCTTAAAATTAAAAGTTATAAAGTTGGCTTGCTCTCTAATAATTCTGTAAATTTAAACCAAAGAATTGAAGATAAAAATCTTACAAAATTGTTCGATGTTGTGGTTATATCTAGTGAGGTTGGATATCAAAAACCTCAACCTCAAATTTTTAAAATCCTCGCTGAAAAACTTGATGTGAATATTAATGAGTTAATTTTTATAGATGATACTAAAAAATCATTGGAGGGGGCAGAAAAAATAGGGTATGTACCTATATTGTATACAAACAATGAAATACTAAAAAAAGAGCTATCTAATATTCTGGGTGTACAATTTTAATTGTTTTTTAAATCTGGTATATAAATATAACTATTGTGCTCCCAAATGGCAGTTCCCACTTCGTACATTCGCCTTGCTACTTCGATTTTACTCAGCACAAGTCAGTATCTTCGGTCCACCCCTCGATACTTCGATAAACTCAGTATAAATAAACTCAGGGTAAACTAGTTCGCGCAAAGGTTTTTCATCAATGTTTTGGCCATGAAAAGTTCACGGGTCTATGGGACTCTGAACTGGTATACTTTTGGTATGAGACACTATGTAAAGGTCCTTTCTGTCCCACTATTATTTCTTTTGCTGTACTCCTCTCTGAACGTTATTTGGAATATATTTAATTTGCCCCCTCCAGACAGACTCGCGGAAATAGTTGGTGGTTGGTTTGATACATATGGAGTACCAGCTCTTTTTCTGGCTTCCTTTTTAGAAGGGATGCTTCTTGTTGGTAGTTATTTTCCAGGCGTTTTCGTTATTTTTCTTGGAGTCTTGGTTGCCGACTCAGCTTCTGGTGCGGCCCTTTCAGTTGTGGTTGCCACCCTAGGCCTGATATTGGCCCACATACTAAACTATTTTATGGGGAAGTATGGTTGGTATAAACTGCTTGTTAAATTTGGGATGAAAGATGCAATAGAGCAATCTAAAAGCAGGCTTGAAAAACGTGGTCCCATTGCAATCCCATTGAGTTACTGGCTTCCGAGTATTGGCGCCCTAACTAATACAGCCGCTGGTATAATTCGTATGTCTTTTAGAAAATTTCTATTTTATTCCATTGCGTCCTCTATATTCTGGTATTCATTGGTCGGTTTAGTGGTTTATCAAATCGGCGATTCAGCCCTAGAGGTTGCCGGCGGAGGAGCTGGCAACCTATATGTTTTTTCAATTATCGCTTTGTGGATATTAATTGTGCTCGTTTTAGATTTTAGGGAAAAGAGGTCTAGTCGTAACGGTCGATCTAACGGGGGTGTATAATAAACGGAATTATGAATCCAGACGAAACACTTAAAAAAATAGAGGAGATAGATCAAAAACTTGATGAAGTTTACAAGTCAGTAAACCAAATGAAAAATTATTTCAAATGGACTCTGATTATTACCGTTCTTTTGATTGTTCTGCCGATTATTGGCCTCCTTTTTGCCATTCCTTCGTATATTGATACCCTCAATACAATTACCGCTTTTTGATTTTTTGGTTATTTTGTCCACTTTTTGAGTAGAGGCTTTATTTTAAAGGAGTATAATTTTATATAAGTTTATTAATTAATATTTTTTATATGTCTAATGCACAGAAAGCTACTTGGATATTGCGCATAGCTGTGGCTGGAACTTTTCTTGGTCACGGCGCATTTGCTCTCCAAGGGAAGGAAGGATGGTTCAAGTATTTTCATCCGTTTGGAATTACAAGTCCAGAGACAATAGTCTCTATTTTGTTGTTTGTTGGCATAATGGATGTACTGTTGGCACTACTCGTTCTTATAAAGCCGATTCGTCCAGTATTGTTATGGATGGCAGTTTGGGGTCTTTGGACGGCGATGATTCGCTGGCCATTTGGACCAGATCCAATTTGGGATTTTGTAGAGCGTTGGGCAAATTGGGGAGGTCCACTTGCTTTATATTTCTTGATGAAATCTGGAGATAAGTAATCTTTAAGTCTAAAAAACAAAATCCGCCCTTGAGGCGGATTTTGTTTTGCTTTGATTCAAAGAATTGAAAAACCTTCTTCTGTGTAATATGATACCTCTGTGTTTGAAGGTTAAGGCCAATGTAGCTCAGTTGGTAGAGCACGTCCATGGTAAGGACGAGGTCATCGGTTCGATCCCGATCATTGGCTCCCTAAACGAACAGAATGGTTCAGAAGTTGCCAAAAGGTGGGACGCGCGAAGCGCGTCCCACTGAGTTTCGCCTGATTTTGCGGGGGAATTCAGAAAATTCGGCACGCTTGCGCGCACCTGTTTTTCGCCGAGGAGGAGGTTCGAGCCAAAGATTTCTTGGGTAGCAACCTTTTTCGTAAAAAGGTTGCTACCCAATGCAATTTTTTCCATATTCTGCGCGTCATTTATCCACTTTTGCATCGGTTCGAGCCAATGTTTTTGCTTTTGTTGATTCTTGGATATTTCCTCCTCCAGCGACTTTTTCTCAGATAACAATTTTGCTTTTTCAGTACGATATATTTCTTTATCAATATCTTGATCTAAATACCCATCTAAAAGTCGCTGGAGCTTCACTGTAATATCCTTTATCCTTTTTTCATTCTTTTCAACAAAAGCAAAAACAGCTTGGGCGGATTCTATTTTGTCTTTTGCAAGTCTTTCGTTCAAATAATCCGCCCAATCTTTTGGCAAAGAAACTTTTTGAAGAAGTGATGAAATTTGCTCGTCCAAAGATTCTTGGCGAATACACGGCTCGGGACATTTCATATCTCGGCGTTTCTTGGTGCAGTGATAGTAGGTATAAAAATGTTGCGTGCCGTTTTTCTGTGTTTTGATTCTGTATTCGCCAGTGATCATCATTCCGCAAGTTGCGCACGAAAGCAGTCCACACAATGCTTGCGGTTCAAATTTATCTTTGTGTCGCGGACGACTTTTTAATTTCATCACTTCTTGCACTTTATCAAAAAGTTGCTTTGACAATATTGGCTCGTACTTTCCCTCATATATTTCTCCCATATAGCGAAAGTGTCCGTAATAGAATGGGTTAGAAAGAATATAATTTGCTCTAGTTCGGTGGATTCTCTTTCCATTTTTGGCAAGTAAGCGGTTTGCTTCAAAATATACGCCGATATTATCCATTGATATATCACCTTTTGCATACATTTCAAATGCTCGGCGAATAATCGGCGCGTTCTTTTTGTCCACCACAACAGTTTTTGTCCGTGAATCATTTATATATCCGACAGGCGAAAGTCCGGGATATTCTCCGCGCCGAATTTTTTGTCGCAAACCGCGCTTAGTATTTTCGGAAAGAGAATCCACATAATATTTACTTTGTCCGAAAGCGATGGAGAGCATAAATTTGCCTTGTGGAGTAGGTTCAAACCAAAATTGGATAAATTTCAAATATTCAAGTTTCTTTTCATCCACAAGGTAAATTATGCGCCCTCCATCGACCGAATTTCTCGCAAGTCTATCCGGATGCCAAGCGAGAATGCCGTTTGCGATTCCTTTTTCAATCTGCGCAATCATATTATTAAAAATGGGACGACCGGGATTTTTAGCAGATTGTTTTTCTATGAATTCGCAAACGATTTCGATATTTTCTCGCTTGGCAAAATCACGAAGCTCTTGCAACTGCGCTTCAATACTTAACACTTGCTTGTCCTCCACATCGGTGGACTTGCGAGCGTATAAAAAGAATTTTTGTTCCATATTGGTATTATAGCAAAAATTCTTTTTTAAAGAAAAGTAAAAATTGCATTGGATTTCGAACCTCCTCCTTGGCGAAAAACAGGTGCGCGCAAGCGCGCCGAATTTTCTGAATTCCCCCGCAAAATCAGGCGAAACTCAGTGGGACGCGCTTCGCGCGTCCCACCTTTTGGCAACTTCTGAACCATTCTGTTCGTTTAGGGAGTGTCTTTACGACTTCGCTCGAACCTACTTTATCAAAAATTCGTGAACATATCCAGAGCGTCCCCTGCGCGCTACGCGCCTCTGTGTGAAGCACAGAGCTTCTGCAAAGCAGAAGTGCGGGAGAACGCATACGCACTCCGCTCGCCGAGTACTGCGACAACCCCGAAAGAAAAAACACTCCTTGCATTTCTGATTTGGCGGGGGTGGATTTTTTCTGAAAAAGGAAAGGGTGTTTTTCTTTCGGGGTTCTGCCCTCCAAGTATTCGGGCAGGCGGAGTGCAAATGCAATTCGGACTCGTTTTTGCGAAACTATTTTGCGGGAGGAATGCGCGGCGGATTCGGTTTGGATTTTAGCGAAAGATGCCGCCCCAAATATCTTTTAACTCCCAATTTGTGCTAAAATATGAAATATGCGACGACTTACTACAATTATTTTACTTTGTATTCTGGCTCTCTTTCTGTCTCTGATGTGGTTTTATGCTCGCCAATCAGAAAGTGAAAAAACTATTTCCGAAAACAAGAATTTTCATAGCTCAATGTATTACTATGACAATTCTGATTTTTTCATACAATCGGTGAAATCATTTGAGAATGTAAAACCACTTTCTCCAGCTCCGCGTATTTTTATCGTCAATCAACATATTCTAGCGGCACACATTATTGCCGGACAATTCGCACTTTCCGCCGATCCAAAAGTAAAGACGGTTGTATTGATAACACAAAATAATTGGAACGCTGGCCGGGCACCGATTATCACATCTCGATATGGATGGAAAACTCCTCTTGGTACGATACAGCCCGCAAACAAGCTTACGAATTCCCTCATTGAGAAAGGTTTAGTAGTTGAAGAAGTGGATATTTTTTCCAAAGAACACGGCATAACCGGTATCGTGCCATATGTCGCGCACTCATTTCCAAACGCTACCATTATCCCTTTAGTCATTCGTGATAATGCACCAAATACAATAATTGATGCGCTTGCGAACGAACTTTCAAGACTCAATCTTTCTCAAACTGTCATCGTGGGTACGATTGACATGTCTCATTATTTACCAAAATATATCTCGGATGCCCACGATCGTTTAACAGTTCAAACGATCAAACAATTTGATTATGAGACATTACCACGTCTTGATATTGATACAGTTCCAACGCTCCGAACAGTTTTGAAAGTAGCGGAAAGTGCGGGAGAAAAATCATTCATCCAAACTGGCGGAATAAACTCCGCTGACATCGTAGGCGATCCAGATTTGATGGAAACGACTGGCTATGTCAGTGGTTATTTTAAGAAGGGAAATTCAGAGAAAATTGATGGCGATGTTCATTTACTTTTTGTTGGAGACATCATGTTGGATCGCGCAATTGCACAACACGCTCGAAAATATGGAGTCGATTCTTTGTTTGCAAAAGTAGAGAGATTATTTCTTGGAACACACGCAGTCATTGGGAACCTTGAGGGAACTATAACGGATAAACCATCAATTTCCGAAAAAGACACGTCTATTCTCCGCTTCACGTTTGATCCGAAGTTTGCAGCATTACTAAAAAAATTACATTTCACCACTCTTTCCTTGGCAAATAATCATGCTTTAGATTTCGGGAAAGATGGATATGATCAAACTAAAGATAATCTTCATGGTGCAAACATTACTACTTTCGGTTCTCCACAAAATAACGATAATGCTTCAGTGCGATTATCAGTGCAAGGTAAAACAATTTGTCTTGTCGGTTATCATGACTTATTTACTCCCGACCCGACACCTGCACTTGAAGAAATCAAAAATATAAAATCGTCATGTTCTCACATCGTGCTATTCGCACATTGGGGAATTGAGTATTCACCAAAAGCGAGCGAGAGGCAAAAAATGCTCGCACACAAATTTATTGACGCAGGAGCAGATTTAATTATCGGCTCACATCCTCATGTTGTACAGCCGATTGAAATATACAAAAATAAAGCAATTTTTTATTCTCTTGGAAATTTTATTTTTGATCAAAACTTTTCCGTTGAAACAAAACAAGGTTTAACTGTACATGTTGAGTGGGGAGATGAAAAAATGCGCTTTACTCTCGTGCCGATTTCTATAGAACGCGGTGAAGTGAAAATTGCCGAGCCGTTTATTAGAGACAGGGTTATATCTGCACTTTTTGACAAGTATTTACTTTACACTATTACTTCTGATATAATGAAGAAACAAGAATTTACATTATGGAACCAATCCAACCACAACAACCAATAGGTCAGCCGATTCCTCCGTCCCCTGTGCAACCGCAACAGAACACTAAAACTAAGCCAATCCTTGTTGGGTTAGGAGTTGTCGTGCTTTTGGTTATAGCGGGCGGTGTGTGGTGGATGTCACAAAAAGGGACTTTGCAAAACTCGCAAAATGAACAAAGCCAAAATACACAACAAGAGCAACAGACACAAACCCAAGGATTGATAAAATACGGTTCGATTGCTACGCCCGCATTGAAAACAATTCCGTTGCCGAATCATCAAGCAACTGTTCGCATTCTGAATGTCGGAATCTTTACTGAGGGACAATTCAAGGATAAAAATCTAGCACTCGCACTTTTTGAGTATGCAAATACCAATCCAACCTATGGAGTTAGTTCTTATGCTTATTTTGTTTCAGATAATCTCGGTAATCCGATTGCGTGGGATAAAAACTTTGTACATGATCAAGGATTTTATGGAATGGGGGATGATATTCCAGAGGAGCGTTTGAAAGATTTTGTCGGTCTTGCTGATAATCTGCAACAAAATCTTACTTTTCTTCCAAAAGAATTTTCTACTGCAAAAAATATAATGGCAAAAGACAACAAAACTATTTTTTCAATTTTGGATAGTTTAGTTGCACCGGACATTTCTCCGAGCTCCGTTTCTCCTGTTGGAATGACCGAGACAGGATGGCAGATCGTCAGAAAAGCAGATCTTAATACGGGCAATACAGTCTTGCCCCCAGTTTCGTATTTTGTCGTTTTACCTTTTGGGAAGATGATTCAGATTTCGCCGGAACCTGATTTTGTGAATGCAGACGATGTACCGCAACTCTCTTGGACAGTAGGAACGAAACCTGTTGCAAGTTATCGCTATGGACAACATGCGTATGGTTGGCAAGATTGTTATGATGGCATTTCATCTTCTCAACTACAATCAACATTTGTGCAAACTGGTACAACCGCAAAAGGCGATGCGGTCTACGAAGTAGACGCACAAAAACATCCGAAAGTGTACCAATGTTTGCACGAGAAAACGAAGCGATATGTCTATGATGAGACAACGAAAAAGGGTACATATCAAGACACCGTGTCGTATTCAGATTTTATACAATCTCACCCGATGTTTTTCTGGAAACATCCACTTGGCGATTTGGTGGCATTCGTTCGTAGTGATGTAGTTCCTCCAGCCGAAAAAGGAAAGCCAGTTATTTATCTCTATCCTCAAAAATCAGAAAGAGTCAGTGTTAAAGTTTTTCCACTTGGTGGATTTACAAAAACCGATCCAGATTATGACAATGGTTGGATTGTTGATGCAACACCAGACGGAAAAATCACAAACACCAAAGACGGAAAAGATTATCCGTATCTGTTTTGGGAAGGTGGTAAAGATGGTGTAGTTGAAACACCTGTACAAGGCTTCGTAGTTGCAAAAAATGATATTAGCTCGGTATTGAATGCAAAACTTTCTCTGTTTAGTTTGAATAAGCAAGAGCGCGATGATTTCTTGGAATTTTGGGTTCCAGAATTATCTAGCGCCCCGTACTATTTCATTACATTTATTTCAAGATCAGAAATTGACCGCACAGCACCATTGTCTATTTATCCGCAACCTGATACTGTTATACGTGTTCTGATGGATTACAAGCCACTCACAGAATCAATATCAGTTAAACCGCTTATAATAACCCCAACCGAGCGCAATGGATTTACTGTAGTTGAATGGGGCGGCATCTTTCGCTAAAATCCAAACCGAATCCGCCGCGCATTCCTCCCGCAAAATAGTTTCGCAAAAACGAGTCCGAATTGCATTTGCACTCCGCCTGCCCGAATACTTGGAGGGCAGAACCCCGAAAGAAAAACACCCTTTCCTTTTTCAGAAAAAATCCACCCCCGCCAAATCAGAAATGCAAGGAGTGTTTTTTCTTTCGGGGTTGTCGCAGTACTCGGCGAGCGGAGTGCGTATGCGTTCTCCCGCACTTCTGCTTTGCAGAAGCTCTGTGCTTCACACAGAGGCGCGTAGCGCGCAGGGGACGCTCTGGATATGTTCACGAATTTTTGATAAAGTAGGTTCGAGCGAAGTCGTAAAGACACTCCACAAAATGTAATCTAAAAAACTTGCCGAAGTAGCTCAGTTGGTAGAGCACCGTTTTCGTAAAGCGGGGGTCGACAGTTCAATCCTGTCCTTCGGCTCAAAAATAAGTCGCACATTTTTCTTTGTCGTGGTAGGTTGTGTGTAGACAGAACCTTAAGCAAACTATGGAGGGAATATGGGAAAACAGATCAAAAGCCTTCTAAACGATGCTCTGGCTAGGCTAATTTTAACTCAAATCTGGAGAATCCACGACTTGGGTGGTGTGTCTCATGGCCGTTCGCTTGAAAATAGGCTTCTCGAAGCCTCTATGGATCTTTTGCCAGATCCAGAAAGAGGTGATCGTGATCGATGGACTCGGGAGGAAGTTTTGAAAGAAGCAGAAGAACGCGTGTCAAGGAAGAGGCTACTAGCAATTGCAAGCGCCGTAACTGATTGATTCTGACTTGCGTACCCGCTTTCTTGGAGTAATATAAAAACTGTCCCAGATCCTGAACGTCAGTAAAATGGCAGTGAGAGGATCCGTCTACCTTCTCAAGCTACCTCCGAAAGGTGGGAAGCCAGGACCGTTACTCGGTCGACTGATGGGGTCGAAGATGCGGTTCTGATAGAAACTGATTTCTGGGATATGTGCGAGATGCTTTATCGAATTAGACACCCGAAAACTCTCGTGCGGAGGGCGCCGATACACCACTCGGCGTCCCTTTTTGTTGTTATCACTTGATTTTTGATTGCCATAGGTTATCCTGAAAGGAGTCAGATTAGGGGAGGTGGCCGACCCCTATCATGCAATGACTAGGCTATCACCAACAGGTCAACCGCATCCCGTTGACCATCGCTAACGCATACTGGTGATTGGTGCCGGTTCCCTTCGGGGGGCCGGCACCATTTGCATTTGCTATAATTATAATTCATGAATAAAGAAGAAATTCAGAAAAAAATAGAAATTCTTGAGGAAGAAATGGCACTTCCTGATTTTTGGTCTGACAAAGACAAGGCTCAGAAAACAATAAAAGATATACAGGACTTGAAAGACCAGCTTGAAGGAGTTGGCAAATATGATAAGGGGGATGCCATTATGACGATATTTTCTGGGGCTGGGGGAGATGACGCTGAGGATTTTTCTTCTATTCTTCTTGATATGTATTTGAAATATTTTCAGAAAAAGAATTGGAATACCACACTTCTTCACGAAAATAAAAATGATCACGGCGGATTTAGAAACGTCACAATTGAAATATCTGGCAAAGGTGTTTATGGCACATTAAAAAATGAATCCGGTGTTCATCGCCTTGTTCGCATTTCTCCATTCAATGCCAAGAAGCTTCGCCATACATCCTTTTCTCTCGTGGAGGTAATTCCAAAATTTGAGAAAGCTGGTGAATTAGACATTCCAGAAGGAGATATTAGGGTTGAGTTATCTAGATCTGGTGGTCCCGGCGGGCAAAATGTAAATAAAAGAGAGACCGCTGTCAGGGTTGTCCATATCCCAAGTAATTTATCCGCGCATGTAACAAGTGAGCGCTCTCAGGCACAGAATAAAGAAAAAGCTATGGCCATTCTTTATGGGAAGCTATACAAGAAACTTGAGGAGGAAAGAGTTGCCAAAGAAAAGGGGATGTATATCTCAAAGAGCACTCAAATAGAGTGGGGTAATCAGATTCGCTCGTATGTTTTTCATCCTTATAAAATGGTGAAAGATCACCGCACTAATGTGGAAACGGCAGATGTTGATTCTGTGCTCGGGGGGGATATTGATGAATTTATTGAAGCTGAAAAGGCTCTGTAATTTACCAATTTTGTTTGTGGGCAAGTTTCTGTGTGATATAATTGGTCATCACAGCAATGATTTATTTTGATAAAGTTTCAAAAATATACGCAGACGAGTCGATTGCTCTTCAAGATGTGACATTTGTCGTTGAACCACAGGAGTTTGTCTCCATTGTTGGTCATTCAGGAGCTGGGAAGTCTACACTCTTAAAGCTTGTTTTAGCCGAAGAAAGGCCTTCTGCTGGGAGGGTTTTTTTTGGCTCTACGGATATTCACACATTAGAGAACAATGCTATACCAGAATTTCGTCGAAGGATCGGTGTTGTATTTCAGGATTTTCGTCTTTTGCCGAATAAAAATGTGTATGAAAACATTGCTTTTAGTATGGAAGCGGCCGGGCGGACAGATGAAGAGATAGAGTCTGATGTTCCGCATGTTTTGGAGCTCGTAGATTTGGGAAGAAAGATGTGGAGCTTCCCACACGAGCTATCAGGAGGAGAAAAACAACGGGTTGCAATAGCCAGAGCCATTGTAAACCAACCAGATATTATTATTGCTGATGAACCAACAGGGAATTTGGATCCCATAAACACTTATGAGATTGTGCAAATTTTAAAAAAGATTAATGACTTGGGTACCACGATTATTCTTACCACACACAATAAGGGGGTGATAGACTCACTTAGTCGTCGAGTTATTACTTTAGAGAATGGTCAAATTGTGAGAGATGACAAAGAGGGCAGATATGTTATTTGAAATTAAGGATCCGGGTATTGTTGGAGACTATAATTTCAATAACCCCGCCTTCATTTGAGAGTTTGAAAAGATTAGCTGTTAGTAAGTCGATGGGGTAAAATATATTAAACACATAGAATATAAAAAATTAATGAAGGTGGGGTGACGATTTTCCAAAACTCATTCCATTTCGTTAAGAAAATCAATCATGTTTTGGGTAAACACAAAAAGAATAATAAGAAGCGGATTTTTTAACTTCTCTCGAAATACATTTGTTTCGCTCTCTTCTGTTTTGGTAATGGTGATCACCCTCTCTACTATTGGCGGACTTATTTTTCTTTCCGCAATTTTAAATACTTCCCTTGAAGAAATACGAAATAAAGTTGATGTGAATGTGTATTTTGTGACGGTGGCTCCAGAGGACGACATTCTCGCCCTTCGAAGTACCTTGGAGAAGCTTCCAGAGGTGGAATCTGTTTCTTACACCTCCCGTGAGCAGGCTTTAGATGATTTTAGGGTTCGCCATGAGAATGATGCATTTACACTTCAAGCCCTAGATGAGCTCGGAGAAAATCCACTTGGGGCAAGTCTCAATATAAAGGCCAAAGACCCCTCTCAGTATCAGGGTATTTCAGACTACCTAGAATCAGATCCACCGATTGGCGCTGATGGTTCGGCAATTGTTGATAAAGTGAACTATTATCAAAATAAGACAGCCATAGACAACCTTACTCGGATTATTAATGCAGCAGATAGATTCGGGACCCTCTTTTCTCTCGTCTTGGTGATAGTCTCTATTTTGATTACACTCAACACCATTCGTTTGGCCATCTTTATTTCAAGAGAAGAGATTGCAGTGATGCGCCTGGTTGGGGCAAGTTCTCGCTATATTCGCGGACCTTTTGTTGTGGTGGGGATTCTCTACGGCGCTGTTGCGGGAGTTGTCACACTCTTGGTTTTTTATCCAATTACATATTGGATTGGGGGAGCGACAGAAACATTTTTTATAGGTTTAAATCTTTTTGAATATTACACTTCTAATTTTGGTCAGATATTCCTCATCATTGTGTCTTCTGGCATAGCAATCGGGGCAATATCTAGTTATCTAGCGGTCAGAAAGTATTTGAGGATCTAGTTCTCAACCACGTCGTTCGTGAACGACTGTTCTAGGTACACACATATGGCGGATTAGTTTTTGAATAATTGGCCAGAAATTCGTTAGGACTCTGGCCATCCAATCCGCAGTGCTCAAGATTGTTGTAGTAATCATTCCATACTTTCATCTTCTT